>Ga0164294_10006475_pt1 | contig 10029 bp, 12 predicted proteins | sample GEODES005metaG_FD_111479 | JGI IMG/M metagenome (GOLD analysis project Ga0164294, IMG submission 111479) | Oligotrophic lake water microbial communities from Sparkling Lake, Wisconsin, USA - GEODES005 metaG | ecosystem: Environmental > Aquatic > Freshwater > Lake | place: USA: Sparkling Lake...
GAGGCGCCTTCATGGTCTTTTCGCGGTAATACCCGCCCTTGCCACGAGATGCGCTGTAGCCAACATTGACCATGTCGCTGGCATTAACTGCCTTGGTCACGCGATAGTTACCACCACTCCATGCGAACAACGGTTGGCTGAATGACTTGAGAATGTCGATGTCTTGTGTATGGCCACTACGAACCGGCCCAACGGGGTCACTGCCCTGGCTGTGGAACACCGCTGCGAAACGTGTGAGTGACTCAACATTTTCCTCAAACACGATGTCAGCCTTGTTGAGACCAGTTTGCGGACGAGAAGCAGGATGATTGTCGATTTTTGCTGCAAGAGCAACCCGAGTAGCAGCCGCTTGATCAGTAATGGGAAGACCAGTGAGTGGATACCCGGGAACTGCAGGAGTGGTAGTGAGCGGATCAACAACGCCAGTGGTTGAGTCGGAACTTGTCCCGCCGCCACCGCAGGCTGCGAGAACAGAAACCAAAATGGTTGCGACCGATAGACGAACAAGAGTGCGGTGTGATTTCAACATGTCAGATCTCCTTGAGAACAGCAATACGGTCAGCCAATGGCGGACGCGCAAAGCCCATAGTAGACGCACGACCTGATTGATTACTGTCATCATCTGCTGAGTCGGGAGTTGCAAACCACAACGGTTGTGCACCAATGCGTCCTAAAGGTGTTGAGGCTGCTCGTTCTACGATTTCAAGAGCAGACACCATTGCTGGTGGATACCGAGTTGCTTGGCAAGCAGCCACATCAGCCCACATAACAGTTCGTTCGTCAGCCACACGTGCAATAACTGAAGGCATGAGTTTGTCTCCACCAATACGCTGCATTGCGGCTGCCAACGCGAGCATGTACGTCGTTACACCAATGTCACCAGTTCGAAGGCGCCACATAACGTGCGCCATGACCGCTTCCATTTCTACGCGGCCCATGGTCTTGAGAAATCCGGCAGAAACAACAATTGTTCCGGCCTCCCCTGGCATACCAACTGCGAGAGCAACCGGGTACTCAATACCAACGACACGCAATGCAGGTCGCGGATCGCCTCCGACAACACAGAGTCCGTCGATGATATTAAACAAGCGAGCATGTTCGTGTTCTGATGCAGGCAAACCACCCACCATCTTGAGAACAACGTCACCAGCAGTTCGATACACATTCCACATAAAGCCACCGGATATGAGTGCACCCACCAAAGCGACAATGGGGAAACCAATCAAGAATCCGACAATAAGAAAAAAGATTGTGACGACAAGTGTGAACACCACGGGAATTGACAACATTCGGCGTGCCTGCAATTGAGTTGAGTCCTCGATGGGAATCCATTGACGTTGATTCATATGTCCTTTCATAGAGTTGACAATTGCCAACTCTTATCGCCCGCCATCAAGATGTGATCGTCGCAAAAAACGACCTTCGAACCTTTTCAGCATACGGGGCACCTTGATGGTGGTGATGTTTGTTGCTTCCATGTGCAATGCACGTTCATACATCTCGATGTATCGGTCAGCTAGCGCATCCATTGAAAAGCGTTGCGCATGCTCGCGCCCATTAGCTGTCAGTCGTGCGGCCAATCGTGGGTCAGCAAGCACCCGTGCAAGTGCCGACGCAAGGCCCGTCACATTTCCCGTTTCCACTAGCAACGCTGTCTCATCATCAGTTGCCACGTTGCGATACCCATCAAGGTTGCTCGCCACTACCGGAGTGCCCGCAGCCATGGCCTCGAGAAGCACAACACCAAAAGATTCGCCGTGCAACGACGGAGCACAAAACACCGATGCTCGACTCATACGACTTATTTTTTCCGCATCAGAAATTCGACCAAGCCATTCAATGCGTGAATCAGAAGCGAATCGTGTTTTCAGTTCTGCAGTCTGAGGCCCATCTGATGCAATCCACAAACGCACATCTGGTGGAAGTTTCGAAAGCGCCTCAAGCAAAATGCTGAGTCCTTTTCTCTCTTCATGGCGACCGATGAAAAAAATTGCGTTCTCCCGTGGCGTCGTAGATGGTGATAAGTAATCACCAAGCTCTATTCCGTTGAACAACACCTCGTATTCACCGCCGATATATCGCTGTGCCAACTCAACCGCATCTTTCGATACCGCAACGCGAATATCAATGCGCGATGCGACCCATTTCAATTGACGCGAGAATGTGCGATACGCAGCGGACTCTCCTGCCGAATGAAACGTAGCGACAACTGGCGCCATCTTTACTAGCAGTGCGGTTAACGACGGACCGGGAACTAACGGTTCATGCACGTGCACAACATCGAATGCTTCATCGTTCAGAGCGCGAATGGTGCGCAGCGCCGCAGACGCATCGGGGGCAAGGGGCGCAATAGAACCATTCACTGCCGTGGGAAGACTGTTACCAAGTGGGGTAACGAACGCATCAGGAGGCGGTCCGTCACATGGGCCTAGGACTCGTACCTCGTGCCCTTTCGCGCGCAAACTGCGGGCCAGGCCAAGAACTTGTTGCTGAACACCCCCAGGAACCGTGAGGCTGTACGGGCTCACTATTCCAATTCTCAACATGCAGGCTAGGTTACGGGAATGCTTAAGGTAGATGCTTCTTTCCGTCCCGCCCTCTCAATCGTGGCCTCGCCCACCAAGAGACGAGCAATTCTTGAACTGGCCGTTGAGGCTGAGAACAAGGGAATCTCAGGGCTTGCCTGCCCCAGTCTTGGCGGAACTATGGGTTTGTGCGTATCCCTTGCTCATGAAACCTCGCGCATCAATTACTGGACATCGATTCAACCGATCTACTACAGCCACCCTGTTGAGATGGCAAACACCGCCTCACACATCAACGAAATGTCTGACGGACGATTCCGCCTGGGACTTGGTGTCAGTCACGGACCAGTTACGGATCGTCTTGGAGTTGAAACAGGAAAGCCACTCGCTGACACAGCGTCCTATGTTGCAGCCATGCGCGCAAACGAGCGCTTCGGTGGTCAATTGCCGCCGATTTATCTCGCAACACTTCGCAACAAGATGTTGCAATTGGCAACAGACATCTCAGAAGGTGCTATCTGGGCGAATGCATCGCTGAGCCACATGGCTCAACAGCTTTCAGAAATACCGAACGCAGTACGAGATGATTTCTTCTTAGCGAACATGATTCCAACAGTGATCGACGACGACGTAGAAGCAGCTCGTGCCGTGAACCGCCGCACACTCACCGGGTACGTGTCGCTTCCGAACTACCGCAACTATTGGCGTGCCGCTGGATACGTGGAAGAAATGGATGCCATCGAAGCCGCAATCGAAGCAGGCAACAAAGACATTCTGCCCTCGCTCATGAGCGACAAGTGGCTAGACGACAACACAATTAGCGGATCAGCATCTCACGTACGTGCCCGTTTTGAGGAATGGGCTCATGCGGGCGTTACCCCAATCGCAGTTATGTCATCAACTACCGGTGGCCAAGTAAAGGCCATCAACCAGTTGTTCGACGTCTACAACTGAGTTAGTAATTCCGTGACGTGACCTTTGATCTCGTCACGAATTCGCCGCACATCTTCTAGCGGTTTTCCCTTTGGATCATCGAGTGGCCAGTCCACATATCGTTTTCCGGGAATGTACGGGCACGTATCGCCACATCCCATCGTGACCACAACATCTACGGCGTTCAACAAATCATCGTTGTACTTCTGTGGCACATACGTCGAAATATCAATTCCCACTTCGTTCATTACTTCGACTGCAATTGGGTTAACGGAATCTGCAGGCTCTGAACCACCTGACAAAATCAGTACGTCACCACCAGAGAGTTCGCGAGCAAACCCTGCGGCCATTTGCGAACGACCAGCGTTGTGAATGCACAGAAACAAAATGCCACTCATGAATTTGCTCCATTATCTGCCCACAATGTTTTGATTATCAAAAGACCAATCACTCCACCCAAGATCTGCATTAACGCAAACATTGGCATTGACTCTGGCGCAATACCTGCGAAAGAATCAGAGAACATTCGACCGATACCTACAGCTGGGTTGGCAACACTGGTGGAAGAAGTAAACCAATACGCTCCGGTAATCCAAGCCGCAACCAGCACCGCAACGTTCGCGCCAGCTCTTTTTCCACCCCAAATGACCAACAACAGACCCACTGTTGCTACAACTTCTGAAAACCAGGTCGGTCCGCCAGTACGCACTTTCGTGGACATTTCGATGAATGGATGCGCAAACATGATGTTCGCAATCACACACCCAACAATTGCACCAGCAACTTGAGCTGCGATATCAGCGACAAGAACAGCAACAGATGACTCACGATCAACGAAGTAACTAACTAAGGAAACCACTGGGTTAAACGATGCACCGGAAATAGGGCCGAAAATAGTGATCAACCCCAGCAGGGCTCCGCCAGTCGCAATTGCATTTGCCAGCAACTGCAATGCCACATCCTTTGTGAGATCTTGAGCCATGATTCCCGAACCGACAACTGCCATCACTAGTAAGGCTGTACCGAGAAATTCGGCCGCAGTGCGACGTGACATCAGCATCCTTCAGGACCGCAGCAGCTGCCTTCAGATGGAACCCCGAGCATGATGGGCATCACCTTCAACGAAGAGTCCGCGGGGGCATCAGCGAGAACTGTGTACCACTCCCATGGCAACTCGCCACCTTTAATCCACACTTTGTCTTGGACCGCGAAACAGCACGTTTCGCTTTCCTGAATCTCAATAGGCATTCCCATAGCTGTGGCAGATTCAATCTTGGCAGCCACTTGTTCCGTGTCTTCCACTTCAACACCAACATGGTTCAGCGTTCCGGCTTCTCCGTGCCCTTCGATGAGAACAAGTTTCAACGGTGGTTCAGCGATTGCAAAGTTTGCATACCCTTCGCGAACTTTGGCAGGACCAACACCAAACATCTTGGTATAAAAGACGATTGCATCGTTGAGATTGCCTACGTTTAGGGCAAGTTGTACTCGTGACATTGTTTCCTCTCATCAGTATCTTTTTGGTAGATACTTTGATAGTCATCAATATACACCACATTGATGACTATCGATGTATCCTTGCGCTATGAGCAACGCAAAAAATATTCAGCTGGGAAAAGGGCCACTTGCCGACGTGGCTGCCGCTTCCCTCGCACCCATGTTTGCTGCGCTGTCTGACCCCACTCGCCTTCGCCTCTTCGATTTGGTTCGTCGGGCAGGTCAAGACGGAATCTGCTCATGTGACCTCACTGAACCACTTGATCGAAGCCAACCCACAATTAGCCACCACTTAAAAGTGCTGCGCGAAGCTGGGCTTGTGGAGTCTCGACGCGACGGAACATGGATTTGGTATTCCATCGCCCCTCACGCACTTGACGCAGTGTCTCAGTTCATTCAGCGATAGACCGAGCGCGCATCTCTGCGTACCCCGGATCACTTGGCCAATTTGGTTGAAACAAGTGCCACTGTTCGGGCGCTCGTCGAATCAGCCCTTCAAGTTCGACTGCAAGAGCCTGGGTGCCCGCTGCAACTTGTTCACGTAGACCACCCACCTTTTCAAAAACCATCGGCGGACGAATGACACAATGATGTCCGTCAACTGCTGATGTGAAATACACAGCGCCTGGGACAACAGCAGCCCCTGAACGAATACCCAACATTGCAGGACCAGCAGGCAAGGTGGTGCGCTCTCCGAAAAAATTCACTTCGACTCCGTTGCCCTGAATATCACGATCAGACAACAAACACACAACTTCATTTCTACGCAACGCCGCCAGAACTGCAGGTGCCGCACCCGGCCCGAGTGGCACAACATTCATGCCAAGGTCACTACGCAGTTTTGTAAACCAATCAAAGAGTTCGGGTGGCTCAAGTGGCTCCACAATGACCGTCATTCGATGACCCATCTCGGCCATCCAACGGCCGGCCCATTCCCAACCACCAAGGTGAGGAAGAGCCACGATGGCGCCTTTGCCTAGTTCAAGTGCAGATTCAATGTAATGAAAACCATCATTCGAGAGTGATTTCAATACATGCTTTGCAGACAATGTTGGCAGGCGGAAGCTCTCGGTGTAATACCGCATGTAGCTATCAAAAGCTTGCTGCGAAGCTCTGCGCAATGCAAAGCCATTGAGTGAAGGGTCAACTCGTTGTAGATGTCGTTCAATCATGAAACGGCGTTTACGCAACGACAACGCGACGCCCGGGGCTAGAAGTGAAACAGCACCTTGCGAAATTGGTGCAGGAGTTAACCGCGCGATTACAGAACCAAGTCTGTAGCCACCCACCGTAAAAGCGTCGGCGAGTTCTTCGAAGGGACTAGCCATTACGGGTGCGTCGACGTTGGCGCGATTCAACCGACAACTGACGACGAGATGTGCGAGCACTAATTCGCGTCATGCGTCGCCCTTGACGAATATCGCGTTTCTCCTGCGTGGTCGATGACACTTCTGCTTGACGCCATACCTGAACAAACCGCTGAACTGCTGTAATCACTGTGAGAACCAACATGATCCACATGATCGGCACTATCAACGAATCAAACAACAATGCGATACAAAGAACAACAATTCTCTCGGCGCGCTCCATTAGACCGCCCTTGGCGTACAACCCCAAAGACTCAGCTTTTGCTCGTTCGTAGGAGATGAGAGACGACACTCCCATTATTGCCATTGGTAGGAGCGCAAGATGGGGGTCTTTTTCGGATGCGAAATACCACGCAACACCACCAAAGAGAACAGAGTCCGTGACTCTGTCAACAACTGAATCAAAGAATGCACCGCGCTGGCTTGACGTGCCAGATGCTTTTGCCAAAGCACCATCAAGCATGTCAGGCACTGCGGCCAAGATGACGAGAACAAGTCCGCCACGCAGAGCACCCGATCCGATTGCAAATGAAGCAACGACAGCAAACGCAATACCAAGGATAGTGAGATGATCAGGTGACATACCTGTCTTTCTCAATAACTGGCCAATCGGGCGTACAGCCTTCTCAATTGGTGCGCGAAAACGCCCGTCAAACATAGCGAGACGCTATCGCTCTTCAGTATCCGCGGATGGCATCTCCGCCTCAGGGTTCTTTTCCACCAAGCATTCAACGACACGACCATCAACAGCGTCGATGAGAACCAGCGCCTGCTGTAAAGGCGGCTCTTCTGTGCTGTAGCAAAAAATTCTCCATGTTGGCTTACTGCGAATTCCGCGCCATACCTGTTGTGCCGAGGCGTGACCGACAGCAAATCCAGCGGTACGTGTAGCAACCACGAGAGCCTCGGACTCATTGATTGTCATTCTCCAGCCGCTCGAAATAGTGATGACCGACATCACAGCCAGAAGCACTGCTGCGAACAACAAACCATTGTTGATGATCGCCGATTCGTTGCTGTCGGCAATGGACCAACCAACAACACACAGGACAGCCAAGATTGCATACATAACTCCAGGAATGCGACGCCGACTGTTGTCAGGGAAATCATATGAACCCACATGATCGACAGCATTCAAATCATCAGGTAGTTGGTCGCGTAGTTCGTCGGTCATTGTGTTGCTTTCGGCCATGCATTACGAATTTTCGATGCTGTGAGGGGAAGTGGTTCTGGAATCGTACGGGTTGACGCTACTGAAGTCATAAAATTCGAATCACCATTCCAACGGGGAACTATATGAACATGCAAATGCTGCGAAATGCTTCCACCAGCAGCAGCGCCAAGATTGATGCCAACGTTCAGTGCGTCGGGAGCATGCGACTCACGCAGAGCAACTGTTGCCCCTGTCACGAGTGACCATAAATCGACTGATTCGTCAGGCGTCAGATCTTCAAGATTTGCTACTTCTCGATAGGGCAATACCAACAAATGACCAGATGCATACGGGTACGAGTTCAAAATGACGAAACAAGTGGTTGAACGATGAACAATAAAAGTCTCTTCGTCTGCCAATCCGGAATTAAGGATGGAAGTAAAAACTGATTGAGAAGGATTTGTCGAATTCGAGTGAGCAGTACCGACGTATTCGGCTCTCCACCCATTCCACAGTTGCTCAAGAGACATCAATGTCGCCCAATTGGCCTTCTGCGACTTCTGCTGTTAAGCGGGCAATGAAGTCCACAACAGAAACATCGCGCTCAACTTCCCCACCACGAGGGTTAACACCCACTGATTGGTGAGCCACATCGTCATCACCGACAACTAGAACGTATGGAACTTTGCTGGTCTTTGCATTTCGAATGCGTTTCCCAAGTTGTTCATCTGCATGATCAATATCAACTCTGAATCCTGCCTTCTTCAATTGCTGTACAACTGACTGGGCGTACTCGTCGTGGGCCAATGCAACTGGGAGTACTCGCACTTGTTCTGGGGAAAGCCAGCTCGGGAACGCTCCTGCATAGTGCTCAATCAATACACCAAAGAATCGTTCAATAGATCCGAACAAGGCGCGATGCAACATGATGGGGCGATGGCGTGCACCGTCTGAACCCACATATTCCAATTCGAAACGTTCTGGCAAGTTGAAGTCACATTGGATTGTGCTGAGTTGCCACTTACGGCCAATGGCGTCGCGAACATCGATATCAATCTTCGGACCGTAGAAAGCGGCGTCGCCTTCCTTGATTTTGTATTCAACACCGTGTCGGTCAAGCGCTTCACGCAGTGCCTCTGTCGCTTTGCCCCAGATTTCATCAGATCCGACTGATTTTTCAGGATCACGCGTTGACAAATTAAATTCGAAATCATTGAAACCGAATCTGCGCAACACAGACATGATGAAGTCGAGCAACGATGAAATCTCGTCGGCCATTTGTTCTTCTGTGCAGTAGATATGGCTGTCATCTTGAGTGAACCCGCGGATACGAAGAAGTCCATGAAGAGTTCCGGCGCGCTCGTATCGATACACATTGCCCAATTCGAATAAACGCAAAGGAAGCTCGCGGTAACTGCGTTGACGACTGTCAAAAATAAGACAGTGCATCGGACAGTTCATCGGCTTCATGTAGTACGTGCCGTTATCCATTTCCATCGGCGGGTACATACCGTCGGCATAGAAATCAAGGTGACCTGACTTCGCAAACAAATTCGCGTTCGCAAGATGCGGCGTGTACACAAACTGGTAGTCCCCATCTTGGTGACGTTGACGGCTGTAGTCCTCCATCAACTTGCGCACGATTGCGCCTTTTGGATGCCAGACAGCAAGCCCGCCACCAAGTTCGGTTGGAAAGGACAACAGGTCTAGTTCGTTTGCAAGACGGCGATGATCACGCTTTGTTGCTTCTTCGAGTCGATGCAAATGCTCTTTGAGTGCAGTGTCTGATTCCCATGCGGTGCCATAGATGCGCTGCAGCATCGGGCCCTTTTCGTTTCCGCGCCAATATGCGCCCGCAACTTTCATAAGACTGAAATGCCCGAGGCGAGACGTTGAAGGTACGTGAGGACCGCGACACAGATCAACAAACGATTCTGAGTTGCGATACAGACTGACTGAGTCAGCGCTCCCCACTTCACCAACGTCGCTTCCGTCAGCAGATCCCGATGTCACTCGTTCAATGATTTCGCACTTGTACGGCTGAGAGGCAAAGACCGCTAACGCCTCTTTCACAGAAACTTCTGAACGAGTGAAGGGCTGATTAGCTTTCATAATCTCGCGCATGCGCTTTTCGATAGAAGCCAGATCATCATCTGAGAATGTCTTGTTGTTTGGCAACGCGAAGTCGTAGTAGAAGCCATCTTCAATTGCAGGTCCGATTGTGAAGTGTGCTCCATCGAATAACTGCACTACTGCCTGTGCCAGAACATGGGCCGTGGAATGTCGCAACACATGGCGCCCAGCATCAGAGTCAGCAGTGATGATTGACACCGAGGCTCCGTTATGCAAAGGGACGGTCAAGTCCACTTCAGCACCATCAACCGTGCCTGCGACGGCTGCCTTTGCAAGACGAGAGCCAATAGAGGCCGCTAGGTCGGCAATTGACGAGCCAGCGGGCACGGCACGCGAGGATCCGTCGGGAAGAAGTACTGAAATCTCTGACATGAGACCGCCATTCTACGGCGCACGAGAGTGTCGGCTCGGTCTATTTAGC
>Ga0164294_10006476_pt1 | contig 10024 bp, 10 predicted proteins | sample GEODES005metaG_FD_111479 | JGI IMG/M metagenome (GOLD analysis project Ga0164294, IMG submission 111479) | Oligotrophic lake water microbial communities from Sparkling Lake, Wisconsin, USA - GEODES005 metaG | ecosystem: Environmental > Aquatic > Freshwater > Lake | place: USA: Sparkling Lake...
ACACCCAAGTGATTGACTGAGTGCTTTTTGGTGGAGCTGGAAGATAATCTTGCTTTTTTCAAATTGGGCGAATCTGAGCTTTTACCCAACTTATCCGCAGCATCAATTGATGAAGCTAGAGAACGCAGTCTACCGTCTTTCAACTGCTTATCACAAATTCTAGCAAATCCAACTTCCAGCAGGTATTTGTACATTTCGTTCTTCCCTTCGTCACTGTCTAGGAAATAGTCACTGTTGACGTTGAGAATCGAAGTATTAACTGTTTTCTTGTTAGCTGTAGGGAATGCGGCTGGAGCATTCTCAAGAGCCCACGGTGCACATATCACACTGATTTTGGCCACTTTATCGTAAGAAGTAAACCATCCTAGACAACGGAGATTGTTCATTACTGTCGGAAACCATCGACCGCCCCGTAGATTTTGAATGATCACTCCCTCGTGTGATGATGAGTCATAGTCTTGTCCTAAGTGATGGATCACATCACAGGAAGAATCAGATTGTGACGCGGCTTTCATCTGGGAATCGATGTTGCCAGGAGAGGACGCACTTTCGGTTTCGTGATCTGAGGAAACAACAGCTTCAACAGGAACGTTTCCGTGGCTCTACAAGACAATAGTAAGTCGACCATTATCCAACACTATTGGAAACATACATCTGTAGAATGAGTTTTACCGCGAGGTGATCGATCGCGTCGTCTCTGCTCTCGAAGAAGTCATACCCCACTCTGCAGTCGCGTAGATTCCAGTCATATCCCGCTTTAGAAGCTACGCTCCAGCCTGGTATGTACAGAGATTCGCCATTATCTCTGTGCTGTATCTTCCATCCAGACAATTCAAGTAACTCGGTCATCAAAGAATCGTCTTCAGCAGATCTCTGCTGCATATTAGCCAGCGATCGCAATTTGAAGTTCAACTAAATACACATATGAGATGGGCAAAATAAAAGATGAATGAAGAAATGGATAGTTCAATGCGTACCAAGCTAGCTTGGTCATTAACTGATTCTGATTTATTGATTATTTTCGAAGGCTTCGGTTTCCGCAAAATTGCTTCCATTCCACAGGCATCGACAAACTTTCCGAGTGCGGTCAGTGTCCAGAAGTAGTCATGACCCAGCTGCGGTTCGTCTCCATCTCCTAATTATCACATCCACACCAGAGTTGCTATCAACAGTTGCATGAGAATGAACGGTATGTGTTTTTTCATTACCGATAGTGGTACTGAGCCATGGAGCAATCCATGCAGGCTCACATTTCAAAGCACTTTTCAAGAAGCTAGCCGGCTCATGTTTCCAATGCAATTTCTGCAAGTGTCTCGAAATAGACGCATCATCGACCTCAGCTGATTTTTGAGTGTATTTGTTTGAACCTTGGTTTTGAAACAATCGCACTAATTCAATCAAAAGTGCATCCCTTTCTGCACGAGTCAAACCCGCTACAAAAGGAGAGAAAGGTCCTGGATCCGGTGACAATGCGAAGTTCGTGTCCAATCTGGTGTTCACGTGACAAACAATCCATATTTAGAGCGAGACATGACTTAAGATAGACTCGTTGATACTCACCGGATTGAATCCAAGATTGCATGAGCACAAGAAGTATGTTGGAACAGGGTTGCCGGGTCCATCCACAACAATTGCTTCAGCAGCTCAAGGGAGATCCTGCTCAGTGCATATCGACTTGTCATGGAAATGTATGCAAGAGGGAAATAAGTTTTCTTACCATACGACCGTTTGAGCGGAGAGACCGCAGGCATTCAAATTGAGGGTTGCATGCAATCTGTTGCTGTCATCTGCCGTCCAGCGGACTTTCTTTTTCTCGTTCACAACCCACTTCAACCTCTTCAAAGTTGAAATAAACATTTCTTCTGACTGGAGAAGGAACGGAAACCGATGGATGTAGACGACCAGAGAAGTGAATGATGTAAACTTGTGCAATCCGGGCATCAGCTCATTCAGTCCATCATTCTTCAGATATTTCTTGGCGAATGAAAGGGTGTAATACGAAGGACAGTAGTTGCTCTTCGTGCGACCGTCATCCGCGTGAACTTCAACCCAACCTGCTGATGAAAGAGATGCCCATAATTCATCTCTACCGTCGACAAGAAGACATGGATTCTCCATAACATGAGAGTGTAGTGCAACCTTAGAATAGAAGAATTCAACATTTTCTATTGCATTGAGTTTGTTGAGATTAGTATTGATGTTGCTGCGAATCATGGGAGTCATGTACACTTCGATTTCCTTCCCAACGTACAGCAGAATGCTAGATTTGAAATGAATACACTTCCATCCAGTTTTCTTGAGTACACCCCAATTTCGACGGTAGAATTCCGCAGCTGATTCGACTGTGCTTAGCTCCACCCCTCCCACTCTGCCACCCACCTGACTGCGCGCACGCGGAGCAGCGTTCTCTCGGCCTGTCGAGTAGACGTCGTATCCCGTGTCCTTCAAGATGTCGCTCGGACCAGGGACCCGCGGATGATTTCCTCCGGCGCTGGACATTTCAATAGCATCCGAAGATATGCGCTCTGTTGATTCAAGTCTTACATCGACCCGCTCGCTTTCCTCCGTAGCAACAGTTGTAAGCCCTTCACTTTTGAATGGCCCCGCATTGCATGCCGCGTGAGGGGTTCGGCCACTGTCATTATTCTTGTCGATACACGTAATAGCGGTTTCAGCTGTACAGTTGGTCACTGGTAGGTTGGTCGATGGAGCATAGTTGGTAACATCCAAGATCTGATGAAACACTGATAACTCTTCCTTTCGATACACATCGAACTCAGCCTTTCCGTGCGACAGCATTGATGTCATCGAAAGGAACACCACTTGGTCTTCCGGAAAGTCTGGAATGTTATCATCGTCCTGCATAATACGAGTGTGAATCAACACAGTGCCAACGAACATAAGAGGCAGCCATACACTCACATCGAAGAGATCATCGTATTTGAACATGAATGCGCACACTTTATCGTAGGAAAGAAATGCCAGTCCGATGTCTCTGTGGGCGAGCACATACGCTGGCAGGTAGTCGCTGTTGCTCGCGGTCATGAGGCAGTTACTCTTGCCGAAATGCGACGCATTCTGCGACTGGGTGGGCTTCAAGATCGAAGATTCCACTGCAGCGACCGGGTTTAAGCTCTTTTCTGCCATTGCAGAGAAAGGAATGAACAGCAGCTGGCCTGCTCCCTTGTGTGGATACTACAGATAGGCAGAAATGGTGAGAGTTTATTAAGTTGCTGTGTCGTGCTGTACTGCATGCACTGTAAGTTACTGTACCCGGTAGTCGGCTTTGTTGTTGAAGCCATAACAGTACAGGTCTTGCAGGGGGGGCGTATTCTTGACTAGAGCCTTCTGACTGGAAAATGCGACTCCGAAGGACTTCAGCTCTTCGTGGAAAACAATGGATACTCCTTCTGCAATGAACATTGTAGGATTTAATTAGGTGAATGTTGACGTCAGATGGAAACAGATACAGATCACTTAACTTGATATATAATGAAAGAATTCAAATTTTCAAAAAAGCTGTGTGTCTCGTAACTTAACTTAAGTTTTCGTAACTTAACTTACGTAACTCAGTAAGTTTAAGTTAAACTTAAACTTAAGCTTAGCTTTAGAGACCTGCGTCGATGAAGAAGATCCCTAGCGCCTACGAAGTGTAAGTAGCAGCTGTCGTTCAGTACTATTGTAAAAGTTATTTCTACTTGACTCGTAGCTGTGATCGTCATTATTCCTGCAGTTTCTTCGGCCGGGAAAACAGGGTCGTCACTCTGAAGCTGATTAGATACAGTATGCTGCTGGTGCTTGTACCGCTGGGGACCTTTTACTTCATGTTTTATGTGATCTTCAACAAAGATAAAGACCTGTTGGGTTGGTGTGGTATTGCAGCTGTCATTGCTACCAACGTGGTGCTTATGTCGTATGTGGTTATGGCATGGAATGAGAAAAGAGAGCCTGCTATCGATAGAACAACTAAGATTCCTTAATTATACTAGTTTTGGGTCCCCTCCTCATGAACTTAGCACAGAAGAGGTTGCTACACTTATCGGTACATCGGACCGGTTCACAACTGTACAGTATAGGTTCCGCCTATACTGTAGCTTATGTTCTGCGAATGAATTTGATGCAGGCCTCTGTTTCATATCATCTAATACTGCGGCAATGTGATGTTGCATGTACTTGAAAGAGGTGTTAGAAGATTTTCAATGTGGTTCGATCAATGTGCGAACAGGGCTGAGCCATGACTCCACTATGACTTTTGATCTCTTGTTTCTGTAGTTTCCTTTGACACAGTGAGTTAATTTAAAATTTAACTTGTCATGATTTGGTTGACATTTCAGATGTGAAACATTGAAGTAAATCAACAGAAAGGTAAAGTTACGGTTAGTTCTGCTGTACGTACAGTTTAACAGCAAGTAAAATCATAACTGCCACTGCCGAACAACAGTTAAGCATGGTTTCAAGGAGTCGAACTGTCTGAGAACGCCGACCTTCTTTAGTGATGCTGGAGGTTGATTTGGGCAGAAATACTGCAACTGAGGTCGACCTTCTGGAGCAACTCGGCTTGTCCCACGAGTCGATCGTCCAATCAAATGGAAATTCTGCCGCTGCTAAATTTTCAGTGATCATTGATAGACTGGATGTTGACAATCCTAGTTTGTACAATGCAATCAATCATCCCCTGTCGACAGAAGCGAAGATTTTTATTAGTAAGGCGATCATTCACTGGCAATCCTTAGCGAGTAAAAGCGCCCGATCGACCGCCTTTGAAGGCCAGTACCCCAGGATATTCCGCATTCTTAAATATGTGCTGCTGAAGCCCGACGACATATGTGGAGACGACTACTCCAAGTACGGATTTCAGACTCTGGGCTTGAATCTGAGCCAAGTAATTTTGAAAGAAGCAAAAGACAAAGATGACTCTAATGGACCGCTGATTTACAAACAGCTTATCACGTTGATGGTGGAACTTTTGGATGGTAATATAGTGCTGATTGAAAAGTCTGACTACGGCAGCCAAGCAGCTTCAGTGAGGACGGAGTCTCTACGGACGTTGATCCGATGCTTTCCGGACAAAGGTATTCAGCACCATGTCCTTCTATGTCCTTCTTAGCATAGTCCCTTCCCTACCATGTCCTTCTTAGCATCATCCGTGCCGTACTAAGCATTCATCCTTGTTTTTAGTTAATGACAGCAGCGATCTGAAGTCAGCAGTCGCCATTTTCCTCCGCATCATGAACGCAGCGGTTGATGCGCCGACTCTGCGCGGAGACATATCCCAGAAGTTGACCGCGCTAAGCATCGACTTTGACCTCTATGACATGCTGGGCGATCGTGTAGCGGACATTCTCGGTGCGATCAGGAGCGGCCACTCCGAGTTGAGGCACTTTATCGTGCGGAATAAAGAGTTGTTCTCAGCTCACTCGAAATCTCTCGAGCAGCACCTGTCGCAGATGATCGATGCGCTGGGCTTCGACGAGCTCGAACAACTCATAATCGAGGTATCTGAAAAGGAACCGAAGAAGCTCCTGCAGTCCCTCCCAGTGTTCCTGACCAAGCTAGGAGAAGTCGCCATGAAGCACAAGTTCCTTGTGATGAGTGTGTTTTTGTCAGTGGCACTCGTGGTCGGCGCGGCGTACGTCTTGCCTTTGCTGGGCGGGATAGGCGCAGTGTGCTGCATCACTCCGCAGCTGTTCATCCCCTTCCTTAAGTTGCTGACTGCGTTGGCGTCCAACGAAGAGACCGCTGTCCAATGCCTGATGTTCATCGCTAGAATAGCCAAGTCCGGTCTGTGCAGCAGTGCGGGTGACAAGCATGCCCTGTTGGAGGCCGTGAACATCGTCAAGGACCGCATGCAGCACAGCAACATATTCTCGGAGGAGACGCTGGCTGCTCTGCAGTCGATGTCGGACGCCAACGCGGTGGCCTTTCAGAACATCAAGACATGGAACGAGGGGAAACGCGCGATTCGTGGAGATCAGAAGAAGTTCTTGACTACTGCGGGAATCCAGCCATCTTCCAATTCGCTGGTCTCAACGATGATGATGAGTTTATCACCCATCAGGAATAGAAATAGCGGAGTAAAGAGCCCAGCTGTGAGTCCGTCACCCCATAGTCAGAACATCTCCCTTCTGGAATCGACTCTAGGCAGCCCCACCAGCACGGACAGCCTCGCGGTCAGCCCAGCGAGGAACCTGTTCGCCGAGGACAAAGCATCAGAAGCGAACGACGTCACTTTCGCTGAGTTCGTTGCGAAGCAGAAGAAGTTGAATGGTGCCGCCAACGGAGACAACAAGGCGATGCTCGACCCCGACTCCATAGACTTCAACATCGCAGTGGTCCCACCCCCTTCGACAGAGGTTCGATCCGTTGCTTCCGCTGGTACCGCCGCCCAACAATTAGGCAAGACGACTCCGAGCAAGACATTTATTCTCTTTCCCTTCAGCAGCCCCAACAGATTCAAATCCAACTCCGTCAGCCCGTCGACCCCGCTGCTCGGTTCGACGACCCGGACGATTGAGGTCAAGAGGCAGCGAGACGAAGCCATGACGAAGGATCTGCTGGAGCTGCGGGAAAAGGTGAAGCAACTCGATCTCAAGCTGAGTTGAGGGAGTGGTTGGTTGCTGTTTGTTTTGGTGAAGATCAATTTTCATGAGCTATCAATGTGCAACTCTCTGCATCATTATGATAACTAAAGTCATACAGTTAGAGGCTACATTAGCAACTCTTTGAATTCTTCTATAAAATGAAGAATTTCACTGACCAGTTGTAGTTTCTGATCGTTTTTGCTGCTGCGCTGTTGTGTTCCTACATCTGATACGAAGCCATGATGGGAAGCCACATCTGGTGAAGGTCCGATAAGTGCTTCCCATGCGTGATTAGCAACAGCACCTTCGCTTCCGGAATTCAGAACAATGCGTCCATCGACTACCGCGTAAACGTTGCGCACTGGTAAACGAGGTTTGCTCAAGAGTCTCACACTGGACGCTTCCTTCTCGGCGACAGCGTGTGCGAAGACGATGTTCTGGACACGATTGCTTCCGTGATGAGACCCGATCTCCTGGCTTCCTTTGACTGTACATGTGGCTAACCATCGCCAAGCGAGAAACACGCTTCTCAAAACACGTCGTCGGTTCAGCAAGTTGCATCGGCGCGCATCGCAAAGAGCTATCTTTGCGAATTCCACACAAGCCGATTTCGTCTGGCTTCTTGAATATGACGCCGATGAACGCAGAAGTGACTTCCGTCTGTTCCTCTGTATGATGCTATACCGCATCCAACGTCTCATGGCGGCATGGCTCCTCCACAGCTTCCAGAACCACAGCGATCGAAAGGCCTGGAAACGCTGCCGGCTTCTCCTCCAGCTGGATCGCGTCCAACGGAGGAGACACCACCTGGACCGATTTACATAGCAGTGGAACTCCCCTCGAAGCAAGTGCTTCGTTGCCATCATGCGGGATGCACTGTTAGAAGCAAGACAGCTCCAACCCAGACGAAACAACTTCCGACTCGACGATACGTCTGCATATTGTTCGCTTCGGATGTGGATGTAGGTCCTTGATGCAGTGAGGTTGAGAAGAAAGGGAAAGGAAGGAAAAGCTGAAAGCAAGCGATGGCGTATGCACAATACGGAGACAGACTAACCTGCGATGTAACTGTCTCCACCGCGAGAAGCCCTCTGTCAGTCGTCGGTATCGGCCAATGGTTGAACGGTGCATATGAACTCTAGCGATGACCGCATTAACTAGTAGCCTGTGGTGCAGTAGCAGCGACGAGGCTTGAATCGGTCGACATGGTCGCCTCAAAGCATACATGCAAGCATACATACATACATGCACGCACATATGTGTATGTATGTATGCAGAGGCCTCACCGCTGCTTCAGGTTCCTGATGAGGCGGATAGTCCCTCTGCGACAGGCGGTGGCGAGGTAGTAGCGGCGACACCACACGAGGATCTCCTCTGATGCAGTGGAGGACTGCTTGATCGCCAGGAGTCGGCCGATGGTCCGTCTCTTGGAGGCAAGCGCCCAGAATAAGTAGCTCCTCTGTGCAGTGGGGAACAGGGAACAGTCAGTCAGTGGGGAACAGTCAGTCAGGGTATTTCGGCACAACGCAATGCAGAGGCTTGCCTTATCGTGCAGTGTATCTCTGCGATTGGAAGAGAGTAGATTTGCTAAATGCCCCATCGCTCGCAGCAGAGACCTGCACTGGTGAGCTCGTGCGGCAGCTGCGACGTCCAGCGCATTCCTCGCCCGTACCCGGATCCGCAGTCGAAGAGTTCCTGAAGAGGATTGTTGCCAGTGATGGCGTAAGGTATGGTAAGATAAGGTAAGATAAGGTATGGTAAGATAAGGTATGATAAGGTATGGTAAGATAAGGTATCGATGCTTGAGAACTCACTCACCTAAGCATCGCCTCGCATGGTGCGCGTTGAGTTCTCTGTGAGGTAACCTGCCGACCAAGCTGCTCCTACGACTGCGACTGCGCCAAGACAAGAAGCTGCAACGTATCAATTCCATAAGCCTTCCCTTGAGGGATGATCTATGCCACGCTCTGCGTTTCAAGATAGCAAATGCCGCGGCCAAGCCATGCCAACAGTAGGCGTCACCCGCTATAGCACTGGCAGCTGACAAGTGCTTCTTTCCGCATAGCATTATCGGTCCAAGTGAAGAGGCGCACAACCGAGTAAAAGCTCTCAATCCTTTCTGCATCAAAAGCAGCATATGCATGCTGTCAGAGATCCTGCTTAGATAGCCAGCTCTTCTCGATACTCGACCTCTTTGAAGTAGCTTGTGAAGACCCATAGTGCAGCGACGCCGTGCTTCAAATCGGAGGGCGAGTGCATCCTGTTCGACAGCAATGGCCTGCTCAGCTGCTAACCAAGCCATCCACCGACCGTAGCATGCAGCCAGCAGTCTCTTCAGATGGTAATTATCAATTAGATCACTATCCCTACAGCTGTCACTCATACTGATTGATGATACTGCTGGGGATGATACAGGTGAAGATGATCATCACAACTGATTGCATCATCGGTGACAGCAGAAATGGCGATACCGGTAAGGTTGCTGCTGTACTGGTACTGTACTTGTACTGGGTACAGTTAGTACGTACGTTGTACACAGCACATAATTATGGACGGCATCGAGAATAAGGTGATATTCCTGTCTCATGTGAGGGCGGACTCTGAGATATCCGACTTTGCTGCAGATGCACGCAGGAGGGGCTATAGACTGCAGGTTGTGGAAAGCAGTAGCCTCCACGGCGCGTGGACCACACAAGGCTTACCTCATGATTGCTTGTCTGGTCGAGACGCCTCCTGTCAGGTGCTGGACGATCTGCTAGCTGCTCTGACTGCATGCACTGAGATTGGGAGGATAGTTCTTGTTACCTCCTTCGACTACTCGTTGAATCTCGACACCTTCAAAGTCAACTCCAGATTGAGGTGAGCGGACGCCCTGCGGATTGAAGCTGTGGCTTGATGTCCGCAGTCAAGTGGTGTATCTTTATGCTACTTAGGCTGCTTGCCTCTGCTTTCTTTCGAGATCTGTGGATCGTGGATTTCGGTGGTAGTGAATGCGCGACGGGCAAGATTGCCGCGTTGTTCGGTGACGAGGCGACTGTAGGGATGCAGAGATCTCTATGCTCTAAAGCGCTGAAATACACTGCTAATGTAAGCACATTAGTGTATGAGGAATGACCATGAGCTATCATTTCCCACTTTTCGCTGCATGTACGTAGTACGATCTCGAAGTGGCGCGACTGATGGCTGAGGGCAAGGCTCTGGAAGAGATGCACAGCGTGTTGGTGGTGGGGGCAGGAGGGCGCGAGCATGCTATCGCTCACAGTCTCTGCTCGAGTCCGCTGGTTGGGAGGGTGTTCGTCTCTGAAGGCAACTACGGCACTGCTCACGAAAGTGCCAAGTGCAGCAACGTGGGTCCGCTGGGCCTACAGGAGGTCCTGGGCTTCTGTCACCGGTGGGGGGTGAAGCTGGTGGTGGTCGGTCCGGAGCAGCCGCTGGTGGATGGC
>Ga0164294_10006477_pt1 | contig 10024 bp, 20 predicted proteins | sample GEODES005metaG_FD_111479 | JGI IMG/M metagenome (GOLD analysis project Ga0164294, IMG submission 111479) | Oligotrophic lake water microbial communities from Sparkling Lake, Wisconsin, USA - GEODES005 metaG | ecosystem: Environmental > Aquatic > Freshwater > Lake | place: USA: Sparkling Lake...
CATTTTCCAGCAGCTGAAAGAGTAATTGAGTTTATAGCAGTTTCGAAGACATCACGAAGCTGGCCATCCAGTCGCTGATCACGGTCTGCAAGTCGCAGGACAACATAATCGCCCACCTCACGCGCCACCAGCAGCTGCCCATGTACGTGTCGTACATGCTGAACCTGCACTGGTGCGAGCTGCTGGAGCAGCTGTTCACCATCTGGGTGCAGAACGACAGTCTGGCGCTGCACGCCGCCTTCGAGACGGGCGGGCTCGACTTCCTGCTGAACAAGATCGGCACGCGCGACCAGGAGATGAAGGAGCTCACCTGGTCGGACGAGGAGCACGCCAGCGTGGTGACCATCGAGAACGAGCCGGGCCAGAACGTGGTCAACTACCCCCCGGACTGGGCGGTCAACAAAAAAGTGTCATAGTAATGCAAGGGCACCAAGACGAAGCTGTTCCAGATCGACATGGTGGGGCAGTTCTACCACCAGTACGACCTGACCGTGCAGCTGCAGCACCCGGTGCAGATGAAGAAACTGATCATGGGGTTCAACTCCGCGACGCTGGAGCTGAACAACAAGGTCATCGGCATCCCGAGCTCGATCCTCTTGGAAGGGGGCATGTCGCTGAACAACATGCAGCCGCTGGGCACGCTGGAAACCATGAACGACCACGGCTACTCAGTCTTCTCGGTGCAGGTCTTCAGAAAGAACTTCATGAAGATCGACAACGAAGGTCTTATTGTAATGACAGGAGGCAAGCTCTCGGATCAGATAAAATCGCTGAACTACCCGACGGTCAAGTACCTGCGCTTCAGCGTGCGGCGGCCGCAGATCACCTTCGTGGAGAACTACTCCTGTCTGGTGACGAAGCAGTGGAGCAACGTCTCCATCTCCATCTCGTTTCTGAGCATTACAGGCTACAATGTGGAGCACCTGCCCAGCGCCATCACGCCCTACCTGCAGATGAAACAGAAGTACATGGCGCTGCGGGTCATCGGCAAGCTCTGCGACCCCAACTACACGGACACCCTGAACATCCTCGCGAATAACTCCGAGGTGGTCTAGAAGATTCAGAGTAACTTCGAAATGCTGCAGGGCATTTTGAACAAGTACAAGAACTGGCTGGTGCCGGTGTTCCTGGTAATTTTCACCGATCTTGATTATAATGAAGGCGATCGCGACGCACAACCCGGAGATGGGGGACTGGCTGACTTCGAAGTTCCTCGAGTTCAACCAGGGCGAGTCGCACTCCAAACTGGTGCTGGACATCATCCTGGTGTCGACGCAGTACTCCTTCAAGCGCATACAGATGGTCTACGAGTGCATCGTGAAGAACCTGAACAGCTTGGTCTTCGTGGAGACGTTCTGCTCGGCAGGTTTTTATCCGATACAATGTTAACAAAAGTGCGGCTGACCCACTCGGAGCAGAAGATAAACGTGACGCAGAAGGAGCTGCAGCACTTGCTGGAGAACTTCAACTCGAACAACATGGAGCAGATCACGCGGTTCATAATCACGCTCGTGTACAAGTTCAGTCCGGAGTCGCTGCAGTTCGTGGTGCTGACGACCTGGAACAGCTTCTACCAGCCGAAGCGCTACGACTTTTTGCAGCTGCTCGGGCCGCTGTTTCTGGGCTCCTACGCGAGCGTGGAGTGGCTGGACGACGAGAAGGTCAGGTTTCTGGTGGAGAAGCTGGTCAAGAAGATCGAGAACTACAGTCCGAAGAAGCACAAGAAGCTGAACAACCTGCTGTACTGCGTGTACTGCATCGTGCAGTGCCGGAACGCCAAGGTGAACGGCACAATCGTGAACTACCACTGCGAGATCTACAACGCGCTGAAGTCGAAGACCAGGAACGAGCTGAAGGACCTGGAGCCCGCGAACTTCGAGCTCGTGTTCAAGATCCTGAAGGACCTGATTCTGGGCGACGCGACGCTGCAGGAGAAGTTCATCAAGCAGTTCATCGAGGACCTGGCGAACCTGACGCAGAAGAAGGTGGTGGTCTTCGCGGAGCAGTTCCTGGTGCCCTTCCTGAACGCGAGTCTGGAGGTGCCGGTGTGCCTGCACCCGTACTACTACGACCAGCAGAGGTGCATTTCATAAGGCAGGCACGCCTACGAAGGCTTCTCGTACGCGACGCAGTCGAAGGAGAAGGAGCAGTTCAACTCGAAGATCTTCTCCAAGGCGGAGAAGGAGCTGTTCACGGACGCGATCAGGCCCATCACGCAGAAGCTCTTCAGCAAGCAGAAGTACGTGGTGCAGCTGGTCGCCGACTTCAACCTGAGCAGCGGCAAGAACCAGCTGCCGAACATTTCGGAGCTGGTGCAGAAGCAGGTGCTGTCGAACCCGCCGTGCCTGGTGCTCATCCAGGGCGCGCTCGGCGAGAAGAGCGTGACCATGGGCGCGTTCATCACGCAGAAGCTGCAGCAGTCCACCGACGAGTCCGGCAGCTACGAGTCCTGCTACAGCATCCCCTGGTCGGAGCACTCCTTCATCTTCTACTGCGAGGTACGCTAGCATTTTCAGAACGAACAGATGCACTTTTTGCAGCAGAACCAGTACGAGTCCGAGTTCACGCACTTCGGCTACTTCACCGTGCTGCCCGACCAGTCCACCAACCTCAACATCAACGAGGCCATCTTCATCTACTTCGAGATGATGTCGCAGTCCTCCATCGACCTCGACCTCGCCAGCTTCAAGTTCATGGACATCGGCAAGGCCAACCCCACTCCGGTACCAATCTATGGATTGTAACTAACTCCAAGATGCCCGAGTACATCGCGGACTTCGTCATGAAGCGCATCGAGTTCTTCGTGCTGCGGCCCGGCGTGCCCGAGCTCAACCAGAACCAGCAGTTCGTGCTGGAGTCGCTGTTCCAGCAGAAGCCGGTGCAGAACCCCTGGTCGTACTACCGCAACAACCCCGTGCTGCTGCTGCCCAAAGCGCTGCAGCTCAAGGCCGTCTGCCACGCCACGCTCAACAAAAAACACGAGCTGCTGCTGAAAGGCAAGAAACTGAGCGACCAGTTTATCCTGGAAGACCTGATGAAAGAGCGTAATGCAACTCAATAATAATTAATCGCAGACTCGGTAGACCAGATCCTGGACATCGAGTTCGACATCACGGAGGAGGAGGCGGTGGAGCAGAACGAGGACCTCGGCTACGGCCAGTTCCAGCTCTTCGAGATCTTCCAGCGGCTGGGCGGCGTGCAGCGGCTCATCGAGGTGCTTCTAAAGTGCCTGACGCAGTGGAAGAACAAGGACAGGAGCCAGAAGTGGTTCATGTGGGTCAAGGTATTTTTTAAACCGAAGGAACTGGCGAGTTTCTCCGAGCTGCCCAGCTTTTTCAGCCTGTTCATCAAGAACAAAGTGTGCATCGACCTCCTGTTCAAGATCCTCTCCCAGGAGCCCGACAACGAAAACGACAAGGACAAGATCAAGAAGGTTCTGTTATTTACGCAAGTGGCAGGACGAGGAGCTCAAGGCGGTCAAGTTCTCCTACAAGATCCTGGCGCAGGTGTTCTAGTTCGACAACTCGGCGGCCATCAGGGTGCAGGCCCTGGACAAAAAGATCATCCAGAGCATCTTCGACCGACTGGTTCTTATAATCAACATTTCGTAACTTTAGCAATACTTCACGAAGGAGCCGTGTCGCAAGTGGCGGGAAACCCAAATTGAGGAGGAGGTCATCGTGCAGAAGAAAAACGAGGAGGAGAAGAACCCGAAGAAGTTCAAGGCCGGCGTGGGCTACGGCTCCGACAACACCGGGCAGAACCAGAAGTGGAACGTGAGCGAGTACTAGCAGAACGTGGCGCTGAAGTACGAGCAGATCGAGCAGCTCTTGCAGATCCTCGAGAACTTCTTCAACTTCAACGAGTGGGAGGCCCCGGAGCACCTCTTCGAACTGGTGGTGCAGAGCTGCCTCCTGCCGTCCTTGGAAAGCGACTTCCGCTCCTCCTCGCTGCTCGAGATGAGCAAGAACTCCAACATCTACAACCGTCAACTAAGTACTATACACATAAAGACCTCGTGAAGATCTTCAGCTCGAACACGACGCTGATGAAGCTGATCCAGCCGATCGACGCTCACTACCAGCCCGCGCAGATCGAGTCCATCTTCAGTCTCCTGAAGAAGCTGTCGGAGTCGGCGCACATCTTCTTGAAAGTCAACGGCCAAAGCGCGAACAACAAGGAGGCCTCCGTGGTGCTCGCCGAGAAGATCATCGACACGCTGAAAATCGTGGAGAAAACGCAGAGCTTTCTGCAGCAAAACAGCAATACGGACGTTCTCTCGCTGCCGCTGTCCGAGAAGTACCGGTGCCTGCTGAAGGACCTGCGCTTCGGGTACATGGCGATGAAGAACGGCAAGTCGTACGGCCACCACTACACCTGCTACGTGGAGTCCGCGAACAGCACGCCGCCGCAGTCCAAGATCATCCGTCTGGCGCAGGAGTTCGCCGACATCTCCACCGCGCTGCCCATCGAGCACACCAACGCCATCTTCGTGCGCTGCGACGAGAACCGCGTGGACTTGCTGAAAGCCGTGATCATGGGCGCCAGCGACACGCCCTACGCGCACGGCGCCTTCGAGTTCGACATCTTCTTCGAGGACACCTACCCCAACTTCCCGCCCAAGGTCAACCTGATCACCACCGGCTCCTGCCAGGTGCGCTTCAACCCCAACCTGTACGCCTGCGGCAAGGTGTGTCTGAGTCTGCTGGGCACCTGGCGCGGCAACGCCAGCGAGAACTGGGACCCCAAGCTCAGCACTCTGCTGCAGGTGCTCGTCAGCATCCAGGCCATCATCATGAGCGACGACGTCTACTTCAACGAGCCCGGCTTCGAGAGCGAGGCCGGCACCAAGGAGGGGCAAGACAAGAACGAGGCCTACAGCAACATCGTGCGCTACTGCAACATCCAGTACGCCATGATCGATTAAATCAAGAACCCCTCCAAGGGCTTCGAAACGGTCATCCGCCGACACTTCTACCTCAAAAAAGAGGAGATCATCAAGGACGTGCAGAACTGGGTGCTCAACGCCGAGAAAAAGTCGGCCTCCTACAACGGCCTCATCTCGGACCACAACTCCACCTGGTGCACCAAGTTCAAGGTCAAGGGCGCCTACGTGCAAATGCTCAAGGAGGTGCAGAAAAAGCTCGAGGACGCGCTTTCGAGGCTCGAGCTGCCAGCCATAAACCAGATCGAGGAGAAGAAGAAATCCGTGAGCAAGGCGAAGGAGGTGCTCAAAAAGGAGTTCATTAGCGTGAACGTGGACTACGACTCCAAGGTCGAGAACAAAGACCTCGACTTCGAGGACGAGACCGTGAAGGACCGCTGGTCGCGCAACATCGGCGTCATGGGCCTCGACGCGCTCAAGAAGCAGGCCAGTTCCAGCATTCTGCTGTTCAACCTCGGCGGCATCGGCGTCGAGATCGCCAAGAACATCATTCTGTCCGGCGTGAAGCAGTTCACCGTCGCGGACGCCAAAAACACGCGGTATTCAGACCTGGCGAGTTAGTTCTATCTAAACGAAACCGACGTTGGGCAGCCGCGTCTGAACTGCCTGCAGAAATTGCAGCACCTGAACAACTACGTGCGCGTCAGCGGAATCGCCCAGAAACTGCCAAAATCACAGTCAGAATTCGAGCTGCTGAAACTCGACCAGTACCAACTGATCATCGTAACGGAAGAACTCTTGGAAGACCAAGTCCCGCTCAACAGCTACTGCCGGGAAAAAGGCATCAAGTTCGTCAGCGCCGACGTCAACGGCGTCTTCGCCTACGTCTTCAACGACTTCGGCCCTAATTTCGAAGTCATCGACAAGAACGGCGAGGAGTGCCTCGAACTCTTCATCCAAAGCATCTCGAACGAGGAGAACGGGCTCGTACAGCTCCTTCCGGGGCTCAAACACAACCTCGAGGACGGCGACTCGGTCGTCATCTACAACGTGCAGGGCATGGTCATAGACGAAAACCAAATAATCGATAAGTCGATCAAGGAAAAAGGGATTAACGGCTTGGTTTACAAAGTGGAGGTGGTCAATGCAGGCAGCTTCAAAATAGGCGACACCCGGCACTTCACCCAGTACCAGCGCCAAGGCCTCTGCAAGCAACTCAAGATCCCGGCCAATATCGCCTTCCAAGACCTATAGAAAAACATTTCGGACCCCCAGTTCGACATTAATCTCCAAGTCCACGATTTCCTGAAACTGGACCATTAACAGTTCCTTCACGACATCTACTGCTAAAAGCAAACCCAAAACCCGTTCTAATCTTCCTTCAAAACCTTGCAACGGTACTAGTTCGCGCCCCTGTCCGCCTTTATGGGCGGACTCGTGGCTTAAGAGATTATCAAGGGCCTCACCGGCAAGTTCATGCCCATCAAGCAGCTTGTCTATTTCGACGTCATCGAAGTGCTCGAAAAATAAATCGTTTTTGATAAAAACGAAGGCGATCAATAAAAAATAATTACTGAATAATAAAATCAAGAGATTGCTGAAAAATAAGCAAACGACTTACTTTAGAATCAGGACTTGGAAAACGAAAAACCACAATTGATAAATAAAATCATTGAATCCGAGCAAAAGAAGCCGAATCTTGAACCGTAGACGCTAATGATAGAGACCGACTGCCTCCCTAAGGACAAAGAGCCCTAGGACAAAGAGGATTAGGATAAAGAGCCTTAGGATAAATAGCCCTTGCAAGAATCCCCCGCGAACAGGTACGAAGGACTGTATAAAATTTTGGGGAAACCGCTGGCAGATAAGCTGTTTCACTTGCAGATCTTTATGGTGGGAGTGGGCGCGCTGGGCTGCGAGCTACTGAAGAACTTCGCGATGCTGGGACTAGGGACCGGCGAGGAGGACCTCGACAATAGCAAAATGAAAGGGCTGATTACCATTACGGACCCGGACTCGATCGAGCTGTCGAACCTGTCGCGCCAGTTCCTGTTCAGAGAGAAGCACATCGGGATGCCCAAGAGCTTCACGGCGGCAGCCGCCGCGCAGCAGATGAACGCCAACCTAAAAAACCACATAAGTTTATATAATAATTCCAGACGCGATGCAGGACAAGGTGTTCGACGGGAGCAACCACATTTTCACGGACCTGTTCTTCGAGACGCAGAACGTGGTCGTGAACGCGCTCGACAACGTGCAGGCCAGACGGTACATGGACATGCGCTGCGTGGCCGCCAAGGTGCCGCTGCTCGAGAGCGGCACGCTGGGCCCCAAGGGCCACGTGCAGGTCATACTTCCCTTCTAAACCGAGAGCTACGAGTCCACGAAGGACCCGCAGGAAGAGGGCGACATCCCGCAGTGCACGCTGAAAATGTTCCCGGAAGACGCGCTGCACTGCGTCGAGTGGGCCCGCGACAAGTTCGGCCATTTGTTCACCGCGAAGCCCAAGTCGCTCATCGCGAGCATCGAGAGCGCCAGCAGCATCGAGATTAAGCACTTATAAGCCGCGGTTTCCATGCTCAAGAAGCGGCCCAAAACGTTCACAGACTGCTTGCTTCTTGCTCGGAAAAAGTTCGACTCCTACTTCGCGCACAACATTTTGCAGCTGCTGTACACATACCCCTTGACCCACAAGACCAAGGACGGACTCTCCTTTTGGACGCTGCCGAAGCGCGCGCCCAATCAGCTCGTCTTCGACAAGAAGAACGAGCTGCACGTTCAGTTCATCACGAGTTTCGCCTGTCTGTGGGCTCGAATCTGGAACGTTAAGATTGAGTTTTAAAACGTGAGGGACAGTAAGGTCCGGGCGCAGATGGTCGAGCTCTGCGAAAGCTACGTGGAGAAGAAATTCGTGCCCGACGATAAAAAAAAGTTAAAGAACATGTCGATTGCTGACAAAAAAACGGAGCCGACAGAGGCTGTTGAGGAGATTGAAACAGAGGAGATCACTGAGCAAGACAAGGAACAGCTTTCGCAGTTGAAATCAAATGAGATCATTCCGGAGGAGTTCGAGAAGGACAACGACCAAAACTTCCACATCGACTTCATCCACGCGATGGCGAACCTGAGGTGCCAGAACTACCAGCTCGATGAAATGGACTGGGTGAGCGTGAAGCTGAAGGCTGGGCGCATCATTCCTGCGCTGGCCACCACCACTGCGGCGATCGCGGGGCTGCAGGCTATCGAGCTGGTCAAAGTGGTCAAGAACTGCAGCTTGGACACCATGAAGAACGCCTTCTTGAACCTGGCGGTGCCTCTGCTGCAGCTCACCGAGCCAGGGCCCATGCCCGTGTTCAAGATCCACGAGAAACTCTCGGTAAATTTATGGAACCTAGGTTAACATCTGGGACAGGTGGGAAATCGACGCATTATAGAAAGACTCGCTCGGCCTGGTGCTCAAGACCTTGGAGCAGAGATACGATTTGCATGCGCAGGACGTCTTTTACGGCTCCAAAGTTATTCTCATGAAGGCCATGCAGGAGACCTAAAAAGAAGCCCTTTTGAGCCAAACCTTATTCCAATTGATAGAAGTATTTATTTCAATATAAAAAATTTATTCAAGCCTGACGAGGAGTATGCAGATATTACAGTAACGTTTAGCTTGCAACCAAATGGGGACATCATCAAAAACCTGCCCAGAGTGCGCGTTTTGTTTCAGAAATAATGATAAATTTATAAATATAAATTAAATTATAAATCAGAAATTATAAATGCTAAAAATTATTGTAAAATTATAAATCGAATGTAATAAATAGAGAACTTGATCGCGATAAAGGCTCAGAAAGAGCAAAATAGAAGCGAATTGCTAAAAGAAGAGCTGGAGAATTAGTAATACCAACAGAAGTTGTTTTTAAAGTTATAAAACATAATTTAACTGAAGAACGAGATAAACTTGAAGCAGAAGACCCAAAAGGAGACTCAGGATAGACTGAAATAGTGCAGGGAGGAACTCGAAAAGGCGGAGAAGATAATCGAAGAGAATAGCGAGTACCTCAAAAGCCTGTAAGGCCAATTGAGTAAAAAGTACCAAGAGAGCAAGTCCAAGCTGTACTGGGATAAATTAAGCCTTGAACGGACCAAGCTCTACCGAACCCTCAAAATCATCCTGAAGGACGTTTTCGACGAGGTGGCCAGGATCTTCGAGTTCCAGTATGGCGACCTGGTGCACCTGTCGAAGATTTCTCAGCTGCAGCCCTATGAAATCGTGGAGCCCGTCGCCATCCTCATCAGCTACATCCAAAAATACACTCAAAAGCAAACTTTCTACCCAAATGTGCAGTTTAAGGCGTAAAATAAATTAAACAAGTAATTTCGTTAGATTTTAGAAATTCATCGCTTCAAACTTAAAGACCGAATTTCGATAAGTACAGATACGAAACAGACCGGGCAAAACTTTTGGCCAACATGAATTCGCTTCTGTTTTAGTTTAACGTTCAAATTGACCAGAACGAAAAGGAAAACTTCATGCTTTGTGCCAAGAAGTTCTTCGAGTACTTTGTTTACAAAGGAATCTACTCAAACTGAAATTTTTTATAATGATTGGCTTTATAATTATAATAATAATGCTCAAAAAAGTGTTTCAAAAAGCGATTGCCATTAACCCTAGCAGACTTTTTGCCAGCGAAGTGAGCACCAAAGTGGAGAAGGTCGTGCCAAAGAAGGACATTCAGTTCTACAGAGAAGGCCAGTTGCAGACCAGGTCGGCTCTGATCTTGAAAAAAGAACAGGACATTGATGAATACGCTGTCAATGTCGTAAGGAACTACTTCCGCTGCCTCAATAAGGCCAATGTCACGCAAGACTCCAACCTTATCGACCACGGACTCGACAGTTTGGATTCAATCGAAATATCCATGCAGGTCTCTCCTTTATTTAGATTGAAGAAGACTTGGGCTATCAAATCTCCGCAGAGACCTTACCTGTCTTGCTTAAGGTCAAACACTATGCAAACTATATTAAACAAGTCGAGAAGTTCAAATAGGAGGCAAAGCTCAATCCTATCGCGTGATAATCAAAAAATATAATTATTACAAAGCTATGTTCAATATATCAAGTTTTAAACTTTATTATTATAATTAA
>Ga0164294_10006480_pt1 | contig 10022 bp, 7 predicted proteins | sample GEODES005metaG_FD_111479 | JGI IMG/M metagenome (GOLD analysis project Ga0164294, IMG submission 111479) | Oligotrophic lake water microbial communities from Sparkling Lake, Wisconsin, USA - GEODES005 metaG | ecosystem: Environmental > Aquatic > Freshwater > Lake | place: USA: Sparkling Lake...
CCACACCGGCACGCCGCCGCCTCCGGACGTCCGGAAGCGCCGGGTAACGGCTTACCCCCGCCTTCCGGACGTCCCTGACGTCCGGAAGCGCCGGGTAACGGCTTACCCCCGCCTTCCGGACGTCCCTGACGTCCGGAAGCGCCGGGTAACGGCTTACCCCCGCCTTCCGGACGTCCCCAACGTACGGCCTCCATAGAAGCGGCGACGAGGTACGGCTCCCACCGCCACCCCCGCCGCGCCCCCGCAACCCCCGCCGCCACCCCAGCCGCCCCCGCCCCCCGATTCGCCCCCGCGCGGCTACACTCCCCCCATGCCCACCCCCCGCGCCCTCCGCCGCCTCGCCCGCGCCTGCGGCGTCGCCGTCGCCGCGGGGCCCGGCTGCTTCCTGTTCTTCCCGTGCGACAGCTCGATCACTCACACCGAAACCCGCACAATCAGCACCTTCGTGCTCGAGTGGTACGCCACCGCCCCGCCCGGCGGGCCCTACACCGCCGCGTGGATGGACGGGGACGCGCTCCTCCTCGCCGGCCCCGCCGGCGCCGTGCGCTCGTCCGGCGGCGCGACGTGGGAGGCCTTCGACGGCGCCCCCACCGGGATCGCCGCCATGGACGCCAAAGACTACTGGGAGCCCTGGTTCGTCGGCGCGGACGGCCTCGCCGGGGTCTGGCGCGGCGACCGCTTCGACGCCGGCACGATCGACGGCGCGCCCGACCTCGTCGCGGTGGCCGTGTACGAAGGCTACGGCGGCGTCACCGTCGCGACCGACGGTACGCTCTATACCTCCGAGACCGGCGCCACCTGGGCCGAGGACCTCGACGTCACCACGCTCGCAGAGGGGGCGCCCCTCGCCGACGTCGCCCTCCTCTCCGACGGAACGATGTGGGTGGTCGGCGCCGGCGGCCTCGTGCTCCACGCCGACGACGACGGCTGGGCCACGGTCGACCTCGGCACCACCGCCGACCTCTCCGCCGTGTCGTTCGCCAGCGTGAACCGCGGCCTCCTCGCCACGATCGACGGCACCGTGTTCGAGACCGAAGACGCCGGTGAGACCTGGGTTGCCACCACCGCGCCCGGCGCCGTCACCACCCTCGTCCACACCGGCACCGCGGACCGCGCCGTGCGCTGGGCGGCCGGCCCCGACGGCGTCGTGTGGGCCTCCGACGGCGCGAGCTGGACCGAGCTCGTCCGCACCGACGCCCCCGTCACCGCCCTCGCCGCGTGGAGCGACGAAGGCCTCGTCGCCGGGGCCGACGTGCGCGTGCTCGGCCCGGTGGAGCACACCGAGGAAGTAGAGGTCGAGGTCCCCGACTGCCAGCCCTACGTGGGCCGTCCCTACTGCGTCGCGGGGGTGCCCCGCCTCGCCACCGTGCACCCAACCGCTCCTGACGCCGATCCCCGCTGGCTTCGTCAGGCCCAGGAGGAGCACGCGTCCATCTTCGCGTTCGCCCGCTTCGCCCGACAGCTCCGCGCCCTCGGCGCCCCCGCCGACCTCGTGGCCGACGCCCTCGCCGCCCAGGCCGACGAGGCACGCCACGCCGCCCTCGCGCTCGCCATGGCCGGCGGCGGCAGCTTCGGCGCCTTCCCCGCTGACGACGCCGACGACGCCGACGCCAGCACCGCCGCCGACGCCCCCCACGACGCCGACGCCCCCACCCTCCTCGCCGTCGCCCGCGCCACCGCCCGCGAGGGCTGCATCGTCGAGACCGCCGCCGTCTACGCCGCGATCGAGGCCGCGCGCGCCGCCACCACCCGAGACGCCCGCGCCGTGTGGCGCGCCATCACCCGTGACGAGACCCGCCACGCCGCCCTCGCCTGGCGCTTCCTACGCTGGGCGATCGCCGAGGATCCCACGATCGCCGCCGCCGTCGCCCCCCTCTTCGCCCGCCGCCCCGCGAGCGTCCCCGCCCCGGTCTGGCACGCCGTCATCGCGCCCGCCGCCCACGCCATCGGCCTCCCCACGGCCTGAACGAGCGCGCCGGCTCCGCCGGCCGGGTGCTATCGGGCGGCGGCCGCCCGACGGAGCCCGGCGCGGCGCCGGTCTCCGCCCTTCGGGTGACGCCCCCTCGCGCATCCGACGTTACGCAGGCGCCATGAGCCGCTCGCCCTTCACGCCCTACACCCCCGCCATCGGCCTCCTCCTCGGCCTCGCCCTCGCCTGCGCCGGCGTCGGCAGCGGCGACGTCGGCAGCGGCGACTCGTACCGCTCCTCCAGCTACCGGGAGCCCGCGCCCGGCGCCGAGGGCTACACCACGCTCGACCACAGCTTCCGCGTCCCGCCCGACCGCGCGCTCGTCGCCGTCACCGTGGGGGTCAGCCAGCCGAGCTTCGCCGAGACGTCCGCCGCGCTCTCCGCCGAGGTCGCCAACATCCAGGCCGCCCTCACCGGGCCCTGCACGACCACCCTGATGGACGCCTCCTCCCCCGATCAGGACGGGACCACCTGGTCCGCCAGCGCCGAGCTCCGCGTCGACATCGATCTGCGCGGGCTCCCCGGCGTAGCCGAGCGCCGCACCCGCCTCGACACCTGCCTCGCCGCGCTCGACCCGCTCCTCACCACCGAGTGGAAGAAGATCAGCGTTGGCACACGCATCGTCCAGCGCTCGGCCCCGCTGCTCTCGGTCGACGATCCCGAGCAGCACCGCGACGCCCTGCTCGCCCAGGCGGCGGCCTCCCTCGCCTGGGCCGCCGGTGCCGCAGGTGCGCCCCAGCTCCACCCAACTGATCTACGTTGCGTCCCTCGGGGCACGGTGACCGTCGGTGATCGCCGGCTCTCCGGCGTCGTGCTCGAGCTCGACCTCCCCTGCCGCGTCTACCTCCCCGAGGAAGACGACGCCCCCGCGCCCGCCATCGAGTGAACTCTCGACTGCACAGGTGCGATCCGGCGAAATCGGGGCTACGCTTCCGATCGAGGTTTCCATGCGCCTGCTCCTCCCCGGCCTCGCCCTCCTCTCCGCGTGTGACGGCCTGTCCTGGGGCCCCCCCGGTGATCCCGTCTCCGAGTCCGGCCTCCTCATGAGCCGGTCCAGCGCCTACGCGCAGCTCGACTCCGCCGCGATGAGCGACGACGGCCAGGTCTTCTTCGCCGTCATGGGCGGCACCACCTGGTGCTCGTTCCAGTCGGAAAACGCCTACATGGACATCGACACCACGGCCGACACCGAGGTCGACGTGCAGGACATCCACGCCGATGTCCCCCTCGTCGTCACGCGGGACGGCCTCGCCTACATCGACAGCTACGGTGTCACCACCAACTATTGGGCCGTCTCCAGCGTCGAGGCCGCCCGCTTCCGCGCGGACGCCTCCGGAGCGGTCGCCCTCAAGAGCGACGGCACCCTCGCCTGGTTCGACGGCGTCGAGGAGACCGACCGGTCCCGCGTCGGCAACTGCACCGCGTTGGACCTCGACCGTGACAGTGACATCGCCTGGCTCGCCTGCCCCACCGGCCTGGTCCGCGCCACGCCCGGCGCGTCCGAGGTCGTCGCCGCCGGCGGGGTCGACCTCGTGGCCTGGAGCGACGACGCCGCGATGGCCGCCACCGTCTCCGTCGATCGCGACAGCGTCGTCGGGGTTGACGGCAAGGGCGCCACCCTCTGGACCTTCACCAGCGCCGCTCGCGTGCTCGACATCGAGCCCATCGCCGACCGCCCCTTCTTCGCCGTGCTGACCGCCGCTGGCGACGATCCGGCCGAGCTCCTGCTCCTCTCCGCCGACACCGGCGAGGTCGTGGACCGCATCGCCTCCGAGGGCACCAACGTCCACGCCGCACACGACGCCGCGCGCCTCGTCGTGCTCGGCGGCTACGTCACCCAGGTGTACGACGTAGAGTAGGCCGGACTTCGGGCGCGTCCCCACCGAGGGCCCCACCAAGGGGCCCTCCCTACCGCTCCACGCGCTCCCACCCGGTCGGCCCCACCCGCAGCTCCGCGGTGGGCCAGTACTCGAGGTCGAGCTTGAGCGTGATGACCTGGGGCTTGCCGTCGAGGTCCACCGTCTTCAGGCGCACCGCGCCGCGGTCGGGGCGGCCGGCCACCGCGGCCTCGAAGGCGGCGAGGGTGGGGGTGGGCACGCCGTCCACCTCGAGGATCCGGTGCGTCGGGCGGAGCTGGTAGCGCGACGCCGGCGAGCCGAACCAGGACCAGCTCACGTAGACGCCCTCGGGCTCGACGCCGAGGTCGGACGCGATGGGCGCGTGGGGCGCGTGGAGGAGGGCGCCGGCCCACAACAGCACCCGATCGACGCCGACGCCGTCCCGCGGCACCGTCGTAAGCGCCACGGTCTGAACCTGGCCGTCCCGCAGCACCGTGAGCGAGACGCTCTCGGTCGCGGCGCGGAGCTCGACGTCGCGGAAGCGGGTCACGGGCGCGCCGTCGACCGCGAGGAGGAGGTCTCCCTCACGCAGGGCGGCGGCGGCGGGCGTCCCCGCTTCACGACGCACCACCCACAACACCTGGCGCCGGCGAGGGTCTACCGCGACGAGCCTCTCCGCCCACTCGGCCGGGAGCCCGCGGTCGCGCGCCATCACGAGGTTCATCGGCGCGAGCTCCGCGCCGAGCGCGCGCACGCTCGGGACGCCGCCCGCCACGATGGGGGCGACGGTGTCGCGCAGCACGTCCACCGGGATGCCCCGGAAGAAGCCCTCGGGCTTGTCGCCGCGATCCTCGATGAAGCTGGCCCAGAACGCCTGGACCCGGCCCGCCTTGTCCGCGAGCACGCCGCCCACCACCGCGCCCGCGCGCTCGATGCCGACGACGTCGAGGTTGCGGTCCCGGAAGAACGGGGGCCGGGGCACGGAGAGGAGCATGGGCTCCTGCGCCGTCGCCTTGGTCTCCTGCTCGAGCACCTCCTGGCGCGGCGAGAGCCCGACGTGGAACACGGTGTCCCCCTGCTCGAGCGCCTTGGTGGCGAGACGGGCGCTCTTCACCGGGGTGTCACCCAACGCGGCGGGGTCGTAGGCCACGACCGCGAGGTTGTGGAGCGGGTGGATGTACACCACGCGCCCGGGCACCCGCACGGTGCCGGCGAAGGTGAGCATCACGTCACCGAGGGCGATGGGGACGGTGTCGCGGTCAACCAGCACGCGGCCGCGCGCGGCGTCGATCACGAGGCCGGTGCCCGAGAAGTTCGCACCGTAGATGCCCTCCGCGCGGAAAGGCACGGTGTTGGTCACCCACACGAGCGAGGGCGCGAGCGCCTTGGCGGCGGCGCCCTCCACCAGGGGGAGCGCGCCGGTCACGGGCGCGGCAGGGGCGGGGGTGGGCGCTGCCGCGGCGGCGACACAGGGCCAGAGGCCGGTCGTGTCGTCCCGGGTGCAGCGCTGCATCGGGAACCAGCGGCGGTCGATCGTGACGACGGACACCTGCTCGCGGCGGGGCTCGCGCGGGTCGATCCACCGCACCGGCACGCGCACGCGATCGGCCAGGGCACCCAGAGCGGCCTGGAGCGCGTCGAGCGTGTTCACGCGGGTGCTGCCGACGCCGGTGATGACGACGCCGTCGGGGATCCCCGCGTTGTTGAGCATGTAGCCGCCGGCCGCCACCCACACGCCCACGTCCAGGGGGAGGGTGTGGCTGCGCGCCTGCTGGAACGAGAAGGGGTTCAGGACAGCGCCGCCCATCTCCAGGTACGTGGAGGGGGTGATCGCGTGCAGATCGAGCACGGGGATCGTGAGGGACAGCGCCTTCCCGCCGCGCTCCACTTCCACGGTGACCGTTCCGCCGACCTTGTTGTCGATCACCTGCTCCCACGGGATGAAGGCGGTCGTGAGCGCGCCGTCCACCCGCACGATCACGTCTCCCGGCTCGAGCTTGCCGAAGGCGGGGCCGCCGGGGATCACCTGATCGACGACGAGCATGCCCGTTCCGTCGGGAAAGGCAGCACGCACGGCGGCCTCGGTTGCGTCGCTCAAACCGAGGCGACGGGCCTCGTCGTAGGGGCGGTAGCGGAACACGGACGCGACTGTTCCACGTGGAACAGGGGCGCCGGCCTGCACCTGCGCGAGCGCGCGCACCACGCGGTCGAGCGGCAGGTAGAAGCTGGACGCCGCGCGGTTGCTGCCGCCCGCGTTCAGCGCGATGACGTGGCCGTGGGCGTCGAGCACCGGCGAGCCGGAGGAGCCGCCGGAGGTCGCCGAGGCGGCCTGGAAATAGAAGGTGTCGAAGTCGTTGAAGTTGCCGTCGCCGTAGCTCGGGGCGTCCCGATCCAAGCGGGCGAGCGTGCCCTGGAGGATCGAGATCTTCTCGCCGGCGTCGTTGCCGACGACCCGCAGCTCGACGCCCACCTTGGCGTGGGAGGGTTCGAGCGGCAGCGCGCTCGCCTGCATGAAGCGCAGGGCCTTCGGGTCGAATTGGTAGAAGCCGAAGTCGTGGACGGGGTCACGGTAGATGGCGCGGAGCGGCACCTCTTCGTGGTTGTAGAAGACGGCCTCGGCCACGACGGGGCCGGGCTCGACCACGTGGCGGTTGGTCAGGATGATGCCGCGCTCGGCGTCCACCACGAAACCGGTGGCGACAGCCGAGGCCGCCCCCTCGGTGTCGAAGGGGCGAGTCGCGCTCACCCGGATGGCGACGATGGAGGGGACCACACGCTCGAGCGTAGTCTCCCAGTCCGTCGGCGCCTCCGCCGCAGCTTTACCCTTTGCTAAGGCTGCTTTTCCCGTGGGGGAGATCGCGCCGGAGACCGGCGTGGCGGCCGCCGCCCCCGTGGCCTCTCCGGGCCGCGCGGGGCGGGCGGGGGTGAGGGCGAGCGCGGAGGCGAAGAGGACGGAGAGGAGGGGAGCGGGCATGCCGGTCGGGCTTATCGCGGCCGCATGCGGCCGCGCGGCCATGAATTCCCCAAACCGCGTGACACACGCTCACCGCGCGGGAATGACGCACTCCTTGGCGAGGTACAGCGTCTCGAGCTGATCGACCGGCACGGGGGTGTAGCCGCGGTCGTCGATCGTGCCGACGCCGTAGCCGCTGCGGAGCCCGTGCTTCTCGAGCCACATGGCGGTCTCCAGCTCCGCGGCGGGCTTGTACCAGGTGACCACGCCCGGGCCGTTGGTGGTGCAGAGCTCGCCGGTGATGACGTCGTCGGTGTAGGCGCGGTCGCCGTCCTCGTCCTCGTAGGCGTACACCGACATCGCCGTGCCGTTGTGGTCGCTGTCACCGAGCGCGCTGGCGTCGGGCGCCGCGGCGAGCGACACGGACCAGGCGCGGCCGAGCGCGGCGTCGGAGAGGGCGTCGGAACCCTCGACCTCCGTGAGCGTCGCGAGGCGGCTGTCCGGGCCGAGGTCGAGGCTGGAGGCGCCGCCGAGCGTGAGGGACGCGCCCCCGGTGAGGTTCTCTTCGAGCTCCACCACCTGGGACAGCGGGAACCAGGCCTCGTGGGCACGGCGCAGGTTCACCGCGATGTTCCAGCCGACGACCGCGCCCGCGGGGGGGGACATCGGGATGTACACGAGGCGGGGCTCGGCGAGGCCCACGAAGTCGCCCGGGTCGCCCGCGCCGGTCGTGGAACGGAGCGTGATCGCGTAGTTCACCGGCGAGGTGAGGTCCGCGCGGTCCACCGCGGGCGGGACGGCGGGGAGGCCGAGCTCCGCGCGGGGCCCCTCGAGCTCGCGGAGGGAGAGGGCGGTGCCCCCGGTCCACACGACCTCGCCGGCCTCCTCGCGGTAGGCGCGCACCTCCACGAAGCCCTCGTCCGTCGGGAGCTGGACCGAGAGGCTGGCGAGGCTCCGCGCCAGGTCCTCCCCCGTCGTCAGCCCGGCGTCGAGGAGGTCGGTGTCCTCGCGGAGCTCGGCCTCGGTCAGGTCGGTGACGGGGGGGAGAGAAGAATCACAGGCAATCAACGTCAGAAGAATGAACATCGGCAGGCTCTCGGGTGCTGCCTCTGAGTTCGGCGGCCGAGCGCGGCACCTTGAGGACCGGCGGATCAAATGTGGGCCCGCGACCTCCGCTGCGGGGCCGCGCGCGCGCCGCGGCGCCCCGCTACGATCGGCGGGGACGCGTCAGTCCGCCGACTCCCCGTCCCACTCGAACGCGACGAGGCAGGGCGGATCGAAGATCAGCTCCCACGTCGCGCAGTCCCCCTCGAACGTGCCGGTGATATCCGTCTCCCCCTCGAACTCCGTGTTCGACAGCATCTCCCCCTCGTCCACCTGCTCGGTCGCCAGGGCGCAGGCCCCGTCCAGGTTCGTGAGCCCCGAGGTCTCGCGCCGGAAGTCCGGTCCCTCCACCTCGAACTCGAGCGCGTCCTCCGCGCCGTCGAGCTCGAACACGAGCGTGCCGTCGTCCCACGACACCTCGCCCTCCGTGTCCTCCGCCACCTGTCCGCCGCTGTAGAGGCCGCAGGAGTCGAGGGTGACCGAGGAATAGTCGAGGGTGTAGTCCCCCTCGGTCAGGCGGATGCAAGCGGTGAGGAGGACGAGCAGCATGGGGGCTCCGGACGGGCGCGAGGATGTAGCCGGTCGGCGCCGAGGGCGGGCCCTCGGCCCGGTCATGGGGGCGCTCCGTGCGCCGCTCGCGCGCCACCGCGCGGCCCGAACGTCGACCCAACTCGTATTGTTCCGCTCCCGGGAAGATGAAGCCGGCCCGCCGCCCTCGTCCGCGGCGCCGTTCCCGAGTAGGGATCGGGCATGCAAGACCCCATCCTCGCCGTCGTCTCCCTCACCGGCCGCGGTTTCGGCCCCTGGCCCACCCTCGACCCCTTCCTCTTCTGCGTCCACCACGATGACGCCTATCCGGCGTCCAACGAGCAGATGGGCCCCGCGGCGTCCCTCGCCGGCCGCACGCTCGGCAACGACTTCGCCGGCAAGGACGGCTGGCGGATGTACCACGGCCAGGTCGTCCCCGGCTTCCCCCAGCACCCCCACCGCGGTTTTGAGACCGTGACCGTCGTGCGCCGCGGCTACATCGACCACTCCGACTCCCTCGGCGCCACCGCGCGTTTCGGCAAAGGCGACGCCCAGTGGCTCACCGCCGGCGCCGGCATCTCCCACTGCGAGATGTTCCCCCTCGTCCACCGCGACGCCCCCAACCCCGTCGAGCTGTTCCAGCTCTGGCTCAACCTGCCCGCCGCCGACAAGATGGTCGCGCCCCACTTCACCATGTTGTGGGACCACACCATCCCCCGCCACGTCGCCACCGACGCCGCCGGGCGCACCACCAGCGTCACCGTGGTCGCGGGCCGTCTCGCCGACGCCGCGCCCCCCTCGCCGCCGCCCCACTCCTACGCCAGCCGCCCCGAGAGCGACCTCGCCATCTGGACCCTCCGCATGGACGCCGCCGCCACCTGGACCCTCCCCCCGGCCCAGCCCGGCACCGGCCGCACCCTCTACGTCTTCCGCGGCCAGGGTGTCACCGTGGCCGGCCGCCCCGTACCCAACGGCACCGCCGTCCAGCTCGCGCCGGACCAGCCTCTCACCCTCACGGCGGGCGCCGCCGAGGCCGAGCTCCTCCTGCTCCAGGGCCGCCCCATCGGCGAGCCGGTCGTGGCCCACGGCCCCTTCGTCATGAACACTCAATCCGAGATCCAGCAGGCCTTCGCCGACTATCGCCGCACCCGCTTCGGCGGCTGGCCCTGGCCCAAGGACGACCCCGTCCACCCCCGCGCGTCCGGCCGATTTGCGAAGCACGTGGACGGGCGGGTGGAGAAGGTCGAGGAGTGACACGGGCGGGCGCGCCGGCGCCCGGAGGAGGTCACGCCGGAGGGGGTCCGGCCCCATCATTTACGTGGTGAAAAGGCGCGGCATCGCCCACCGGCCCCGCGCGCTACGCTGCGCCGCACCCATGTCCCCCGTTCTGCCCGAGGTGCTCGCCGCCTGGACCGAGCGCGTGGCCCGCGAAGGCCCGCTGCGCGCCCTCGTGCTCGTCGCCGTGGCGCTCGTCGTCTACGCGGTGCGCGCGCGCACGACCGGCTCACGGCTTCGCATCCCGCTGGTCGCCCTCCTCACCGTGGGGGCGGTGGTCGCGGCGGCGGAGCGCGCCTCCCGTCGTGGACGACGCGTTCATCGCCTTCCGCTCCGGGCTCGCTGCGCTCGGTCC
>Ga0164294_10006482_pt1 | contig 10021 bp, 10 predicted proteins | sample GEODES005metaG_FD_111479 | JGI IMG/M metagenome (GOLD analysis project Ga0164294, IMG submission 111479) | Oligotrophic lake water microbial communities from Sparkling Lake, Wisconsin, USA - GEODES005 metaG | ecosystem: Environmental > Aquatic > Freshwater > Lake | place: USA: Sparkling Lake...
CGCGCCTTTTCGCACCAAGCTAGAATAACCGCAATGTTGTTCACGATTCTTGCCGCGCCGACGATGCCGCCCCTTCTCCCCCTCCCAACCTCCGTAAAGTGGGGCGATGGGGTCGTCCAGTTTTCCGCGAACACCAAAGTCGTCTCCACCGACAAATCGCAAAAAGCCGAAGCGGCAATGATCGCGGACCTCCTGAACCTGAAGCAAGATGGCCCGGCCACCGGCACCATCCGCCTCGTGAAAGACGCCGCCATCAAGGACCCTGAGGGCTATCGTCTCTCCGTCGGCCTAGACGGAATCACTATCCGCGCCAGCGCTCCTGCCGGCTACTACTACGGCGCCCAAACCCTAAAGCAGCTTCTCCCCGCCGCCCAGTTCGCCACCGGCGCAAAGGCCGCTGACGTTCAACTCGCCACCGTCGAAATCGAAGACGCTCCCCGCTTCAAGTGGCGCGGGCTCATGCTCGACACCGCCCGCCACTTTATGCAAAAGGGCGAAATCTACCGCTTCATCGACCTCATGGCGATACACAAGCTGAACTCGTTCCACTGGCACCTTACCGACGACCAGGGCTGGCGAATCGAGATCAAGAAGTATCCGAAGCTCACCGAAATCGGCAGCAAGCGAAAGGAAACCATGCTTGGCCGATATAGCGACGGCAAGTACGACGGCACCCCGCATGGCGGCTTCTACACCCAACAGGACGTTCGCGACGTGGTGAAATACGCCGCCGAAAGACACATCAACGTGGTGCCCGAAATCGAAATGCCCGGCCACGCCCAAGCCGCCATCGCCGCCTATCCCGAACTCGGCAACCTCGGAACCCAAATCGAAGTCGGAACCAAGTGGGGCGTTTTCGAGAACGTCTTTAACCCCGAAGAAAAGACCGTCATCTTCTTGCAAGACGTCCTGTCCGAAGTCCTCGACCTCTTCCCGAGCAAATTCATCCACATCGGCGGCGACGAGTGCCCGAAAACCCAGTGGAAAGCCAGCCCCCGCGCCCAGGCCCTCATCAAAGAACGCGGCCTAAAGAACGAAGATGAACTGCAAAGCTGGTTCATCCGCCAAATGGATAAGTGGCTTGAAAAGAAGGGCCGACGCCTGATCGGCTGGGATGAAATCCTAGAAGGCGGCCTGGCCCCCGGCGCCGCCGTCATGAGCTGGCGCGGCATGGCCGGCGGAATCGCCGCCGCCAAAGAAGGCCACGACGTCGTCATGTCCCCCACCGACTTCGCCTACTTCGACTACTACCAAGCCCCCGCCGCCAGCGAACCGTTGGCGATCGGCGGCTACCTGCCTTTGGAGAAGGTCTATTCGTTCGAGCCCATACCTGCTTCGCTCACGCCCGAAGAAGCCAAACACATCCTAGGCGGCCAAGCCAACCTCTGGACCGAGTACATCCCGTCGGCGAGAAAGGCGCAATACATGATGTTCCCGCGAGCGTCGGCCATGGCGGAGGTTCTCTGGTCGCCGAAGTCTGAGAGGAACTGGGCCGGCTTCCAGGTGCGGTTACCTGCGCACATGGACCGGTTGAAGAGTGCAGGCGTGAACTTCAGGAAGCTTGACGCAAGTCGCTGATTAAGCAGAAACGGCGCCCCGTTTCTTTGAACGGGGCAAAAACCCATGAATCAAGAAGATATTTCGAAAGCGAAAAATCCCGACCTTCGAAATTCGCTCATCGCCATGCGCCGGGCGGATGCAATGGCGAGACAAATCGCCATTCAAACAAACACCGCGATTGTGCTCTTCAAAGATGGCAAGGTCGTTCGAATTCCTGCCGATCAGCTTCGCGAGTCGAAGGACTGATCACTCGGGTTGGCATTCTGACTAACGCTTGCTACTATGTGTAGCAAGCGCTTCTTTTTGGAAATCCAATGATCAGCTCCCTCCTGCTTGCCGTTGCCCTAGCCCAATCGCATGAGCCGTCGGCAGTTCCTCTGCTGGTCATCAGTTGCAAACTTCCAAACATGGTTCGACCGGAAATCCGGTCTCTGGAGCAAGAGATCGAGCCGTACGTTACCTTCGCCATCCAAGATTCAGGCTCCGTGCGCGTGGTGTCAGATCTGAGCCACCACTTCAACCGAGTATTCAAAAGTGCCAGAAAAGGCAGCATTCAAACCGGCTTCGTCGCGGCGGAGATATTTGCCGCTGCAAAAGCACCCGCCACGCCTAAGGCAGAAATCCCGTGGCACAAAACACCGTCGGACTTGCTTGAGACTTTGAACGTTGTCTTCTTCGACCAAAACGGTCATCAGAGAATGAGCCTGCCTGACGATGCAAATGTCTCTGCCGAACTCGACCCTCGCCTTACCGTCACCGCGAAAGATGGCCGCTCCCTCACGGTTGATCTAACCGCCGACTCCGGAACCCCATTCGAACCCAAGCCGTTTCGAAACGAGGCAGCTCCAGCGAGCCCCCTCCCCGAGGCAATTGCCGCCCCGCTCCGCCCACTGGCGCGCCGACTCTCAACTTCAAGCAACAGCATCGGACAGTTTGTTAAAGAACTTTCCGACCTGAATCTGCCCGTCGAGGTCGATCCCAAACTAGCAGCCCTGCCGGTCTTCGTTCACGGTAAGGGCAGTCTCGCCATGACGGAATACGTGACCGCCATGATGGCCACCTATCGCTTGGACTGGAAACCCAACGGTTCCAACTGGGTCTTGAGTCAAACCGATCCAACCGACAGCGACAAGCTCGCCATGCAAAAGCGCTGCCTCCACGCCAACCTCTCCCCCCTAGCCCGCACCGGCCACCTCACCCCCGAGCTCTTCGAAATCCTAAACCAATCGGCCAGCCATAAGTGGCGAGACTTAAGTCCGGAAACGCAACGCTCAATCGAAGTCCTCTTCGCCAAGAACATCACAACCCCAGAACACTTCTCTAACCTGGTCGCCCTCTTCTCGGCCACGAACCAGGAAGACTTGAAGTTGCAGACAAGGTTGTTCGTCGGCATTTCCGTGAGCACACCGACGATGACCATTGGCACGGGTGCGTTCTTGCACTGACCTCACGCTATAGTCTCTTACTCCCTCAAACGAGCATACGAATTGCTGAAAGACCAATCTCAAGATTCGAGCAAATGCCCAGGAGAGTGCTGTTCGTCGATCTACCAAAACCAAGCACTTATACTAGCGCGCAAAACTTATGTTCCTGATAACCTCTCGCAATGCAGAAAGAATTGCTGATTTCTCTTGAGGGGGCCATCTGGTCACACACGCTCAAGATCGAAGACATTAACGTTAGCCTGTTTCCATCGGGACCGAACAAGGTGTCCACCGAGATTTCTGTTTCGATTGAGGGCGATTTAGACGTTCATCTGGAAATCTTTGGCCTACCCGGCACTGACTGGGTTTTTACGGTAGCAACTGATAAGAAAGTTGTCACGTCAGGCACCATCGGCAGCAAAAAATTCAGCACGGTCATAGGAGCTATTCCGGTGAGCAAACTTTGAAACGTGTCCTCGTTGTGCTCGCTGGGGTAGTGATTCTCGGCTCGGCTCAAGCGCAATCAAATTACACCCCGACCTTGGTACGCCAACCGTTTGTCTTCAACTCGGCTGGAGCAAGCGGTACGCAATTCGGAAGCGGCATGTTTCAGGTGAATACTGCAAACAATCGGCTCGATCTCGTGTATCTGTCTCAACTAAAGCGCTTTGAAGCCAAGGATAAGGGTGGAAGCTTCGTTGATCCTTTTCTCAACATCCGGCTCGGGGCAAAAGTGGCTTCCGGATTCGCGAGCTTGTTCAATGGAGAAAACTTAAGTCCAGAGACGTCCGTGACGCTCTCGTTTGGCCAAAGATCAACCATTATCCGACGCGATGCCGAGCAGAAGCTTGTTTCGGCTGAACTTCAGCTTTTGACCTTTGACATCGGCGGCTCTACAGCGAGCTATACCCTGGCTAACCCACTACAAGGCGGCGGGTACCAGAAGCTCTCAAGAAGCTTTAATGGTTTCTCAGCTCAAGCCAACTACTCCCGAACATTTTCAAGTCGATTCGTAAATGCAAGCATTGGCTTCAATAAAACCAATAATGCGAGCGACCTGAAAAAGATCCAACTAATCGAATCGATCTTTGCCAGTGGAAATCTAGTTGGTCAACAAGAATCCGCGGCACTACTCGGGAACTACCAAACAGAAAACCAAATACCAATAACTTTGGAATTGGGAGAATATTTCAATTTCGGTAAAGCATCCAAGGAAGGGGTCAATACTCTCCCGGGAGAGCAGTCCGGAGGTCAAAAGCAGAGCCAAATTGCGACGTCGCTTTTTGTTACGTACAATGCCGGCCAAGGCAAAAGGGACCCTATCCCGGGAGCAGCAATCTATTTTCTCACTCCTGGCGCACCAGGTGTTCCTCTCTTTGGCGGCACCGTAACCTACGACAAAGGACGGGCCACGGCTGGCATCTTCCTCGGATTCAAATTCTAGCCCACCTATAAGGCGCTAATCCTTGCCCTCACATGTCGAATCCAAAGACATGTGGGGTTAAGGCAAATTTAGATTGGGTCCATCCGTCAGTTCGGACTAGATTAAGCTAGAACTGGGTTGAAGAGTCAAACGAAGGGTTCAAGTATCGCTACAGGCGTAGTGGGCCGCAAGGGTTGTGGCGAGAAACGTCATTACAAACTGGGCGATGGGCGGCGCAAGTGCGTCGCCTGTGGAAAGAAATATACGACAAAGTCTCGGAACGGCAAGCTTACGAGGGCTCAGCTGAAGGAGATTGCCCGGTTGTTCTGGCTGCTCGTTCCGGCCAGCCGAGTGGCGAAGGATCTGAAGCTGAACCACAAGACGGTTTGCGCTCATTACAACCGAATGCGGCTTCGCATTGCCCAGGAGTCGGCCCTCGTTGCAGCTCCGCTTGGCGGCGAAGTTGAAATTGACGAATGATACTTTGGTGGTATCCGGTCGGGTGAGTTACCAAAAGTGCCGGGGGTAGCCCCAGTGTGCTTGGGCTTCCAAAGCTAGAAAGCTTACTCCCAGACCCGATAACAAGCTTCTATTCTTAAGATCCGAACAATGAGGCAATCGAAATTCTGACCTAACCAACGAGCTGATTTAGCTCCTCGACCAAAAGATGTACAGTAGTTGAGGGATGCATAAAGGCCGGATTTGAGGAAGTGTGCTCAGCAAGGAGCCGCTTTGCGTTCCGGATCGCGTCGCTCTGAAACGCATAGCACTTAGAATACATATTTTTATCGTTTTTATTGTACTCTCCAAACCTCTCTTTCAGCTTCTTGATATAGCCATTTCGTGATATTGCTGCATCTAAATACTCAAAGTGCAGCACATACCAAAGTTCAAAAGCTTCATTTGAGTACGCCACATTTATTCCTTCTCTTGTGGCCAATTGCAGAGCTCGATTAAAGTGATCGGCAGTAAAAGAATCCTTGTCAAACACACACCAAACTCGATCATACGGTCCACGGCTGTCCCGAATTTCGACGGCAGACTGCACAAGTGAAAGCGTGTTTTGCCCAATTCCCTCAATATCACATACTGATGTCGACACGCGGAAGGCCCTAAAATAATTAGGTTCAGTTTTAGCGCCTTCACATACAATGAGATAACTCGGAAGCTCATCTCTCTGGTCAACTTCCCTTCTCAACCTGGCTTGCCCGCCTTGCGCCCTAGGCATTATTCTTCACCAACAACAGCATCATCAATAGCCTCAAACGCTTGCAAAACGTCAGCAATGAATGGAACCCCGCCATATTTCCCGGCAAGATAATCTGATTCGAAAGAAGAATCATTTCTCACTCGAATTTCAGCTAATGAATACAATTTACTTTGGCCATTTGCCTTCTTGTCAGTGAACCAAACTTGGTCTCTACGCAAAGACTTTGATTCCAATAATTTCGTGTCGTGGGTAGTGAAAATCAACTGCGCGGGTTTGTTATTGGTGAGCGGATTATTGAAAAGCCTTATGATTGCTTGCGTAAGCAGGGGATGCAGCCTCGCGTCTATTTCATCTACAATCAGTACCCTTCCAGTTTGTAGTGCTTCTAAAATCGGTGCGGCCAAAGCGAATATCTTTTGCGTGCCATCCGATTCATGCTTCTTAAGATCTAGCCAGTAGATATGTGGATTCCTTTCGGCATCATAGATAGTGTGTGCAGTTTCGATTTCGGTTCTTTCGTGGCGTAGTGATTCTAGAAAGGCTTCTTTAAATCCAGACGGAGCTTTGTCACCAAAATCGGGAAGGCTCACGTCAGAAATGTCTGGCACGTTGCAGCGAATGGCAGAGATGTTGAAATCTAACTGACCAATCAAATCTTGAATTTCTTGACGAAGCTTTCCTGATTCAAAGCATGTTATAGTGTAGTTTCTCTCTGGGATTTCACCGTATCCAGAAATGATCCTGATGTTACGAAACCAGTTCTGAATTTCTTTAGCCAGCTCGCCTTTAAGCTGGGCTACAGTGGTGAGGAAAAGAGCTCTATCTTCGGTCCGTCCTTCTAGGCCCGCCCCTTCTGCAAATGCATTGAGTTTAATTTGACCATTGGCTCGCAGGAAGAGGTTTGCTTCGGTGCTCTTACCCACTTTATAGAGCCATTCGGACACGATGGCGTTTACGTCAAACTCAAAGCCATATCTGTATATTTTTGAGTTCAGTAGAAAAATGACTTCAAAACTTGTTGTTTGCTCAGGAGAAGCGTAGTCGAGCAGAAAGGGAGCGGAGGGGAGTATCTCATCGTCTGATGCAATCTGAGACGAGCGTAAGACAATCAGTCTCATACGTTTGAGGGCATGAATTACATTTGATTTTCCGCTCCCGTTGGCACCATAGATTGCTGCGGTCTTCAGCAATCGAACCTCGCCGTTCGTCCAAACGTTTTCAACGTCAACACGCCGATCTGGAGATTTCAGCTTGGTCGCAACCATGCTCAGATTAGCCTCCTCTAGAAAGGACCGATGGTTTTCAAACGAAAAATTCAGCAGCATGCGACAGTTAAAATTGTGGCACGTAAAATGGGAAAATGCAGAAATTCCGAGAATCACACAGCTTTTGTGCCAATTTTCCGTAGAGTCATCCGGTGATCTTCGTATTTTTCGCAAGTTGGATTATCAAGATCTCCGTGGTTCAGAAGCGTGTTGATAACCGAATCGCGATATTAGCAGAGCAAAAAACACGGCTGCTGTCTGGATGACCATCTGCCGGCTCAGACTCTATGAGCGTGAATCAGCCTAACCATCATCCCTTTAATGGTTGAAGAGAAGTTCTGGATTGCACCTATCCCAGAAGTTCCGGGCGCGTTCTCACGAGGGAAGACCCGGGCGGATGCCCGGCAAAACTCTCTTGAGGCTTTGGAATACCTGAAGGCTGCCCGGAGAGAAATTGCTTTCTGAGGCCGTCATTACATCGCGTTCTTAAAGCGGTTCGAATCGCTTCGCTGGGATCAGTGTTCTGGAATCCCATGTTCCCGACAAACTTTCCTGACCGGCGATCGGTCAAATTCTTGGTTGCGAGGTACCGGTGACGTCAGCTGGTTCACGGAATTCAACGAAGTCAGACTTGCTCAACGGGACTTACCGCGATTGAGCATCCTGATCCAAGCTCTCCGCTAAAACCTACAGCTTCTCAACAACATCCAAAATCGCGTTCCCGACCGCCAGCCGCGAAGATCTCAGCAGCAGCTTCTCACGATTCGCTTGGTTCGAGATGAACCCAAGCTCAAGCAGGCACGCCGGACCTCGGAAGTCAAGCACCGCCAAGCGCGAGTGTTGCGACTCTCGCTCGGACTTCACCCCTCGATCTCGAAACTGCAGCGCGTTCACGACCGCCGTGTTGATTTTCTGCGCAAGCGCCTTGTCTTCCGCATCGCGGAAGTAGGTCTCCGTTCCGTTTGCCGCGACGACGCCGGAGTTGCAATGAAGGCTGATAAACACCTGGCAACCCGCGCCTTGGGCGAGCTCGTTTCGGTTGCCGACCGGCGTAATGTCGTTCGCATCGTCGCGCGTGAGGAAGACATCATGCCCGCGCTCCTTCGCCAACCAGCGGATCGCCAAGGCGTACTGAAGCACGATATCCGCCTCGGACACCCCCGCCGAAATCGCGCCGGGATCGTACACATTCCCGCGAACGTTCCCCAAACCATGACCCGGATCAATGCAAAGCTTTTTCATGAGCGACGAGGATCATTGTAAGCAAATAACTTTTTGCCGTCAATAGCTTTTGTTGCTTGATCAAGCCCCGAGAATCACTAGGTTTACTTTTCCCCGCCGCAGAAGCTTAAGGGTACAGATGCCCAAAAACGGACCCGAAAACAGAAATTTTTGTTTCGCACCTAAGGCGGGAACATTAAATAATAAATTTTCGGGGTCAGCCAATCGCCGTCACAAACGCCCGCACCGCGTCGCCGTCGATCTCCCGGAAAGCGTCCTCTCGTGGAACCTCCGGGATGCCGTACCCAATCCCGGCCTCCCGGGCGCGGACCGTCGAGGCGTCCGTCACCCACTCAAACGGAGCCAAGTGAACTTGCGAAACCCCGGTAGCAGCGACAAACGAAGCAACGTTGTGCGGCCGCAGCCCGCCCGCCGGAAGAACCTCAATACGATCGCCAGCATAGGCAACCAATTCTCGAACCAGCGAAACAGCCTCCGTAGCCCGAGGCCGCTGCCCGCTGGTCAAAACCCGCGTGAAGCCCAGCTCCACCAACTGGTCCAAAGCCGCAAACGGATCGGGAACCGCATCAAAAGCCCGGTGACAGACCCAGTCGAAATCCGGCGCCAAAGCCCGAAGCTCCGCCATCCGGGCCGTATCCAACCGACCATCGGCCAACAATATCCCGGTCACAAACCCGGCGACCGGCAAAGCGGAAAGAGCCAAAACATCCGCCTTCATGACCTGGAAGTCGGAGTTGTCATAAAGAAATCCCGCCCCTCGGGGACGGATCATCGCCAAAATCGGCAACCCGACCTTAAGGGCATCGACGGTCAAACCATAAGAAGGGGTCAACCCGCCGAGCTCAATCGCCGAGCAAAGCTCAACCCGATGGGCCCCCGCCTGCCGCGCCGCCACCACGTCGGCCACCCGACAACAGACAATCTCAACGCCCATCAGCCCGCTAAACCACGCGCGGCCAGATACTCGAAACTCGAAGCCAAGCAGTCAAACGGATCGCGGCGACAATAATCCTGCTCCACCGTCCACCACTCAACCCCGCCGGCCCTCCCGGCCTCAATAATCGCGTCCCAATCCAAGTTCCCCTCACCCACCGGAGCCATCACCGGCCCATCGCCGGAAACGACTTCCTTATCCTTAACATGGATCACCTGCAACCGCCCCGGGAACCGCAACATAAACTTCGCCGGATCAATCCCCGCATGCTGAATCCAGTAAGTGTCAATCTCCAGCATCATGTGCGGAGCGTCGATGATGATGTCGTAGTTGGTCTTGCCGGTATGCCGGTCCAAAATGAACTCGTGGGCATGGTTGTGGAACCCGAAGCGAATCCCCGCCGCCGATAGCTTCTCCGCCACCGCCTTCGAAGCCCCCACAAACTCGTGGTACTTCGCCGGGTCGTCGTTAGTCCCCCAAAGCCCACTGATGGCCGTGTAAGTGCAGCCCAAAGTCTGGTGGAACTCTATCTCCTCATCGGTATGGTGCAACAGCCGATCCCAAAATCGGTGAGTAGCCGCGCAAACCAACCCGTGGCTGTCCAGCATCTGCCGAGCCGCCGCCGCCGAAACCTCCGGGTTCTCGCCTTCCATGCACCCAACCGCGGAAAGCTGAACGCCGGCATATCCGATGCCGTGCAAAGTCTGCAAAGCCGCATCCAACCCCTCCCCGGTCTTCACAAAGTCCCGAAGGGTGTACATCTGAGCGGCAAGCTGATTGGCCATTCCGCAGGTTTACCCGGCAAATGGAACGTATGGAAGTATTATCAAGCTCCGTGAGAATTGGCCATCCGTTAACCTACGCCGTCATCCGCAAGCTCACCGAGTTCTACTTGCGGTTGAAAGGCGGCCTAAGAATCGTTGGTGCCGAGAACCTGCCAACCACCGGCGGCATCATCCTGGC
>Ga0164294_10006483_pt1 | contig 10021 bp, 11 predicted proteins | sample GEODES005metaG_FD_111479 | JGI IMG/M metagenome (GOLD analysis project Ga0164294, IMG submission 111479) | Oligotrophic lake water microbial communities from Sparkling Lake, Wisconsin, USA - GEODES005 metaG | ecosystem: Environmental > Aquatic > Freshwater > Lake | place: USA: Sparkling Lake...
GTTGATCAGCACCAAGATGGAAACCTTCGCCGATGTGCAGGGCTTGGCCATGGCCTACGATAATTTTTGGTGCACGGCGGGCGTGCATCCTGACGAAGATGATGTTCAAGAGCCGAGCTTGGACGAGCTGCTGCGCATGGGCCAACATCCGAAAGTGGTGGGCATCGGTGAAACCGGTTTGGACTACTATCGGCTAGGCGAACGCACAGTGGCGGACATGGCCTGGCAACGTCAACGCTTTCGCCACCATATTCAAGCGGCCCAGCAACTCCAACTGCCCCTGGTGATTCACACCCGAAGTGCCAGTGAAGACACCTTGGCGATTCTGAAAGAAGAGGGCGAAGACGGCAGCGGACGGGCGGTTGGCGGCGTGTTTCATTGTTTCACCGAAACCCAGGCCGTCGCCAAAAGCGCCCTTGAATTGGGTTTTTATATTTCCTTTTCAGGCATCCTGACCTTCAAAAATGCACAAGATCTGCGCGACATTGCCGCATGGATGCCGATGGACCGGGTCTTGATTGAAACCGACAGCCCTTATTTGGCCCCCGCACCCCACCGCGGCAAAACCAACAATCCGTCTTACGTGCCATGGGTCGCCAAGCAAATCGCCGCCTTGCGCGGCCTTCACCCCGAAGACGTCGGCCTCCAAACATCGGCCAATTTTGACCGCTTGTTCAGCGGAGTTAATACGTGAAAAAGTACTTTAAGTTTGCTTTATATCTATATGTTTTAATTGAATTTTCTTTATCTAATGCTGGTTCCTACGACGATTTTTTCAAGGCGATCGAACTCGACCAAGCGGACAAGGTGCAACAGCTGATCGAACGTGGATTTGATCCGAACAGCCCCCATCCCAAAGGTCAACCTGCTTTGATCTATGCACTGCAAAAGTCGTCGAAGAAGGTCGTGGATGTGCTGGTGAATTGGCCCGGTACCCAACTGAATCTGAAAAGTCTGCAAGGCGAAACACCGCTGATGTTGGCGGCACTTGAAAACAACGGGCCACTGGCCAAACTGCTGATCTTGAAGGGCGCAGATGTGAACCAATCAGGCTGGACCCCCTTGCATTACGCGGCCACCAAAGGTCATGTTGACATGATGCGATTGATGATTGAACACCATGCCTATCTGGATGCCGAGTCGCCCAATGGCACCACCCCGCTGATGATGGCCGCTCATTATGGTTCGGCCATGGCCACCAAATTGTTATTGGAGGAGGGTGCCGACCCTCGCCTCAAAAACAAACTGGGTTTGAGTGCCTTGGACTTTGCCAACAACAGCAAAAATGAGCGCCAAAGGGCTGAAACACAAGGCTATATCCAAGCATTCTTGGGTGTCTGGGCGCAGAAATATCCTTAGCAGCGCGATAAATATCAGTTGTTGTTGAAGCCAATAAAGCGGCTGACACTTACCGCGCCACGCAATTCACCGGGCTTGAACCCCACGGCCAGGTCGTTTGGATACAGCGCGTCAAGCTTGGTTTTAACCTCGGGGCTGATTTGTTCCGGGCTGCCATGGCAAGCCGTGCACTGCGGCTGCATCAGAATGGGCTTGGCATAACGCAATTCCATGCGCGAGCCACTACCAACTTTGACGGCTTCAACAAACTCGATGTCGGCAGGTGGCTCACCGCGCGCTAACGCATCCTCAAACTGTTTCAAGGCCTTGGTTTGCCATTCGTTGGGCACACCCAGAATGGGGTTTCGCGGTTTATGGCTGATGCGGCGAATGGTGATTTTTTCTTCTTCGCTGATTCGCAAAGCGATCGCAGGTGCTTCAACTTGGCATACAACCAGCGCGTTGCTGGGGCCGCCATCCTTCATCGCGGCTTGCAGCTTGCCACCGAGTTCTTTCAACATGGCTGAGGCGGCTTCACGGCTTTCCTTCATCGGGTTTTCGCCTTTGTATTCAGCAAAGACCATCGGCGCAAACAGCAGCATCGTGCCCAGGCTGAAGGACTGGACGGCGACACGATATGGGGAGAAAGAACGGCTGTTTTTTTGACTTAACATAATATGCATCGTATTAAATGAAGTGGGTTGAAATGAAAATGCAAGGTTCTGGACGTTGGCAATGGCAATCAGGTCTTTTCGGTGGTTTTGAGCTGAATGGCCTTGTGTTCTAAGAACTCTTCAAAGCCAAATTTTCCATTTTCACGACCGTTGCCCGATTGTTTGTAGCCGCCAAAAGGCGCATTGCCATTGAAAGGCGCGCCGTTGATGTCCACCTGACCAGTGCGCATTTGACGCGCCACGCGCATGGCACGGGCTTCATCTTGACTCCAAACACCGCCACCCAAGCCATAGATGGAATCGTTGGCAATGCTGATGGCCTCGGCTTCATCCTTGTAAGTCAGAATGACCAAAACGGGGCCAAAAATTTCCTCTTTGGCCAAGGTGTCTTTGGCCTGGACACGCAGCACCGTGGGTTGCACAAAATAGCCTTTGGCAAACGGCGGCTTGTCAGGTCCGCCAGCGACCAACTCAGCGCCTTCAGCCAAACCCTGTTGGATCAAGCTGATGACGCGGTCGCGTTGAACCGCGCTGACCAAAGGGCCCAAGCGCGAGGTCTCGTCCAAACTGGGGCCCAAGCTGTACTTGGTCAACGCCACTTGAACCAAGCTTTTCACCTCAGCGTAGCGGTCTTCAGGCACCAACAACCGGGTATGGGCCGAGCAGGTTTGACCGCTGTTGAGCAAACAAGCAGCCAAGCTGCCTTTCACCGCGGCTTCGAAGTCGGCGTCAGGCAGGATGATGCTGGCCGATTTACCGCCCAATTCCAAGGCGACACGTTTGACCGTGTCCGCGGCCAACGCGCCCACCCGTTTGCCGGCCCGGGTTGAACCCGTGAAGCTGACCATGTCCACCTCGGGGTGGCTGGCCAAGACCTCGCCGACCACCGGGCCCAAGCCATTCACCAGGTTGAACACGCCAGCGGGCACGCCGGCGGCATGGATGATCTCGGCCAAGATCATCGCGTTCACAGGTGCAATTTCGCTGGGTTTCAAAACCACCGTACAGCCTGCAGCCATGGCCGGTGCAATTTTCAGCGTGATCTGATTCAAGGGAAAATTCCAAGGCGTGATGCAGGCCACCACGCCAATGGGTTCGCGCACCACCAACGAGTGGCCCACCTTTTCTTCATAAGAATAGGCACGAGCGACTTTGGCCGCATTGCCCCAGTTGAACACCGGTCCTCCCACCTGCACCATTTTGGCGAGTTTGATGGGCATGCCCACTTCGCGGGCTATGGCTGTGGCCATCTCATCGGTTCGGGCTTTCAAGCCAGCAACTATTTTGTCAATGTAAACGCACCGTTCTTCCACGCTCAAAGCCGACCAAGCCGGTAAGGCGGCGCGGGCAGCCAACACAGCTTGTCCGGCCTCATCGGCTGTTCCTTGCGGTACGGTCGCCATCACCGCTTCGGTGCTGGCGTCATGCACCTCCAAAATCGCTGCGGATTGGGCGTGTTGCCATTGGCCGTTGATGTAATGGCTTTCGTAACTGGTCATGGGAATTCCGAAACGGTGAGTGAAATGATTGTAGGCAGGCTCAGTGCGCGTGGTGCGCCCAGAGTAAAAAGGCTTCTCGACCCTCACGCAGCAAAGAGACTTCTTGGCCCACGGGCAAGCACAGCTTGGTCGGCACATGGCCAAACGGCAATCCGGTCAGGACAGGCGATTTGATTTGCGAACGCAGCCATGCCAGCACGCTGTTCAAATTGAAACCTTTGTCATGAGGGCCGAGTTTGAAGTCCGTGAAAGACCCCAACACAATGGCTTTTTGCGAGGTCAACACCCCCGCATTCAACAACTGCGTCAGCATGCGTTCGATGCGGTAAGGATGCTCGGCCACGTCCTCCAAGAACAGCACGCCGCCCGGCACGCTGGGCATGTAAGGCGTGCCTACGAGGCTGCACAGCACGCTCAAGTTGCCGCCCCACAAAATGGCGTGTTCGGCCAACAAGGCTTTTTTAGGCAGATGGGCCAGATCAGAAGAAGGCAAACGCCAACCCGCGCCCTCCCCCCTGCCCTGCACCATGTCGTCAAAACAGGCCAAGGTGATTTCGTCGAGGTTTGCAGCGCCAAAGTCACTGGCGGCATGCGGCCCTGCCCAGCTGACCGCACCTTGTTTGGCGAGCAAGCCCATTTGCAATGCCGTGAAATCGCTGTGCCCGACCCAGCGGCTGCCCGATTTGATCGAGGATGCGATGGCCTTGTAGGGCAACTTTTTCAGCAAGCGCGTCAGGCCATAGCCGCCCCGCGTGGGCATGATGATGTCGGCGCCGCTGGCCGCTGCTCGGCTGATGGCCAGCAAGCGGGTGTCGTCGTCTCCCGCAAACCGCTGATCGGTGCTGAGGGCGTCCGGGTCAAGCTCGACATCATGTCCAAGTTGAGTGAGCCGCTTCACGGCCAATTTCAGCGCAGATTTGTCGCGCAACGCGCCGGAAGGTGAGTAGATGTAGATATGCATGTTTTTTTTCTGAAAACGCATTGTCGGTCAGTATCGATGGATCATCCCAAATGCTTGAGCGCCAAAGACGCCACTTCATGGCCATGTTCTTGCACAAAATGCCCGGCCTGTGGCATCAACACCGGAGGGGGGCAACCACGGATCTGGCGATGTAAATCCCGCATCACCGCTTCCCCCAAGACCGGGTCTTGTTGACCTACCACCATCAAGCTGCGGCCGGACCATTGGTTACGCCAAAATCCCTGCGCTTGGCGCGAGACTGCGGCACCCTCGCTGTCTTCAAATTCGGGCACCATGGCTGGAAAAGCCCGCAAAGCAGCGCGGTGGCCGGCATCTGGAAACGGGGCGTTATAGGCCGCGCATTCGTTTTCAGTCATGTGGGGGTTGCCTCTGGCGAAAAGCTTGGCCACATCAAAGAGCGGCTTGTCCGCGCACATTTGCCGCCACGCCAAGAACCCGGGACTCAAGGGGTTTTCGCCTGTTGCCAAGGTGGTGTTCATCACCAGCAGACCTTGGTAACGCACAGGGTCAGCCATGGGCAGGGTGAGGCCCAGTAACCCGCCCCAGTCTTGCACCACGAGATTGACGTTGTTCAAATCCAGCGCATCAACAAATTCAAGAAGCACCCGTCGGTGCAGATCAAACCGGTGAAAACTGTCCTTCTTGGGCTTGTCGCTCTTTCCAAAACCTGGCAAATCAGGGACCACCACACGGTGTCCTGCCTGCAAAAACACGGGAATCATCTTGCGGTAGAGGTAACTCCAAGCGGGATTGCCGTGCAGACACAGCCAAGTGACGCGCGCTTCTTGTGGGCCCTCGTCGAGGTAGTGCATGCGCAAACCATGCAAGCTGGGCAAGTCGTTCAGGTAATTCGGCTGCCAAGGGTAGTCGGGGAGATTTTCAAAACGTGCATCGGGGGTGCGCAAGGCGTCTTCGCGCAATCGACGCTCCGCTGATCCGGATTTATTGACAAGTCGCTGGGATTTGAAAAAGCGTTGAAGCAGCGTGCTGGCCTCCGCAGCCCTCACCCCGCCCAAGGTTTGGGTTTGGTGGTTGAGTTGGGGGTATTCGAATAAATTGACAACAGAGCCCGCCGCACCGGTTTTCGGCTCGCAAGCGCCCCACACGACGCGCTTCAAACGGGCATTCAGCAACGCACCGACGCACATGGCGCAAGGCTCTAAGGTGACATAAAGCGTGCAGTCGTCCAGCCTGTAGTTGCCCAACTTTTGAGCAGCCGCCCGCAGTGCCAGCACTTCAGCGTGCGCACTGGGATCGTGCAAAGCAATCGGCGCGTTGTGGGCTTGCGCCACGACTTCACCATTGCACACCACCACGGCACCAACAGGGACCTCCCCTGCTTGGCAGGCTGCTTCAGCTTGTTGCAAGGCCAAACCCATGAAGTTTTCGTCGTCCATGCCGCATGTTACCCAAGGCGCTTGCTTAGTCGCGCTGGTAATTGAGCAACCGCCCGCGGTAAGGTGTGGTGTCGTTCAAGGGGCTCAGGATTTCTGATTGGGTCATGCCAAAACCATGGGAAAGCATCGCCCGATTGAAGGCCGCGCGCTGGCCGCGGTTGGGGTCGATGATCAGCACTTGGGCATGAGGGGCGGCATGACTTTGTATGAAACCCGCCAATTGCGCCGGATGGTCGCGCTCGTAAAGTACATCGCTGCCGATGATCAGATCGAACTCGCCCAGCAATGGGTTTCTGCGCTCCCAATGCCCTTGAACATAAGGCAAAAACGGCAAGCTGTTCAAGTTCAAGTTGGCACTCAAAAATCGTTGGGTATAGGGGTGGTAATCAGAAGCAGTGACCACGCCCAAACGACGGTGAATCACCAAACTGGCCAAACCCAAGCCACAGCCAATCTCAAGGATGCGCCGTTTCTCCAAGGGCCAGGTTTGCATCAGGTCGGCCATTTTCTGCGCCGACGGCCAAACCAAACCAAAAAGAGGCCAAGTGGCAGAAGACACGCCTAAAGCCAGCGCGATGCCATCGGGATCATGGAATTGTTGTTGGTTCAACAACGAGCGAATGTTCAACGCCGCGCCACCGGCAACTTCGATTCGTTCTTGTTTAACGAGATAGCCCAATCCGTTGTCGGATGGGCTGGTATTCAAAACCGCCGCTTACGAGGGCCGCTCGGGCCTTTGCCTTCAATATGCCTGAAGGTGATACGACCCTTGGTCATGTCATAAGGAGAGAGTTCGAGGGTGACTTTGTCGCCAGCCAAGATGCGAATGTGGTGCATACGCATCTTGCCTGCGGTGTAGGCCACGAGTTCGTGGCCGTTGTCCAGAGTGACACGGTAGCGCGAGTCAGGAAGCACCTCGCGCACCAGGCCGGACATTTCCAACATTTCTTCTTTGGACATCTGAATGTCTGAGAGTCTGTTGGATTAATCGGCTGTTTTGATGTTGGACGCTTGCAGGCCTTTGGGGCCGGTGGTCACTTCAAAGCTCACGCGTTGACCTTCAGCCAGGGTTTTGAAGCCTTGGTTTTGGATCGCGGAAAAATGGGCAAACAAATCTTTGCCGCCGTCTTCGGGAGTAATAAAGCCAAAACCTTTGGATTCGTTAAACCATTTCACTGTACCTGTTGCCATGTATTGCATTTCTTTAAAAAAAAGGGAAGCCCCCCTCGGGGTCGAAGGTCAAGAAGCGTGTGACGAAGGGAGAAATACCTAAAAGGGCAGAACTAGAAACGAACAGCAACGACATAACTTGATAATCGAGACTTGAACTATGCCTGCCTTTAGATTAGAAAGCAATCTTTATTTGTGGTTATTGGGCTAATATGGGCAATATGAGTGAAATTCGCGTCTTGAAACAAGTTTTGCAGCACTATCGAACGATTGCCGTGGTGGGTTTATCAGCCGATTGGTTCCGCCCCTCCTACTTCGCCGCCAAGTACATGCAAGCGCACGGTTACCGCATCGTGCCGGTCAACCCCAAATACCGGGACATCTTGGGCGAGCCCTGTTACCCCGACTTGGCCTCCATTCCCCATCCGGTGGACATGGTGGATGTGTTTCGAAAACCCGCCGACACCCCCCAGATTGCAGTGGAAGCCGCCGCCATTGGCGCCAAGGTGCTTTGGTTGCAACTTGGCGTGGTCAATGCGCAAGCGAAAAGCATTGCCGAGCAAGCGGGTCTCACGGTGGTCATGGACCGTTGCGTGAAAATTGAACATGCCAGACTCTTTGGCGGACTGGGCTGGTTTGGCGTCAACACCGGTGTCATCTCTGCACAGCGACAAGTTCCCCCGGGTTTGACAACCCATGACTGATCGCAAATTTGGATTCGATACGCTCAGCTTGCATGCGGGGCAAATTCCCGATGCCGCCACCGGCAGCCGTGCCGTTCCCATTTACCAAACCAGCGCTTATGTGTTTGACAGCCCTGAGCATGCGGCCAGCTTGTTCAATCTGCAAACTTTTGGCAACGTCTACTCACGCCTGAGCAACCCAACCGTGGCTGTGTTTGAAGAACGGATGGCATCACTAGAAGGTGGCCGCGCCGCAGTGGCCACCGGCAGCGGCATGTCGGCGCAAATGATCGCGCTTTTGAATATTTGCGAAGCCGGCGACCAGATTGTGGCGGCGCGAACGCTTTACGGCGGCACCCACACCCAGTTGAGTGTGAATTTCAAAAAGCTCGGAATTGACACGGCCTTTGTGGACTCCAGCGACCCCGAAAATTTTGCCCGCGCCATCACCCCGAAAACCAAGGCGCTCTATGCGGAAACCTTGGGCAATCCATCTTTGAATGTGTTGGATATTGAAGCGGTGGCCCGAATTGGTCAACAAGCCGGTGTGCCGCTGTTCGTCGACAACACCTTTGCCAGCCCTTACTTGTGCCGCCCGTTTGAGTGGGGTGCGGCGATTTGTGTGCATTCAGCCACCAAGTTCATTGGGGGGCACGGCACGACCATGGGCGGTGTCATTGTTGAGTCGGGCCAGTTTCCCTGGGATAACGGCCGTTTCCCATCCATGACCGACCCCTCGCCGGGCTACCATGGGGTGCGGTTTTTTGAAACCTTTGGTGACTTTGGTTTCACTATGAAATGTCGCATGGAAGGTATGCGCACCTTTGGACCGGCGCTCTCACCGTTCAATGCATTTTTATTATTGCAAGGCGTTGAAACGCTCTCTCTGCGCATGGACCGCCATTGCAGCAATGCTTTGGCCGTGGCGCATTACCTCGAACAACACCCCAAAGTGGCTTGGGTCAATTACCCCAGCCTCGCCAACCACCCTGACCATGCCTTGGCCCAAAAATACATGCCTAAAGGGGCGGGTGCAGTCCTGAGTTTTGGCGTGAAAGGTGGCGCATTGGCAGGTCAACGCTTTATTGAAAATGTCAGCTTCTTGTCGCACGTGGCCAATATAGGCGACGCCAAATCCTTGGTCATCCATCCGGCATCCACCACACACAGGCAGTTGTCCGAAGCGCAACAAATTGCGGCCGGTGTACCGCCCGATTTGATTCGATTGAGCGTCGGGTTGGAATCGTTGGATGATATTTTGTGGGATATCGATCAGGCTCTTTCAACCACCTGAACGCCAGCCCTTGGCAGCCATGGGTAGAAGCCGCCCGAACTTCAACCCCAAATAAACCAAACCACAATCAAGCTGATCAAGGTGTATTTGGTGAGCTTGTAAACCGTTCGGTTCCACTGCTTGAAAGCTCTGCGTTGCGTTTCGAATTTGTCGTGGTAGCGCGTCAGTTTATTGATTGCACCCGTTTGGTCGCGGCCATCGTTGGGCGAACTCGCCGCTGACATGACCACCCGACTGAACCACTTATTCAGTGCTGACACCCAAGCCACGGTGACGGGGCGCTCTATGTCACAAAACAAAATGATGCGGTTGTGCGCCGTGTGGTTGTAGGCCTCGTGAATGTAGGTCTCGTCAAATACAACGGCTTGCCCATCGCGCCAACTATGGCGCTGGCCATCGACATCAATGTAGCAAGCGTCATCGTTGGGGGTGACCAAGCCCATGTGAAAACGCACCGAACCGGCATAAGGGTCACGGTGTGGGTTGAGTTGACCGCCCGGTGGCAACTCGGCAAACATGGCCGCTTTCACCGATGGAATGGAATGCAACAGCGCCACCGTTTTGGGGCAGAGTTCAAGCGCTGAAGGATGCTGTGCGTCGTACCATTTCAAATAAAAACGCTTCCAGCCATATTTGAAAAATGAATTGAACCCTAAATCGTCGTGATTCTCAGCTGCTTTGATGCGTTGCATCTCGGACAACTTCAGCGCTTCTTCCCGAATCTCCTGCCAGCGTTCTTCCAACACTTTGAGTTCAGGAAACTCGCTCAAGGGAATGTAGGGTGTTGTGGGCACCCGTGAAAACATCACCATCAAGGCATTGATGGGGGCGAGCAACACCGAATGGTCCAAAAACAGACGTCTCAGGGGCAAGCGCACCTTTCCGCGGAAGTGGCCAAACAACACGGCAGATATCCAGAGAAGAACGATGATCCATTTCATGGGATGTCCTTCACTCCCACTCGATGGTCGCAGGTGGTTTGGA
>Ga0164294_10006484_pt1 | contig 10020 bp, 6 predicted proteins | sample GEODES005metaG_FD_111479 | JGI IMG/M metagenome (GOLD analysis project Ga0164294, IMG submission 111479) | Oligotrophic lake water microbial communities from Sparkling Lake, Wisconsin, USA - GEODES005 metaG | ecosystem: Environmental > Aquatic > Freshwater > Lake | place: USA: Sparkling Lake...
CTCTTTATCCCCTACTAGTACTGGGCGTACTTTAATTGCGGCCGCAAACAATACTACTAATACTCCCTCAGTGGGCACCCCTACTACTTATTCGTCTAGTACAAGTTTGGCTTCATATCCTAATGAGGCAAAGATTGTTGCTGGCGTACTTAAATGGGATGCAAGTGATTACACTGGAATCCTTCCTACTGGTGGCCCAAGTTACACAAGTCATTCAAGTGCTACAACTCAATACTTTACGTTTCAATTCTCGGTGTACCCGCTATCAAAGTTTGATATAAATATAACCTCTAGCGGTATTGCCGGATGCTGGGTTAAAGTTCCAGGATCTCCTATGGATACTTCTTGCCCAACAACTAATGGTTGGATGAATATGAGCAGCGCAGTTAACGGCGTTGGACAAATCGGTACTACTGGAACGGGTGTTACAGGAACTAACGGCTGTGCTGTTGGTGGCGTAATGGCCACCAGTACTTCCTTGTCTGGTGGGTATACGTGTACTTTTAATACAGTACCTACTACCTCTTCCTACCCCATCGTTTATGTTAGAATTGCTATGACAAGCGGACAAAGTGTTACGGCATTATCTATTGGAGCAGCGACACACTAATGGCTATTTCAGACTCCTCAAAAATTGATCTTCTGTATAAGAAGCTATTTGGCGTAGCTAAAACTGACACGCCTACCTCCAAGAGCCCAAATAACGAAACAATTGCTAGCCCGCCATTGTTGCGTTCAGATAAGTTATGGGCTAACTCCTCTCAGATCCCTAACCCTACGCCACCAACATCAACTACTTCATATGTCCAGGTCTATACCGGCACTGCAAGAATTGAAGCTACTGCAGATCTTTCTTCTAACTTAATTAGCGGTGTCCCACAAACTTGGAAAACGAATCTGACCGATTGGATCCCTCAGGAGTTTGGTCCTAACTACGCAATTAAGGCTTACATTGCTCCGACTGGAACCTCAGATCCTTCAGCAACTGGTATACGTATTTATCAAGACGGTGATTCTGCTGGTGGAGAATTTTTCTTTGACTACCAAGCTGGAACCTTAAACTTTATTAGTGGGTCTATGCCATCTACCTTTACCTCTACACTGTACAGCTCCAGCAACTATAGGGTATTTATCTATGGCTACCGATATGTTGGTTCTTTTGGATTGGCTGCTTCAGGGTTTACAGGTACTTTGCCTGTAGCTAATGGCGGAACCGGCCTAGACTATTTCAATACAAATTACATGCCTATAGGTAGGGCCGGTGGTGGCGGTCTTACTACTATTGAATCTTCTAGTGCTGGAGGCAACAGCGTGATTGTTGCAACAACAGCTACTGGTGGCATTACCGCTACGGGTAACATTAATACGTCTTCTTCTATTCTTGCTGTTACTGGAAGTGTAGCGGCTAAATATTTATATGCTGGGGATAGCCTCCAACTTATAGGAGCAAGTAATAATGGAAGTGCCTATTTATACGCAGATCCTAATACAACTATTCCTAGTAGTGGTGTTGGGTCTAATACTTTTTATTTGCCAAAAGATGGCGGTACCCTTTTAGGTACTGGTCAATTTGGTTTCTATACTTATGGAGGTATAAACACAGGTTTTTCTAGCTATACTTCTCACACTGTTGTGGCTAAAACATCTGATGGCTTAACCAGTCTTCAAGGGTTGCTGCTAAATCCCGTTGGTGGGGCTGCGATGTATTTAGGAAAAGTAAATAACCTAAACGCAAAGATCTACAGACTTGGTAACGAAACTGGTCACAATACAACATGGACAACTAATGGTGCTGCTTTAGAGTTTGCAGCGTCTACAGTAACGGACACAGCAAGCACTGCTGGAGCAACAGTTGCTCATAGAACAATGAGTTCTTTTGGTGCACCAACCTTCTCATCAACTAATGGGTTAACAGCTACTAACGCATCTAACATCTACATTGCAGGCGCTCCTGTTGCAGGTACGAACACAAGCATTACTAATAGTTATGCGCTCTATGTTAATTCTGGTGCTTCATATTTTGGCGGAGCAGTCTCCGTAACTGGTCTGACTGTTTCAAGTTTAAATACTGCTGGCATTGTTACAAATACTTTAGCAGGCGTACTAGGTACCGTGGGCACTACTGGCTCTGGAAACGTAGTGCTTGCTACTTCCCCAACTATTACTGCGCCAAGTATTAGTGGCGGTAAGCTTACCCTAGCCGCAGGTACAAGTAGCTATGCTTCTATAAATGTGCCAAGTGCTGGTTCTACAAATCCATCGGCTCCAGTTTCAGGAGATCTGTGGTCGTTCTCTGGGTCACTCAAATACTACGATGGGGCCAACTCCAAATACTTAGGCTATAACGATTTCTCTAACGTATCTACTGGGTCTATTCTTGGAACTACGTATGGAGGAACTGGAGTTAACACAGCTATTGTTTCTTCAGATGGTTCTGGTATTACTTTATTTAATAAAGTAGACACTGCTATTACATTAAGTAGTACTGCTACTTTGACATCTATTTTTACAAGTGGTTCTACTGCTGTAACTTTAGAAGCAAATACTACGTATTCTTTTAGATTTTTTGCTGCACTAACTAGAACTGTTGCTACAACATCAACGGCCTCTATACGTTTAACTACTTCTCCTACAGTACCTACATTTGAGGCAGTATTTACTGGAAATAACCCTGCTTCTGTTGCTGTATCAGGTACACAATCCTCTGAAGCAGCAATAGTAGTTACTGGTTCTTCAGCAACAACAGGTGTTGATTATGGAATTCTTATTCAAGGATTTTTAACTACTGGCTCTTCTAGCACAACATTAACTCCACAATTTTCACAAAGTGCAAATGGTGGTTTTAAGATTTATGCGGGCTCACATATCCAATTAACTAAAATTAATACTCGTTTAGGAACGTGGTCATAATGAAGTTTGTATATAACGTATTCCACATGGAAGATGGGTCTCCAATTTCCATTCAAAGAAGAAATAACGTTATTAAGCTTGAAGAAGAATTTTCAGCTAGGCATGAAAAGCTTGATACTCCAACTATTAGTATCTCTAATAAAGAAGAAGCCTTAGCATTTCTTGAGGCAAACCCTGAATTTAATTTAAAGAGGGAAGGCTTTATTGCTCTTGATGGCGGGCTTGGCTGGATGTTTGGAGAGATTGGTATTTGGGCATCTAACTATACTGCCTGGAAAAATTTCCTTGAAACAGACGCTGATTATCTTATCCTTATGGAAGATGATTTTTATGCTACTAAGGGTTTTTTCTATGCCTTTGATACCTTTATAGAACAGCTCCCAGAAGACTGGGACATGTTATCCCTTCACGTACACCCAATGCATGAGCCGCTGTATAATGAAACTAAAGAGATTGGTCAACCAAGTATCTGCATTGCATATCAAGATTGGTCTTTAGCTTGCTACGTAATTAACCGCGCTAGCGCAGAGAAGTTGCTGGCAGAAGTTGCTAAGGAAGTGGCACTTCCACCAGATTGGTTCTTTTACAAGCAGCTAGATAAGTTTAATGTCTACTCAATTAAGCCTTTGGAAATAGGCTTTTCTATGTTATTCCCATCACCATCTACTTACCAAAATAGAGATGAACGAGCTCCGCTGGAAGGAAACATATAATGGCTACTTCAATAGCTTTTCCATTTACCCTAGATAATGGGGGAAGAATACGTACATCTAATGACTATACGGATTTGTACATGGGCAAGATTAGATCTGTTATATCTACGGCCGTACTGCAAAAACCTATGGATCCATTGTTTGGATTTGATATGGGAAGAAGTCTTTATGAGAATATGGGTAGCTTTTTACCTGCAGTTCGAGAAGCTATCTATAGAGCTATAAACGGGTACTTGCCTGAAATTAACATTGTAGATATACAGTTTGTTCCTATTCAGGACGCAGATTACCCACAATATACTGCAAATATTTTAGTGAGCCTTCCTAATGGTGCAGATGGTAGTATAGCTATTAACTCATCCATCTTTTCAAGTAACGGAACTATTTCAGGCAGCATACAGTGATCATTCCACAAATTGACTATACAGCAAAAGACTTTTCCGCTTTAAAAAGTGAATTAACTAAAGTAATTAAGCAGAGTATCCCTGACTGGTCAGGCGACAGCGAGTCTGATTTTGGCGTAGCTTTAGTAAATGCTTTCTCCTACATGGGAGATTTAATGTCGTACTACATTGACAGAGCTGCCAATGAGGCCAATATTCAAACTACTACTCAGTTGAGTAACCTAATTAATTTTGCTGAAACTTATGGCTACAGTCCTTCTGGACCAGTGCCTAGCTCTGTGTACGCAACTTTAATTAATAATACGGGTTCTTTAATTAGCCTTCCTATTGGTACCCAGATTAAAGTGACGCCATCTAGCGGACCATACTCTACGATCTATTTTGAGCTAGCAAGTGCACTATCTGATATTGCAGATGGGTCAAACAGTGGGCCAGTTATATTTAACCAAGTACTAACTTCAAACACTTCAACCTCAAGTGGGCTGGATACTAACTACTACCCGCTACCTGTAACCTTAGGTACGTCAGATGGGTATGCATACCAAGAACTAGAGATACCGGAAACCGGAGTAGTTGACGGCTCAGTTGTAGTGTGGGTAGGCCAGTCCGCGGGATTAACAAAGTGGAACTACGTTGACAGCCTAATTGACTATGGGTTTACTGATAAGATCTACACAACAAAGATTAAAAATGATGGCACTACAGTAATCTTGTTTGGGGATGGCATTAACGGCGCAGTCCCTAATAATGGTGATCCAATTAGTGCGACCTACCAAACTAGTTATGGTTCATACGGAAACCTATCTAATACAGATATGTTGACTGCTGTTGTTTCCTATGTGCCTGGGCGTAGTTCAGTACCTTCGGGTCTAACTGTAAACCCAAGCTCAAATAGTGCTACTGATGGTGCTGACATGGAAGATATGTCGCAGCTGCGAGTTAATATTCAAAGCGCTATGCAGACTAGAAACCGAGCAGTAACCCTAGATGATTACCCTTCATTAGCTGTTCTAGTCCCTGGTGTAGCAAGAGCTTCAGCTACTTCATCTGTATACACTATAGTTAATCTTTACATCCAACCTTATAGTAATGGTACGCCTACTCCTGGCAGAACTACTACGGGCGCAATTGATCCACTAAAATTTCCAGCTTTAGTTAATGCTGTTCAGAATTATGTGGGAACTCGTTGTCCTATCAATACTACTTTAACAATTAACCCTCCTACATATGTACCTATATTTATTAGCGCTAACCTAGTAGTTTCTGATAACTACAAGGCTTTAGATGCAAAGGTAAATGTTGCAAGTAGGCTGCTTAATCAGGATACTGGCCTATTTTCTTACAATGGCTATGGTTTTGGAGACGACATATACCAGGCCGATATTTATAGGACTTTAATGAACACCCCCGGAGTTAATAACGTTACGTTTAACTACCTATGTAGTCGTACGCAGTACACAATTAATACTCAAACCCCATCAGGTACTACAAATATTACTCTTTCAACCTCAACACCTCATGGGTTTAGTGTTGGAGACTCAGTAGTTATTTCTGGGGTTACGCCAGATGGTTACAACGGTACTTTTACTACACAAACTGGAACTACAAGTAGCACGCTTGTTGTAAACATTAATTCTAATCCTGGGGCTATTACAGTTGGAGGCCTTGTACATAAAGCTCCTTCTGGAAACTCAAACCTAAACGTAATTAATACTCAAACTCCTACGTATGCTAACCCTAATATTACCCTTTCTACTGCTGGTAATCATGGGCTTAGTATTGGAGATTCAGTAACTATTTCTGGAGTTACACCAAGTGGTTACAATGGAACTTGGACCGCACAGACTGGTACTAACGGGTCAACGCTTGTCGTAAACATTGGCTCTAATCCTGGAGCTATCACAGTAGCGGGTACGGTATATAAAACTACTTCAGATATAACTATAAATACAAATGAAATTCCGTATTTAACCAGAGATAGGTTAGTTTTAACCACTACTGGTGGAATTTAATAATATACTTCTTATAGAGACTTAATTTTGGAGACCCAATGGCAGCATCTTTTCCTAGTAGCATAGCTAGTTTTACTACTAAGAATGACACAACTGACGTTATCTATGCGTCGCATGTCAATTCATTGCAAGACGAAGTAGCGGCTATTGAATCTGTTTTAGGTGCTGCTGCAGTAAGAACGTCTACATGGACCGGTGGTTCCTCTTTTACTCAGAGTACTAGTTGGACTACTCTTGCCGATCGTCTTAATAATATTGAAAATGGTTTGATGAGCTATGGAGCTTTAGCTGCCCCAAACCCACTAATGTTAGCAGGTATGTAATGCACTTTACCTTATCTACTATTGCAGAGCTAGCTGTTATTACCTCTGTATTAGCTGCGTTTCTTTCTTCAGCATATGCTTTATGGAAAAAGATAGATGAAAGACATACTTCTGCTCGCATTGAGTATGCCGTTATGAAGCAAAAACTAGAGGTAATTAATAACCAGTTTGGACCAAATGGCGGAGGTCTTCGAGAAGCTGTTAATAAAATTGGCGACAAAATTGATAAGATTGAAGAAAGAGTATACGATATTAGCGAGGAAGTAGCTAAGCTCTCAGGGGAGTTTCATCAACATATTGTTGAGAACCCTAAAGACTCATTCTTAAGGTAGGACTAAAATATGAGCAATTATGGCTCCTCGCTCTACGGTTTAAATTATTACGGAAATCCTGTTACTGCAGGTACTGCAGGAAGCTACTACAATAGTGGCCTTACAGCGGAACACATTGACTACAGAAAGATAAAGCTTTCTTGGAATAGCGTTAGTCCTTTATCTTCTTCTGAAACTATCTATGCTTGGAAAATAGTAAAGACTGTAGGTGGCGCACCAGACTACCCAAATAGCGCCCCCATAGTAAGATCTGACACTAACCTCACTAGCTCAGCTTCATATGTTGTAGTAGGTAATTCTTTTACTGACGTTGACACAGTATTCCCTGTAGGCGTAATTGTTACTTACTCTTTATGGATATTAGTAGGTGCCAACACTACTACGCGTAATTGGCTAAACGTAGGGTCTGCCGATGCAATTATTGTTGAAGATGATAACGACACAACGTACAAGCTATTGAAGCTTCTACCTAATGTTTGGACTAGCAAGTCTGGCGACGCTTTAGGTGAGCCAGATATCCCTAAACTTGCTACGGCAGCCGCATCTTCTATAAAAGGTGCGTGGAGTTCTGGAAGCAACTACTCTAGTGACGACATAGTTACATATGGCGGTAATACCTACTATTGTTCCGTTTCAATTAATAATTCTCAATCTAGTCCTGATCTAGACTCAATTCATTTTACATTAGACTCAAGTACAGATATTTACACTTTCTTAAAAAACTTTGGGTTTTACTACGACAAGCTTCGTGCTGAAGTAAAAGTTATTAGTAATATATCTGACTACAGAATTTACCCACACACGTTACTGCCGTATGCAGTTACTTCCCTAGGGTTTAGCTACGAACCTTCACTAGGTGATAACTACCACAGATCCCTATACAGATCTGGAAATATTATTAATTCTCTAAAGGGAACCCGCCTTGGTTTGCAAAAATATGTTAAGGCGCTAACTAATTTTAATGCCAACATCACTATTGGTAAGAACCTATTGCCTGGTACGGCAGACTCTTCTTTTGAAGGTGACCGCGGTAATTGGTACAGCCTTGGTGGATACTTCCAGTATAAGTCCCGAGCTGTTACGGGAGAAAATCAACCTACATCTGCTACTGCTTTATCACTTACTAAGTTAACCGATGGTTACGGACTATTAACCAAAGGGCTCCTGATTGAATCACTAAGCCCTGGGGCAACCCTTATAATTACTACTACAGATAAGCATGCGTTAACTACTGGTGGAGTAGTGTCTATTACGGGCGTAAAACCAACAGTATTTAACTTGAGTAATCGAACTATTACAAAGATATCCGACACACAATTTAGCATTCCAGTTACTGTAACTAACAGATTTACTGTAGATAGTTTTACTAACGTTGCTGGCTCAGCATACACAACAATTAACCTTGGAGCCCATGTGCATGGGCTTGTTGCTAACGACACGGTAACTATTACTGGCAGTGCTAATTTTAATGGTACTTGGACAGTACTAGCTAGTCCAGCACCTGTTGATAATGGATTTACTAATAGTTTTGCTATCCCCGTAAAACCGGCTAGCGGATGGAATACTTCTCAAACAGGTATGGGTACTAGCACCATTAATGTAAGTAATGCAGTAGTTACTTCAAATGCGTATAGTGATCCAACAATTAAATCTTACGGTGCAGAAACGTCTACTGAGGAAACCCTTGGAAAACTTATACCTATATCCCCGGGAGTTCCTTACTTATTCTCGGGTTGGGCAAAAGCTTTGGATACTAATGCTCATACAACAAATGCATGCACAATAACTGCTCAAATAAACTGGTACGACGCACAGGGTAATTTCTTGTCTAACGCTACCGCAGGAACTACCGTCACCTTAGTAAAGGGATCACCTGGTTCGTGGTATAAATTTGAATCCAATACTTCCTACGCTGCGGCTTACTCACCAGCCAATGCTGCTTATGCGGGCATTTACATTAGTACTGCAGGGCTTATTAGTAACACCACTACTTCTGCTAGAGACTCAATAGCTTTAGATTACTTCTCATTTAATGTTTACCCAAGCTTAGTGGCTAGTGTTAATTACGGTATTGGCGATTTTGTCTACGAGGATCCTAGAGATGTAAAAATTGCTATCCGAGGCGCTAGAACTAACTACATTAATAATCCTAACTTTGAAGAGGGCATTTCTAGTTGGAATGTTATAAGCCCTAGTTCAGGAACATTTGCTCAAGACTTTACACAAACCCCGCCTTACTCGGGCGGAGTCGCAGTGGCTAAGTTTAATGGCGTAGGTTCAGTGCTGTACTCTGATTGGGTAAAAAATCTAACTCCATCTACTTACTATACTTTTAGTATTTATGTAAAGAGTGCTTCTGCTGTTGGGGTTAAGGCCGCTATAGAGTTTAACTCACCACAAAAATTTTCTGAACAAGCTAACGCATCTACAGATGCTGGCGGATCTTACTTTAGCCCTACCCCATACAAGACACGTTCAAGCGAAGTTACTTTAGCTGCTGGCGGTGACTGGACTCGTATCAGTGTTACGGCGTTATCTCCAGAATACTTTGGCCCAAATGGTTTACCGTCTGCTGTAGTGTCTCTTGAGTTTACTTCAACTCCTTCAGGAAATTGGTGGGTTGATGCTGCTCTGCTAGAAGAAAGTATAACTCCGGGACTATACTTTCAAGGCAACGGTGGTCCTCCCGCTGAAACTAGTGAACTGGTTACTAAGGATTATATTTACGCAAGTGACTGTGCTTGGGAAACCAGACTTAGAACAAACTTTGTATCTAACCCTAGTTTTGAAGTAGATGCTTCAAACTGGAGTGTAAGTGCGGGCACCGGCACTATTTCCGCAAGTACCTCTCAGAAAAAGTTTGGAACTAAATCTGGGGCTATTGCTTACTCTACGGCTTCCACTACAGCTACTACCTCTGTAACTTTACCTACAAAGATGACAGGTGGTTCTACATATGTATTTCCTAACGTTGGCGATGTTTTCTCAGGGTCAGTATATGTATACGCTGCGGTGGCCGGAAAGTTCCAGCTAAACATTACTTCGGCAAGTTCCTACTCAGTGCTGGGATCAAACCCTGCAGATTACGTGTACGCTCAAGCAGGTAACTGGGTACGTCTAGATAAAAGTATTATTTTAAATGCGTCTATATTTAGTAGCCCTACTGTAACTTTTGCAGTTAAGTTTACTGCGGATAGTGGTACGTCAGGTACTTGGTATTTAGATGGTGCGCAGTTAGAAGTTGGCGATATAGTTAGTGCATTTGTTGATACTTCCAGTGGAAGTTCTTACACTACCGGAACTATTGGGAGTGCTACATATTATGC
>Ga0164294_10006486_pt1 | contig 10019 bp, 11 predicted proteins | sample GEODES005metaG_FD_111479 | JGI IMG/M metagenome (GOLD analysis project Ga0164294, IMG submission 111479) | Oligotrophic lake water microbial communities from Sparkling Lake, Wisconsin, USA - GEODES005 metaG | ecosystem: Environmental > Aquatic > Freshwater > Lake | place: USA: Sparkling Lake...
ACTTTAAGAGAAAATAGATTATATAAAAAATTTATAGAAACAAACAATAGTTTTCAATCTGAAATTTTTACTCATGTAGATATTATTAATAAAACGAATGAATTTATGTCTTCAGTTACACCGGCTATAGTATATTATAAAATATTTGATCCTATAGCTGAAACGGAATTATCGCGTATTTTTATAGAAAAATTAAACGTGTTTTTTAATTCGGATACATCAGATGATTCGAATAATACAGAATTGCTTTTAAAATTATTCGCGGATAATAATTATTATATTGGAATAATTGGTATGGAATTATTACCGGATAAATTTCAATCAATTACAAATAAAAATAAGTTTCAATTAGCAAGTGCAATTTATGAGGTTATACGAACGGCTATAGTTGGATATATACATATGGATGCTCATATACATAATATAAAATGGATAAATGACTGTAAACATTATTATAGAGGGGATGATGGGTCAGTTATTAATGGAAGAGTGATTCTTATTGATTGGGGAATTGTTGCAAAATTAAATGTATCTGCGAATATTGATAAACTAAAAGAATTGTTTAGCAATGAGATTAACTCGACTAATGTACTAGAATGTTATAACTTTTATAAAAAGCTGGCTATAATAAATATGTTTTCGACTGATTGTCAACCGCTTGTAGTAGATATGGAAGAAGATTCCGAACTTTTACAAGAATTAGTAAATGTATTTAAATATCGTAAAAACGAAGAAGAATATTTAATGGATAATGATAATCCAGAAAATGAATTTTATAAAACTTGGAACAATATATATCGAACAAAATTAACTCCCTTAACAAATCTCAGTTTAGATCCGAAATTATTAGAGTGGCCAAATAAAGATACAGATATATCTTTACCACTTCTAAAAAGTTTAAGTATGGATTCATTTGATGATGAAGATGATGATAGACGCGCCCCTCCAAGGTTTGATCCTAATTTTGTATATGTTAAAAGTCGTAGTAGTACAGAAGATACTAGTGGTAGTAATGGTGGTAGACGAAAACGAACGAATAAAATACGACATAGAAAAAAAGTAAAACGAACGAGACGACGATAATTATCTCTCTATATTTTAATATTTTGAGAAATGAGAATAGAAATCATAATATTTTTAATTACTGCTGCATTAATTTTTAATCTATATACAGAAGGTAAATATCTAAAACAACTAACGAACTATAAAAAATATTACCAGATGGCAGGAATTGCAGTTGGAGGATTATTCGTATATTGGTTAGTAAAACGGAATCCTATAAACGCAGGTCAAATGATACTTGCTTCAAATGAATATCTAAAATATCTACCCATTGATAAGGGAACCTCTAGCATGATTAGTCCTATTTTAGATTTTACTGCAAAACAGAGTTTAGGACAAGGCGATTATCCTTATGTCGACGAAAATCATCCAATTCTGCCTATTACGTCGATGAATCGAGGAGCGAGACAATATGCCAGTGAACAAAAAATAATGTCTTCTGGTTCTACAATTCCTGTTAATTCTGGAGCTGTAAAAACAAAACGCTCAGTGAGTGAAACAAAAAAGAAATTTGTTGCGGCTAGACAAGGATGGAAATGTGGTGATTGTCAAGAACAATTAAATGCATGGTTTGAGGTAGATCATAAAATCCGACTAGAATATGGGGGAAGTAATCATGTAGATAATTTAGTAGCGCTCTGTAGAGATTGTCATGGAAAAAAAACAACGATTGAGAATTTATAATCGCATCATATAATAATATATGGGAACTCTATCAAATATTCAGTCAACAAATGTTCCAATATCAGGTTTAATAAATATAAGATTATTTTTCGCAATGGTATTACTTACTATTGCAGTTATATTTATTATTTTAGTTGCAAAAAACGATTCTACAGCATTTTTAGAACATACTTATATTTATATAATATCTATTTTATTTTTAGTTTTTTCTATTTTTTTCTATTTTATTTCTCAATTTCAACCTAAAGAAAAATCTCAAGCATTCTCTTTTTTATTTATTGCCTTTTTAATTATATCGACTATTACTATTTCAGTATATGTAATGAATAATCTAGGTATATTTAAGTTTTTTACAGCAGACTTAATGTTAAATGCAATATTACTATGTATTATATTATTAGGTTTAGCAATATTTTATATTTTATTTTTAACAAAGTATACCATACGGGGAAGTTCGTTATCTTTTATTATTAATTTTATATTTTATATACCTTGTCTATTCTCTGATTTTTTTAACTATCTATTAAAGGATTTTATTACAACTCCAAAGTCCGTATTTCATTTGTTATTTATTGAATTCATTTTAATTCTTATCTATTTTTATTTTTATCCTAAAATGCAAGAAACGAGTACAAATAATGGAGTAGTACTGGTTGGTAATCCGATTTTCTTAAATAAACGCACTCAAATAGATGGTCAATTATATCAAACATTCTTTAATAAAATGAATGATCCTATCTCAAATAAAGTGACTATAAGTTCGCCATTACGTACTACATATTCTATTGGAATGTGGATTTTTTTAAATATACAGCCATTATCACAATTATCTTATAAGAATGAACTCAACTTGTTTGATTATAAAAGTCCAGATAATACAAGCTGCAATTGTACGAGTCATCCAAAGGTTGCATATATGAATAGTAAAAGTGGCGTAGATGGAACAGATGAATATATATTTTATTTAGCACCAACTGCTGACAATAAAGACTCAGTTAAATATTCTAAATCATTACCTCATCAAAAATGGAATTATTTAGTATTTAATTATCGTGATGGAGCAGTCGATATTTTTATTAATGGAGTATTTGAAACAAGTGTAGTCATTCCAGTGCCAATTTCTTATACATATCAAGATACTATTTCAGTTGGTCAGTATGACCTTGCCGGTAAAGATCGAAGTGGAATTTATGGTTCAATATGCAATGTAGTTTATTATCGTAATATTTTATCAAAAAGTCAAATTATTAGTAACTATAATTTATTAAGTATAAAAAGTCCTCCTGTTTAATTTTTAACTATATATATATTATATTATTCATTATGGAAGCTTGGATTATTATTTTAGGAGTTATTATTATTATTATTGCATTTTTTTTAATAAAAAATTATTTCTTTACTACAAACACTTTAGCAGATAAGATACATTTAAGTGAATCTCCTGCTGATATTTCATTAAACGATAATTTAGATCCAAAATCAATTAATTATACATTTGGTTCATGGGTTTATGTGAATAACTTTAGTGATGCTGTATTATACTCATATGTTAATACTGATGCAAGTAATCCTACAAAATTTGCTTTAATTTTAGGCGGAATTGCTACAGGTGCTCTTAGTGGTAAAGGAACCGTAGGTAATCCAGTTCTTACTGCAGTTATAAATGGTTCAACTGGTACTGCATCTTCAAATAATGTTGTAACTATTACGAATAATTTCCCAATTCAAAAATGGGTATATGTAGTAGTAGCAGTAGATACAATCTATGCCGATTGTTATATAGATGGAAAATTAGTGATTTCAAAACCATTAGATCCACAAGTGACTGTTGCTCCAAGTAGTTCTCCTAAAATTACATTTGCACAACCTACTAATTCTAAACCCGATATATGGCTTACAAAATTAACTCGATGGAATAAACCTTTAGACCCTCAAAGTGTATGGAATGAATATTATGCAGGAAATGGATTAAGTCAAGGAGGTGATCTATCAATTGCATTAAATGTTAAAAGCGATTCAAATTCGAATAGTTTTACTATTTATTCAAACAAATAAACATATATTCTTTCGGTAACTGATAATAATTATATATCTATTCTATAATATATAATTATGGAAGGAGCATTTAATACTATTAAACAACAAACTTCGGAATTAGCTAAATCAGCAGGTGATACTATAGGAAATATACAAAAGTCTGCTCAAGAAAGTATAAATAATGTACAATCGAGTGTAAATGAATTTTCCACGTCAACCTCAACCGCTGCCGCGAATAGTGGTTTCTTTACAGCAAACGGATTAATTGCTAAATTTGCATTTTTAATTTTAGTCATTATCGTTTTTCTAATATTATTAAATTTAGGAATACATCTCATTTATTATTTTACTACATCTAGTTCAAATTCGGTTTATTTAATAAATGGAATGATTGATGGTAATAGTTTTAAAATTATATCACAGGATCCATCTGTTAGTAAACAAATCGTATCTCGTTCAACTGATCAAGTTACTGGTATTGAATTTACATGGTCAGTATGGTTAAAATTAGATGGATTTCCAGCAAATACAATGACAACTGATTATCAACCGATATTTGTAAAAGGTGGTGGAAGATATAATGCTAAAGGAGTATCTGCGATTTCAAATGGTCCAGGTGTCTATTTTTCGACAGGAAAATCTGCGGGTTCTACTAAAAACAGTATACATATTTTAATGGATACAATATCTAATAGTGAAAGTTCTTCTCAAGTAATTGATATCACAAATATTCCTATTACAAAATGGTTTCATTTATGTATCCGATGCGAGAATAAATATTTAGATGTTTATATAAATGGTATTGTTAAATATCGATTACAGTTAAATACTGTTCCATTACAAAATTATGATAGCGTAGAGGTATGTGGTAATGGTGGATATAATGGTAAATTATCTAATCTAACCTATTATAACCGAGCATTAAATATTGTAGATATAAATGGACTTGTTTCTAATGGACCAAATACAGCTAATGCAGACGCTAGTAAAGGAAATTATGGTGGAGAGTATCTATCTACGTTATGGTATTCTTAAAATTGTATATACTACTATATTATATAGTGATGGGAGATAACATATGCTCAAATACTGCATATCAAAATTCGCTTTTAATAAAAAAAAGGTTTCAATTAAATAATATACCCCCACAAAGATATAATAATCTAACAAACACTCCTTATAATAACTATACGCAATATCAAATTGATATGAGACGTAAAGCTGAAATTCTAAAATATACTGCATCTAAATCGGGTACAAAAACAAATGATCTTACAAAAAGACAATTGTGGGCGCAATTAGTTAGTGGTTCTAATCAGAGACGTTCATTATCATCATCATTTATACAAGAAAATGCATTCTCTCAAACAGATACGTCTATATTTGTACAAACATGTCCATCTGGTACAATAATACAAACTCCAAGTTATGCTTCAGACGTTCCTGGATCAATTGTTTCACTATTCTTAGATCCAACTATACCATTATATAATTATGCTACAGGACAAGATGCGTATGCATTTACTAATGTAGAAATAAATTCTGAACCATTTTCATATACATATTCTACAAATCAAAAATTATATTATATTAATGATATTCCACAGAATTCAATTCTGTTGGCCTCTGTCAATATACGTAATATCAAAACAATGACATATTCATTTACAATCAAACTACCTTTAAGTATGTATATTCGTGCAGAAGTAAACCCAAATATAAATAATAATATAACACCATTCAACCAACGTATAAATGTTAGAATGTATGTTGAGAATAATAAAGTATTTCCATTTTCATGTAATGTGATTTTTTTGAATACTAACTTAACTATTCTATATGATTTAGATATTAGTAAATTAGTAAATTATACCGAGTTTGATATATCAATGATACCAAATTATACTGACCCTAATAATAATTCTTTTTATGGAAATCAATATGTTGGAACAATTACTATTTCAAATTTTAGAGTCATTTATCCTAATTCAAATAGTCCTCAAAATGGATTAGATGTCCAAAACGGTTATATTTATGATATATCATTAAATATATTAGATAATTTAAATTTTAATTATCTAAATACTGCTTTTGATTCGTCGAGTTTTAATACCTATTTTAATAATTTGGAAACTGGATACTATATTAATGTAACTCCAGATAGAATGAATCAGTTTATAAATTGCGCAATACGAAATGCAGCCGTATATTCAAATCTTGGATATAGTTCACCGTCAGTTACATAAGTTTTTTTTCTAAAATATATAATATTCTAGGGACTTTCCATTCAATCATTGTATCGTAGGTTGATAAATCGAACTTATATTCGTCAATGCGATTCTTTACCAAGTCTATCATCCATTTTATAATACGACATATTCTATCCAGGTTTTCGAGAGAAATATGATTAGTGAAATAATTATAGATAAATGCATCAAATAAGAAATTCGGATGTTTTAAATATATTTCGTATTCTTGAATAATATCTTGTTTGTCTTCAAAAAATGGGGTGTTTTTTGAGAGAAAGTATACATGGCCGAGAGATTCTACTATATCTCGATATTTTTTAATATATCTTTTTGAAAAATTGAGATTTACAGTGTTTAGTTTTTGATGTATAAACGGAATTCCGTTATCGTCGTAATGTGATTTACATATACCTTGTAACCATGTAATATCTTCCGAGGTAATATCAGTGATGATTTTCTTATTTATGAAAGAAGCAGGAAACATATTATCATAACGGGTTTTCTCGAATAAATATTTCTGGTAGGTTTCTTCTATTTCATCGGAGACTTTAATGATTTCTTCGAGAGATTCATATTCGCGAGATTCGTAAGAAAGAACATCTTTCAATTCCTTCTCGTGTATTAGTGGGGATTCAATAATATCAAATTCTTTTCGTATAGTTCCTAATTGAAAAGGGTTAAGAATTTCATCTATATACGACCCTCCTCTTACGAAATTTATTCCATATATAAACATATACTCTTTTACAGTTGCGTCGATTAAAAAATCGTTTTCATATGGAAAATGTTTAAGAATTTTAACGGGTTTATGTTTTTTTATAAAATCATAGTATATTTCACACTTTAAGAATATATTACGGGGATTCGTTTCTTCGGAAGTATGGATAAAGAAATATTGTTCTTCTAATTCTATTACATAAATATATTTAAGAATTTGAGATTCTGACATGTAATAATAAATAATATATATGATTATTTATTACTTTTTAACCTATTTATCGTGTTTCTTAATTATTTATATTAACATTTCTAGGAACATTTATAATTTGTGATGTCGCATATTGTTGTTGATCATAGGTAGGTTGCTCATTAGGTAATGATGAAAGGTCTACTCTTGGAGGTATTCCTCCAGGAGTTGCCATATTCGGATAAACATTTTGAGAAAATGTTGGATTTAGACAAGCATATTGTGAAGGAAATACTTGTCCAGACATACATTTATCTGAATCCGATATTTCTATGCATCCTCGTTTTCCTTGATATTCTCCTACTAAACACCAGTTTGATTTTCCAGAGGATATCGGTTTTTGAATAGGATTAGTAGATGTATCTGGAGCTGGTTCTCTATGTTCTTTACTTTCCGTATGTTCATCAGTATTCATTCCTACCGAGTGTGGAACTGGATTACCTTGCTTATTACTTGCTTTAATTAGTAGTTCGCTACCATTATGAACCGCTCCATTCGCTATTTCTATACTGGTTTCAGCACCAGTTGAAACTAAGTCACTTGTTTTTCCAATAAACCATCCGCTAGCATATAAAACATTAGATATAAACTCTGATGCAAAACTTCCTAAACTTGTAAATAATAAAATGATTATTATTAAGAATATAATTAATCCTATTTTCCAATCAACAGTTTGTGCATTAGTTGACGAATTAACCGGTATACTCACTGAAGGATTTTCCATACTATAATATAATATATAAATAGAAAACAACTTATTGAATATAAATATTTATAAAAAATGAATTAGATAGTTCGTTTTAAAATTCAATATAATTTATCATAAACTATTAAATGGGATTCTTTAACTTTATTGAGACTTTTTTCTTTATAAGTTTAGCCATAACGTTTGTTTTAATTATGATGCTTGTTTATCATTTTAAAGAGAGATTAACTACTTTAGAGAAAAAAACCGAAACAATTATGGATATAATGAACGGTTTTTTTAAAGAAATGTCTGTTATAAAAACACTATGCATTCAAAGTGCTAGTTTAACACAACTATCTAATATCAATACAGTAGATGAGTCTATCCCGAAAATTGTAGTTTCTGATACCGATTCAGAATATGACTCTGAATCTGACGACGAACATGATGATTCTGATTATAATGACGATATACCACTTATACAGATTCATCCAATAAATGCTCCTATATATCCAGAAATGGATGAATTTGAAATAATTGAAGCTACTTTAGATAATGATAATGAGTTAAATATCGATGTAGAGATAGAATCGAATCCTCACCAACCTGAAGATGAACCTTTAGAAGTTGATCTTGATGTCAATCTTGATACCGAACCTTTAGAAGTTGATAATAATATTAATGAGATCATTACAGGCGAACTTAATAAATTATTAGATAGTATTGTAGATGATGAAGTATCAAATGAAGAAAAACTAACTGTCGAAGAAGTTGTTCTTGAAAAATCTACTATATTAACAATTGATGACTATAAAAAAATGGATATTTCTGAATTAAGAACACTCGTTATAGAAAAAGGACTCGTTACAGATAGTAAAAAGATGAAAAAAAATGAACTAATCCGTATATTGGCCGAATAATTTTGAGAGATATCTTTCTAAAATATATTATATAGTTTGTATATAATATAATGTCTTATTTATCATTTGCGTCCGCATACCAAGTTGATAATGGAACAGATATAGTTCTTCCACGTTCTTCTTTAGGATATGCTGCGAATTCAGTTTATCCAGGTTTTCCTCCAATTATGATGGATGGTCGATCCATTGTTGCGTCCGACCAACCCGAAGCAGTATTAAATACCCAACTTTTAAAAGAAACAGGCATTCAATCCAACTGGCAATATCGGCAATATCTTACGAATTCGGCGAGAGATATCATGAAATTTAATTATCGCGAATCTTCGAACGATGTTGGATACTTTAAACGTTATCAGGATGCTCCAGGTAGTTATTCTGTACCATTCTTATATCCCTCGTTTATTAGTCAGGATAAACCTGCAGGATATCAGAATAGTGATCTTAAACAAGTATATTTAACGAGAGAACAGCTAGAGTCTCGAAAAGTAGCTCCTACAATTACACAAGAACAAATACTTTCTTTAGGAAAATAGAGCAGAGCCATAAAATTGAAATACTTTTTATTTAAATAATAATTTCTATATATCAATCGAATACAATGTCAATCAACGTCCAGTTTAAGAAGTATAGCGTATATCAAGATAATGAAGCATGTGGATTTCAATATGATGTAGTGTTCTTAGACAATGCTCTTGTTAAGAATACTAGCGGTCAATATTTATCTAGGATATATAAAAAGAACGGGAAACATAGATACTATTTAACTACAGAAATACGGAAAACGGAATGCGATATATGTAATGGAAAATGCGCGAGTCTTAGGATGTGCCGAGGACAGATTTATGATACATACGAGTATCAATCCACCTATATTGGAAAAGACATTGATGCGGCGGTCGAGCGCGTTCGTAGTTCGTCTTAGATTTTATATATAGATGTATAAAATATAGAATCTAAAAAATAAAAAATAAAAAATAAAAAAAAGGTAGGGATTATTTTCTTGATTTCGATTTCTTGCGTTTTCTGAGAGATAGTCCCTTTCTTTTTTTGTTTTACGTGAACGCCGTTTTCTTCCATGTTCCCATGTCTTTTTCCATTTTTCTAGTCCATATTCATGAATTTCGTTACCTTCTTTTTGTTTTTTTACGACATTCTTTAGTTGTTCAAGTATATAAATTTTTATAATATTTTCATTGTTTGATATTGTTGTTACAAGTTTAACTTTGTCACTGTTGTTTTTTACGGGAATTATTATATATATATATATATATATAAAGTTATAGTTAAACAGAATTTCTTAAATATATATATTTAAGAAATGTCGTCCCTTATTAGTTTCGATATCGGAATAAAAAATATGGCGTTTTGTATGTTTTCTTTTCCTTCTACGAACCCTTTTTTAATAGAACAAT
>Ga0164294_10006487_pt1 | contig 10018 bp, 7 predicted proteins | sample GEODES005metaG_FD_111479 | JGI IMG/M metagenome (GOLD analysis project Ga0164294, IMG submission 111479) | Oligotrophic lake water microbial communities from Sparkling Lake, Wisconsin, USA - GEODES005 metaG | ecosystem: Environmental > Aquatic > Freshwater > Lake | place: USA: Sparkling Lake...
CCAACGGCCGGGTCCGACAACCAAGCCACGGCGATGACCACACCATCGAGAAAGTTGTGCAGCGTATCGCCCGCCAGCGCCAGCATGGCCGCGGCGCGAGCGCGGCCCGCCGAAAGCGGCGCGCCATCCTTTGCACGTCGCACTGGATGACCGTGATGAGCGTGGCCGCAGTCCGGCCCATGTTCATGGGTCTGCTCCAGCAGTACCCCATTCCCTGATGCCGCGGGCAGCGGACTGAAAGCGATACCGTGGTCCTGCCCGGGGTCGTGACTCGGGTCATGGCAGTGCCGCCAGAGCACAAGTTTTTCCAGCACGAAGAACAGCAGCACACCACCCAACAGGAGGAGACCCACACGGTGGGGCGCGGCCGCTCCACGGACAGCCGTCATCGCCTCGATGGCCTCGGGCAACAACCCCGCCAAGGCCGCACCCAACAAGGCCCCGGTGGCGTAGCTAAGCAAGTGGGGAATGGCACGCTGCCGCACAGTGCCCGGCAAGGCCAGGAACAACCCGGCGGCCAGCGCACTCAGGACACCGCCGGCAGCGGTGAGCAAGGTGACAGCAGCCCAAGGCGGCAGGTTGGCGAACATCGCGCAGTTCCCGGAGTAGGGGGCATGTTGCAGAGGCAGCAGCCCAAAACAGTGTTACAGGGTAACACGCTCCTGCCAAACCAAAGTCGTCAACCGCCCGGTATCCGCACCGGGGCGGGCATCGCGCCGATACGAATACCAGCGCGTGGCATCAGTCACCGTACACACGCCACCCCCTAGCACCGTGGGCACTCCCACCCGCGCCAACCGTTGACGCGCCAGCAGGAAAAGATCCGCTTGCCAGCGGCCCCGTGCGTTCGGGGCGAACGCGGCCGCGGCGGCCGAGTCGGCAGCGACAAACGCGGCACGGACTTCATCGCCCACCTCGAAGGCCGCGGGCCCGATGGCCGGGCCCAACCAAGCCACGGCGCCGGCAAGGTCGCCACCGGCAGCCTCAAGTCGCACCAAGGTGGCTTCGAGCACACCCCCCAGCAGGCCACGCCACCCGGCATGAGCGGCACCCAGCAAAGGGCCGGCGCCCGGCGTCGCCACCCGCAGCGGCATGGCAAACACCACGGGCAGGCAATCGGCGGTGAGGATAGCCAACACCTGCTTGCCACGCGTGATGGCGGCATCGGCGATCGGCGGGGCCCATTGATCTGGGTTCGTGTCCGAATCCGTGCGGGCAAGCGTATCGGTGTCCGCCACGACCGTGCCGTGGACTTGCTGCAACCAACACGGTTCCACGGGCAAGGCCAAAGCATGGCGCAAACGCTGCCGGTTCTCTGCTACCCGTTCTGGTTCATCGCCGACATGGGACGCAAGGTTCAAGCCACGGCGAGATTCCACGCTGACGCCGCCCGCGCGAGTAGTCACTGCCACCCTCACCCCTGGCAGCAGGGTGGCCGCAGGCTCCAACCAGCACAAGCCCTCGCCAGTGACGAACCGGCCCGCACCAACCGCCTCAGCGCCAGACATCCACCGGGCCTTCTTCAGGGTGACGCGCCAAGTCGCCGTGCAGCAAGGCCAGCAATTCCGCGAAGTCGGCCGGCACATCGGCGTCGAAAGCCAGCGCGTCGCCACTCACCGGATGAACGAAAGCCAGATGGGCCGCGTGCAGCGCTTGCCGACGAAATGCGCGCAGGCCTTCCGCCACCAGCGTATCCGCGCCGCGCGGCACTACCAAACGTTTGCCATAGACAGGATCCCCGACAAGTGGATAACCCGCATGCGTGAGATGGACGCGAATCTGATGGGTGCGCCCGGTGGCCAGTTGCACGCGCACATGCGTATGCGCGCGAAAGCGTTGCACCACACGATAGTGGGTAATCGCCTCACGACCATCACGCCTTACCGCCATGCGCAAGCGGTCGATTTCGTGACGACCAATGGGAGCATCCACCGTACCGCCGCCGATCATGACGCCGATACAGATGGCTTCGTATTCGCGAGTGACCTGCCGCGTGGACAACTGCTTCACCAGCCCTTCATACGCGCGCGGGGTTCGCGCCACCACCATCAAGCCACTGGTGTCTTTGTCGAGTCGATGAACGATGCCAGCTCGGGGCAAATCTGCCAATCGCGGGTCGTGATAAAGCAGCGCGTTCATGAGTGTTCCGGTGGGGTTGCCCGCCCCCGGGTGCACCACCAGCCCGGCCGGCTTGTGCAGCACCAACACATCCGGGTCCTGGTGTCGTAGCTCCAGCGGCAGGTTCTCCGGCAGCGCATCTACGCGCGGGGCCGCTTCAGGCACGACCACCACGGTCTCCCCACCGACGACTAGATCCTTGGCTCGAGGCACCGCCCCATTGACCGTGACGCGCCCGGCATCCAGCCAACCCCGCAAACGGGAACGAGAGTAGTCCGGAAAAGCCTCGGCGAGCGCTTGGTCGATTCGCCGCCCAGCCAGGGCGTGGTCGAAGCGCAGTTGCAGGGAGGCCTCGCCGCCCTCGGCGAGATCGTCATCGGGCGGCAAAGCAGGCAGGGACATGGCAACACCGGGGAGCAGGAAGAGAAAAATGGGCTAAGCCCCGGACCCAAATTAGTGTTCGGGGAACGAAGCCAATGGCCGGTGGAACCGGAACGGGCACAGGCGATCACAGAGAGTATACTTTGCCACCTTCTTCGCCCGCGCAGGTTCGCCGTGACGCCACAGGCCCGTTTTTCCAGCCGCCTCATCCGGACCGCTCTGCTGCTCGCCGCGGTGTCGCTGCTCTCCGCTTGCTCCTTCTTTGGCAAGGACAAGAAGGGGCTCATCCTTTCGGACCCAGACCAGGGCTATGTGAAGGCTTACGACGAACTGATGGGCGGCAATATTGCCGGCGCCGTTCGCACCTACGAAGCCCTTGAGGCCAGCTTTCCGTTTACTGACGCCGCCCGCCAGGCCAGGCTCGACCTCATGTACGCCTACTACCGTGCGGGCGCCACGGAACAGGCCATTGATGCCGCGGATACCTTCATTCGCGAAAACCCCACTCATCCGCGTCTGGACTACGCCTACTACATCAAGGGCTTGGTCTGGTTCGAGCGCACACCGAACATCCTCGAGCGTTGGATGGATGTGGACCTTTCCGCCCGCCCGCCGAAAGAAGCCCGTCAGTCTTTCCAGGCCTTTGGCACGGTGGTCACGCAATACCCCCGCAGTGACTACGCCCACGATGCCCGGCGGCGCATGGTTTACCTGCGTAATCGTCTAGCGGAGTACGAGATGAGCGTGGCGCGTTACTACTACGCACGTGGCGCCGAAGTGGCAGCGCTGAACCGTGCCCGCTATGTAGTCGAGACCTATGACGGCTCGCCGGGGGTACGCTCAGCGTTGGTGCTGATGGCTGCCTGCTATGACCGCCTGAAGTTGCCGGAGCAGGCGACCACCGCGCGGCAGGTCTACACCGCGAATTACAACGAGCCCACCCCGAACTGGGAAGCGGTCTCCAAGCAGCGCAGCTGGTACCAGTTCTGGAAGCAGCGCTGAACTTCAGCGCGACTGATACCCCGAAGTAATCGGGTAACGCCAGTCGCGCCCGAAAGCGCGCTGACTAATACGCACGCCGGGCGGCGCCTGCCGGCGCTTGTATTCGTTGCGCTTCACCATGGCCAGCACCCGCCCTACCGTCGCGCGGTCATAACCCCTCGCCACAATCTCGGCCACCGAGAGGTCTTCTTCGATGAAGGCCTCAAGGATGGCATCGAGCACTGCATAGTCCGGTAGCGAATCCGAATCTTTTTGGTCCGGACGCAGTTCAGCGCTGGGTGGACGGTCGATCACCCGCTGTGGAATGACCGGCACCAAGGCACAACGGGAACCGGGCCAGGTGTTGGCGTTACGCCAAGCGGCCACGCGGTAGACCCACTGCTTGGACAAGTCTTTGATGGGTGCAAAGCCTCCCGCCATATCGCCATAAAGCGTGGCGTAGCCCACCGCCATCTCGCTCTTGTTGCCGGTGGTCAGCAGCATCTTGCCAGTCTTGTTCGACAGACCCATCAGCAGGACCCCACGACAACGCGACTGGATATTCTCCTCTGCGGTATCCACGGGCCGGCCCGCAAACTCTTCACTCAGCGTAGCTAGCGTGGCGTCGAACATGGGTTCGATACTGAGCACACTGTAGTGCACATCCATGGCGACCGCTTGCGCTGCGGCGTCGTCCAAACTTATCTGCGAGGTATAACGAGAGGGCATCATTACCGCGTGCACGCGGTCGGCACCGAGCGCATCGGCCGCAATGGCCAAGGTGAGCGCGGAGTCGATGCCGCCGGAAAGCCCCATCACCACACCAGGGAAGCGATGCTTCTCCACGTAGTCCCGCACACCGGTGACCAGTGCGCCATAGATCATGGCCACCGTGTCCACCTCGGGAGCGACGGCTGCCTGCAACACCCGGACACCGGACGCGCTGCTTTCCAGTTCGAGCGTGTACAAGCCCTCTTCCCAGGCAGGTGCACGGAAGGCCAGCGTGCCATCGGCATTCATGGCAAAGCTCTGGCCATCAAACACCAGTTCGTCCTGGCCACCTACGAGGTTCACGTAGATGACCGGTATGCCCGTCGCCGCAACCCGTTCGCGCACCACAGCTTCGCGCTGTGCCTGCTTACCTACTTCAAACGGGCTGGCATTCAGTGCCAACACCAGTTCGGCGCCAGCGGCCCGCGCCTGCAGGATGGGTTCCGGCTCCCAGAGGTCTTCGCACACCAGCAAGGCAGCCCGCAAACCACCGATATCCACCAGCGTCGGCGCAGCACCCGCACGGAAATAGCGCTTCTCGTCGAATACGCGGTAATTGGGCAGCAACTGCTTGCGATGGTTCGCATAGCGGCGCCCACCGCGAAACAGGGCAGCGGAATTGTAGAGGTCGTCGCCAGCGTATTCTGGGTAGCCCGCCACCAGATCGAGCGGCGGCGCTTCAGCCGCCAAACGCTGTAGCGCCGCTTCCACCTGGCGACGGAACCCGAGATGAAACAACAAGTCTTCTGGCGGATAACCCGCCAGCGCAAGTTCAGGTGTCAGCAGGACACTCGCGCCGGCGGCATGCGCCTCGCGCGCTGCATCAAGGAGGCGAACGGTGTTGCCGTCCACGTCCCCGACCAGCAGGTCCAGCTGCGCCAAGGCGATGCGCAGCTTCATGGCTGTACTACTTCTTCTTGCGAGCAGGGGAACGCTTGGCCTTAGCCTTAGCCTTCACCACAACCTTGGTCTTCGACTTGGTCTTGGCGGCGACTTTAGCCTTAGCCTTCACCACGACCTTGGTCTTCGCTTTGGTCTTGGCGGCGACCTTAGCCTTAGCCTTGGGCTTCGGCTTTGCTGCCAGCTTGGCGTCGCGCTTGGCCAGCGCCTTTGCCATGGCCTTGCCGAGGTCGGCAGGGGAACGCACGGTGATGACGCGCGCCTTTTCCAAAGCTGCGAACTTGTCGGCGGCCGTGCCCTTGCCACCCGAGATGACCGCGCCGGCATGGCCCATGCGCTTGCCCGGAGGCGCAGTGACACCGGCGATGTAGGCCACGACGGGCTTGGTGACGTTCTTGCGGATGAACTCGGCCGCAGCTTCTTCGTCCGTACCACCAATCTCGCCGACCATGATGATGCCTTCGGTCTGCGGGTCCTGTTCGAACAGGGCCAAGACGTCGACAAAGTTCATGCCACGGACCGGGTCGCCACCAATGCCGACGCAAGTGCTCTGGCCGAGGCCGAGCAGGGTAGTCTGGTGCACGGCTTCATAAGTGAGCGTGCCTGAACGTGAAACGATACCGACGCGACCGCGGCGGTGGATGTGGCCCGGCATAATGCCCACCTTGGCCTCACCCGGCGTGATAACACCGGGGCAGTTGGGACCCACGAGGCGAGTGTCGTAAGACTTCAGTGCCTCCTTCACGCGCACCATGTCGTTCACCGGAATGCCTTCGGTGATACAGACGATGAGTTTGATGCCTGCGTCCGCTGCCTCAAGGATGGCATCGGCAGCCCCACCGGCGGGCACGTAGATCATGGAAACATCGGCGCCCGTCGTCTTCACAGCGTCATGGACGGTATCGAACACTGGCAGCCCGAGGTGAGTCTGGCCACCGCGGCCCGGCGTAACGCCACCAACCAACTGGGTACCATAGTCGAGGCAGCCTTGGCTGTGGAACGTGCCCTGGTTGCCAGTGAAGCCTTGGCAGATCACCCGGCTCTTCTTGTTCAGCAAAATGCTCATGGAAGCTATGTCCTTGCAGGGTTCAGACGGCCGAAGCCGTGGCGGCGTGCTGCGCGGCGAGGCGCACAGCCTCCTGCGCGGCTTCGGTCAAGTCGTTGCGGGCCACGATGGCGAGGCCGGATTCGGCCAGCAACTGGGCGGCTTGTTCGCGGTTCGTGCCCTGCAGGCGCACCACCACCGGCACCTGCACACCCACTGTCTTCACCGCTTCGATAATGCCCTCGGCGATGAGGTTGCACTTCACAATGCCGCCGAAGATGTTGACGAAGATGGCGTTCACATTCGGATTGGACAAGATGAGTTTGAAAGCCGCAGTGACCCGCGCCGCGGTGGCGCCGCCGCCCACGTCGAGGAAGTTCGCAGGGCTGCCGCCATGCAGTTGGATGAGGTCCATGGTGGCCATGGCCAGGCCCGCACCGTTCACCATGCAGGCGATATCGCCACCAAGCGAAACATAGTTCAGGTCGTGCTTGCTGGCTTCTACTTCAGCAGCATCTTCCTGCGATACATCGCGGTACTGCGCAATGACGGGCTGGCGGTAAACAGCGTTGGCGTCCACGTTCAGCTTGCCGTCCAGCGCCAGCAGTTTGCCTTCCTCGGTAACGATGAGCGGATTGATTTCGACGAGCGCAAGGTCGGCATCGAGATACAACTGGTACAGACCGCGGGCAATTTTTTCGAACTGCTTCACCTGGTCGCCGCTCAGGCCAAGCCCAAAGGCCAACTGGCGACACTGGTAACTCATCAGGCCAGCAGCCGGATGGATTTCCACCTTCATGATTTTCTCAGGGGTGTGCTCTGCCACCTCTTCGATGTCCATACCGCCCGCTTGCGAGGCGATGAAACTGAGGCGACTGCGGGCACGGTCAAGGAGCAGCGACAGATAAAGCTCGCGCTTGATAGCGCTGCCACTTTCAACATAGACCTTGTTCACCGGCAAGCCTTCCGGGCCAGTCTGGTGGGTAGCGAGGTGCTTGCCCAGCATGGCTTTCGTGGCAGCGGCCACGGCCTTGTGGTCCTTGCACACTTTCACGCCACCGGCCTTGCCGCGGCCGCCCGCATGCACTTGCGCCTTTACCACCCACAGCGAACCACCGAGCGCCTTGGCAGCTTCGATCGCCTCTTCCGGAGAGGCGGCCACCTTGCCCGTCGGGGCAGGGATGCCGTACTTGGCGAACAGTTCCTTCGATTGATACTCGTGGAGATTCATGGGTCTTCCTGCACTGCGGTAAGACTCTATTGTGGGGTAGGACCCGCCCCCTGGGAAGGGCCACAGGGGGGTTTACCTGACCGCGAGGGCGACGGGACCTGCCCGGAGGGCCACGGACAGCATGTTAGAGTCCTTCGCCATGGTTCGCACCGCGCCGCCTGCCCCTCTACCTGCAACGGCAACACTGCCGTCAACGCCGGCAGCGCGCGCCGAAGAGTTGACCGGCCGACTGCCGGGGCTGCTCACCCTGTTCCGCTGGTTAGCGCCTTTGCTGCTGATTTCGCTGTGGGTAATCGGTGGCTCCTACCACCTGGTAGGGGGCCTCTTCCCCCGCTTGTTCATTGGCGTGAGCAGCATCTGGCTGGTATTTGGCTTGCTGCTCCCTTGGCTTGCCGACCGTCAGCAAACTGACCCACGCCATGCGGCACTGCTTGCCGTAGCCGTGGACGGCGCCGCGCTCACGCTAGTCACGGCGGCCAGTGGCGGTGTCGAAAGTGGACTCCCCCTGCTGGCCTTGGTACCACTGGGTGGCACCGCCTTGCTGCTGGAGTGGCGCGGCGCGCTGCTGGCGGCGGCCGTGGGTTCATTGCTGCTGCTGGTGCAACAAGCGGCCCTAACCGCCACTGGCTTAGCGGAGGGTATCGGCGCGCTCGCGCAAACGGGTTACTTCGGAATCACTTATTTTTTGGTCGCCGGCAGCGGGGCTTTTCTAGCGCGGCAACTGCGCGAAACGCAGGCGCTGGTGCAGCAACGTGAACTGGACCTGGCTAATCTGGCTGAGCTTTCCGAGTACATCGTGCAGCACCTGCGGGAAGCGCTGCTGGTAGTGGATGCGGACGATCGACTGCGACTCGTCAACCCGGCTGCCACACAACTGCTGGGCAAGAACGCCATCGCCGGTCGCAAACTCGCTGAAGTGTTGCCGCAACTGCAGTCCGCCTTGGTGCAGTGGCGCCAGCAGCCGGCCGGCGTAGCGCCCGCCAAGGTCATCCTGTTCCCCTCGGCTGACGCGAGCCATGAGGTGGAACCCCATTTCGCCCTGCTGGGCCAAAAACGGCCCGGCCCCGTGCTGGTTTTTCTGGAGGACCTCTCCCGCGTGGCGGCCAATACTCAGCAAACCAAACTCGCCGCGCTAGGCCGCCTCTCGGCGAGTATCGCCCACGAAATCCGCAACCCCGTAGGCGCTATGAGCCACGCCGCGCAACTGCTGGCGGAGTCCCCAGGCCTCAGCCCAGAAGACCGAAGACTCACGGAGATAATGCATACCCACGGCCAACGGGTCAGCCAGATTGTCACTTCGGTACAGCAACTCTCGCGGCGAGAATCTGCCAACCCGGAACGCTTAGACTTGGCTGTCTGGCTGCCGAGTTTCCTCGACGAATTGGCAGACACCCTCGAGTGGCCGCGCGGTAGCTTGGTGTTGACTGGGACCACGGGTCTCGAGGTCCGAATGGACCCGGTGCACTTGCGGCAGGTGCTCTGGAACCTTGGCGAAAACGCCCTGCAGGCCTTGCGTAACACAGCCCATCCGCACACTGTAGAGTGGATTTACGGGCGCCTCGTCGGCGGCAGACCCTATCTGGAAGTGGCAGACCGTGGCCCAGGCATATCGCCCGGCATCGCGGAACACCTCTTTGAACCGTTCTTCAGCGGGCGCGCTGGCGGTACCGGTCTCGGCCTGTTCATCGCGCGCGAACTCGCCGCCTGCAGCGGCGCCACCTTGCGACATGAACCCCGACCAGAGGGCGGCTCGTTGTTCCGCATCGTCTTCGCTGACCCGCAGCGCTGGGAGGCCTGAGTGAGCAACGTCACTGGTAGTCATCGTCTGCCGCAGCCGGTTCTCATCATCGACGACGAACCGGACTTGTGCGAGTTGCTCGGCATCACCTTGCAACGCATGCAAATACCCTCGCAGGCGGTGCATTCGCTGGCCGCAGCCAAAGAAGCGCTGATGGCGACACCCTTTGCCCTGTGCCTCGCCGACCTGCGACTGCCCGATGGCGACGGCCTCGAGTTGGTCGCTTGGCTGCAGGAGCGCCACCCGGGACTACCGGTCGCCGTCATTACGGCTCATGGCAATGTGGAAAGCGCCGTCCGCGCCTTGAAACTCGGTGCCTTCGATTTCCTCTCCAAGCCACTTGATCTCGCCAATCTGCGGCGAGTGGTCTCTCAGGCACTGCGCAGCGCACCACGCACCAACCACGGTCGTACCTTGCTAGGCGCTTCGGCTCCAATGCAGGCGCTGCGCACGCTAGTGGCACGGGTAGCGCGAAGCCAAGCGCCTATCCACATCTCCGGAGAGAGCGGCAGCGGCAAGGAGCTGGTGGCGCGCCTCGTTCACGACAGCGGCCCACGCCGCGACGGGCCCTTCGTAGCCGTGAACTGTGGCGCCATCCCGGCCGAACTGCTTGAAAGCGAATTGTTCGGGCACAAGCGCGGTGCCTTCACTGGAGCTGTGACGGACCACAAAGGCCTCTTGCAGACAGCGGAGGGCGGAACGCTGTTTCTCGACGAAGTGGCCGATCTGCCGCTGCACATGCAGGTGAAATTGCTACGCGTCATCCAGGAGCGGACGCTGCGGCCCGTGGGCG
>Ga0164294_10006488_pt1 | contig 10018 bp, 12 predicted proteins | sample GEODES005metaG_FD_111479 | JGI IMG/M metagenome (GOLD analysis project Ga0164294, IMG submission 111479) | Oligotrophic lake water microbial communities from Sparkling Lake, Wisconsin, USA - GEODES005 metaG | ecosystem: Environmental > Aquatic > Freshwater > Lake | place: USA: Sparkling Lake...
AAGACCTTGGCAACGCACACTATCAAAGACCTCGTCCCATCGTCCATGCATTCCATTCTAGTAAAGTATCCCTATACCTCGGAACTAGAAACCTTGCGGGCCGACGCAGCCTTGCCGCTCTTTAAGCCCAAAGCTCCGATGGCGGCGGCTGGTGCGGCCTTTTACGGGATAGTGGGAGGACTGGACCAACTTGCTGTAGGAAAGCACAAGGACGCAGTGACCGCAGGAGCAGACTGTAGGGTCCGTTATAAGGTCTCGGATGTGACACGGGGTTCTGATGGGATGATGGATGTCACGGGGTCATTCGGCAAAAAGGATGCAAAACGACCCTTTCATTACCGCTGTCGTGATATCATCATCGCAACCTGCCGATGTTCCTTGAGCACCTTTAGCATTTTGAAAGGGGCGCCGCTGCTCAAACAGTTGAACACGGGTGCTCTGATGCGTATTTACGCTGTGTATCCGAAGGGCGCCGATGGTCGCATCTGGTTTGAGGGCTTGGAAAAGACGGTGACGGCGAATCCCTTGCGCTACGTCATTCCCATTAATCCAAAAACAGGACTCATTATGATTAGTTACACGGATGGAAGTGATACGGTGTATTGGCGGGGCCTGGAAGAAAAAGCGCTGGAATCGGCAATTCAGCACCACGTCAAGGCCTTGTTTCCTGGAACCGAGATTCCGGCACCGACCTACTTGAAGAAGCATGATTGGACACAGGGATGCACCTATTGGGTTCCTGGACATTATGACATAGAGAAGGCGAGCAAGGAGGCGCATCATCCTGCGCCAAATGTGTATTTGACAGGGGAATCTGTAAATCCTACGCAAACCTGGATGGAATCCGCCTTGGAATCCGCGGAAACGCTTTTGTCTATTCTATAGTAAGAAGGATGAGCTCTATTTTAGTTGTGTGTGGAGTCTTCTTGGTCCTATTAGCTCTGGCCTATTTTGTAAGACCGACACCGCCCTCTATAGACGATGCATGGGTGATTAATTTGGACAAGGATACAGAACGCTTGAACCAATTTCAGCGGGACGCCCACGTGTTGAATCAGACTGTACAACGGTGGCCGGCAACCTATGGAAAAGACGTGGAACGAACTGATGCCGAAGCGGAGGGGATTCATCCGTCGTTGACGGGGCCCGAGAACATCAAGGACCGACACAAGACGACGAAGATTGTACGGCGACCCGGTGAATACGGATGCTGGTTGTCGCACAAGCGACTCTTGCAGCATTTGGGCACCTTGCCTGTTTCTGCATCGCACGGGCATTTGATTCTGGAGGACGACTGTGAGATTCCCAGCGATTTCCCGACTCGTTGGAACCAGGTGCGACAAGAAGTCCCTTCGGATTGGGACATGGTCTTTCTTGGTATACACAATGTGCATGGCACTCGTGTATCCGACCATGTTCTCCGATACCAACACGGACGACAGGGCGGCGGGAATTGGGGCACGCATGGCTATCTCGTCCGTCATGGAGCCATTCCTGGTATCTTACAAACATTGGAGTATTATCATGCTCCGATTGACGTTCAGTACTATCGAACCTTGCATCATAAAAAAGTGTACATTCTGGAACCGACGTTAGTAAAGCAGAGAGAGGGGCTGGTGTCTAACATTGTATCATAGCATAGACAGAATGTTGGGTTCTGCAAAGGGATTGAATGACATGGTTGTTTTTTTTACGCCGGTGGTTGTTCCAAAGGAGATTGTGGCTCCGTTGGTTCTGGAATAGTCACTTGGATCTCGGATTCCAGTGACCATTGCTTCTGCGGTGGCAGCCGTCGTTAGCTGGCCACTAGGAAAGATACTCCCACCTGCGGTGGGAGTATTTCCAGTTGCCATCGTCGCCAACTCATCCGCCTTGGCGTTTCCGACTGACAGGGGGTCCGAATTCCCCGTATGCGCCGCCACATGATGAAGCGTCACCGATTTAGACAGCCGGCTCCAAAGGGCCACCATGGGTTTGAGCAAGTCTTGATGAAGCACTGGCTTCCCATCCGCCTTGCGCCAATTGTCCTTGATCCAACGTGCGGACCATTTTTGTAAGCAGTCAAGCGAGTATTTGGAATCCGTGTAGACATTCGCAACAGGCGAGGGTTGTTCCGAGATAAAGACCAGACCGTGATACAGTGCCTGCAGTTCCGCCCGCTGATTGGTCTGCGGCTCGTCGGCAGCAAGCGGTGCCGAATGTGCCTTGATAGGAACATCATCCCGAGTGGCGTAGACTCCTATCCCTGCCCGAGCGCCTCGGCGCCCGTTCGCCGTACAGGAACCATCTGTAAAGACACGAAGACCTGATTTCACTCGCAGGGGCGTGGGTCCCTGCGCCAAATCCAAGACACTTTTAATCAGTGGATCCGTTGGCATCCTGGCCGAATGACCGAGGGAGGCTTCCGCATGGATGAGACGCACTGTAAGAGCCGCAATAAGTTCGTCTGCTGTACCTTTCCGGCCGTCGCCCCATGTTTGGATAGCAGCGATAGTAGATTGCATGTTAGCTCTTCGTATATAAGATATGATGCTTCATTTTTTTATACAGCAAGAATAAGATGCTCTCCTCGCACGGAATAATCAATTTGATGCATGTGGCCTTTATCGCACCGCTTCTAATATATGTAGGGTTCGCGAGAGACACAATTCCCGAGTGGTTATTTTATGTCCTCGGCGCCCTAGGTGTCTTCGTCCTTCTGTATCAATTGTACAAGGCGTATGGAAAAATAAAGGAAGGGAAGAGCGCCTGGGTTAATTGGATTCATGTCTTTTTAGTGGCACCGCTTCTCATCCTGATGGGAGTTCTGCGAAAGGACACAGACCGCCGATACTTTGAAATGCTCTTGCTCCTGGGATGCGGAGCTCTTGGATATCACGGAATTTACTTGATGCGGGAAATGATGCTTGCGTGAGCAGCGGGAGCACGAGGCAAGAAACATTCGGCGGCGTGGTGCAAGTACGCCCCTGGAGAATTGAAGCTGTGAAGGCAGTGGGAGCATGGCTCTCCCTTCACATAGTTCGGAATGAACTCCTTGCAATGACTGCGCACATAATGGACGACCAGCTGCGCCTTGGTCTTCATCGGATCTCGTTCGCATGAAGGACAGTGAAAGGCAACCCCTACGTAAGGATTGACGACGCCTTCAGGGTGAGGCGCCTCTGGATGGTGATGTGCCAGATGTTTGAGCCATTGAGACCGTTGGATAAATCCCGTGGAACACGCCTTGCAGTTGAAGGGCTTCACGTCTTCGTGCTCTTTCGCAAGATGATAAAACATCGTATTTTGCTTCTCGCACACGTACTCGGGGCAATGGGGGCACACATACTCACCGAGCGTATTCTTGATGTATTTTGTAGACATAATTGGACGTGAATGTTGCTGTGAGGATTCCGAGGGTGCGAAGATTCAATTTTTTCAGTGCAGGGCAAGAATAGCCTAAATCATTGTCGCTGATTAGACTCTAATGACGTCTAAGCCTAAGATTGCGATTCTGACCTTTTGCGTGGGCGCTGATTACAAAAAGGCGGTAGAGCCGGGCCTTCAGTCGAAACGGGATTATGCGAGGAAGCATGGCTATGATTGTCACATTGGCGGAGAGGACTGTTGGGACCGCAGCCGACCGATTCCCTGGTCTAAATTCAACTTTATTCAGAAGTATCTGTTTGAATACGACTACCTATTCGTAAGCGATGCTGATGTCATCATCATGAATCCGGAACTTCCGTTGGAACGTCATGTGCTTCCGCTGCTTCCCAAGGATAAAGACCTGCTCTGGACGTTTGATGCGTGCCGTCATTTTAACAACGGGCACATGCTGGTCCGTGGCAGGTCGGCCTGGGCGAAGGAGTTTTTCCAACGGGCGTATCAGCAAACGGATCTTCTATACCATATTTGGTGGGATAATGCAGCGATGATCAAGTTATACGAGACCCATGCTGGCGACAAGGCCATGATTCAAACGTGTCATGAGCATTGGTTGTTTAACTCCTATCTGTTTGGACCTACAGATGATGCGACGGATATTACAGTGCGCCTGTACAAACCCGGCGATTTCCTGATTCATTTGGCAGGCGTCTACGACCCGTGGAATATGTATCGCTTTATGAAGTACGTCAGCAGAGTAACGATACCGGACCCCGTGGTGTTGAACCGATGGCGCAAGGAGTTGGTTGCGAATAAAGAGGCTGCGGACTTGTCGTTGACTACAGTATAGATGGAGGACTTTGCGACAAAGGTAGCAAACATCAAAGCCCGATACGTGGCGCAGAATACAGACTATCCACCCTGCAAGGTGACAGACCGCATTTGGCTGGGATCCATGTGGGATGCCAATGACGTAGATTGGTTGCGCCGCGCGGGCATTACTCACGTGATTAATTGTGCACAGACGAATGACCGCTTTGACCGTGTGACGGCCTATGCTGCAGGCATCCGTGGCGCCATTGTATTAGATGCCGACGACGCACCAGATTATCCTATCCTGCACCTTCATAGCAAATTAGTCAAAGTGTATATGAATCAAGTGCTAAAAGAACCAGATACAAAGGTGCTGATTCATTGTATGGCGGGCGTCAATCGGTCAGCTGCTTTAATTCTAGCCTACATGTCGGACCACGAAGACCTAGAGGTACGACGTGCCAAGTTTTTGCATATTTATGAACACGTGTTGAAGAAGCGGCCCATCATTCTCATCAATGACAGTTTTTACGAGCAATTGGTCCAGTGGGCAACCGGCGATATTGCGATATAACAAAAAATCGCAGCCTATTCTAAGAATGGAGTACATGTGGCTCATATGGGGCTTCCTTGTGCTAATCGTGGTGCTAGGCGATGTGCGAGCGCGCAATTCTGTCTATATTTCCCCCGAGAAATCGGCGGCGTTGGAGCTTGCGACCTGGCCCCGCTGGACAGAAATAGAGCCACCCGATACACGGATTCGCATTCTTTGGATTCTGCATGATTACGTGCCCTTTGTAAATGCTGGAAGCGAGATTTGTACACATACGATTAATCGTCACCTGATGAAGAAGCCATACAAATACGATGTATGGGTGGCGAGCCCTGGATTTCCCCAACGGACCTTTGAGGGCGTGCGATGTTTTGATGTCCATGATACGGCCATGCTGTTTCAAGTCGCCAAGACGACGCATCAGTTCCATTCGCATTCCTATTATTATCGGAAACAGATGCAGTGGTTTTCACGGGTGACGGGGCGTCCTTACGTAGAATGGGTGCACACCGATAACTATGTTAGGTCTGTAGGTAAGCCATGGATAGATCCAAGACTAAAAGGCCGTCAATGGACGGTGTTTAATTCCAAGTCGTTGCGCTCTACCCGCATTGATGTTCCCGATTCGGCCTGCACAATAGTCGTCCCCATTGTGGATTATCGGGAGTACGGACGGGAAGATGGAAAGGAGCGCAAGTATGTGACGCTGAGTAACGTGAATGATAACAAGGGAGGAAATCTGTTGGTACTGTTAGCCAAGGCACTTCCGGAGTTGGAGTTTCTAGGTGTCAAGGGAGGATACCGGAAACAGATTACGGTTGCGGATGTTCCGAACTTGAAATACATAGAGCATACGACGAAAATCAGGGATATTTATGCACAGACATGGGTGCAGATTATGCCCAGCAAGGAAGAGACGTGGGGACGAACGGCGGTGGAGGCGATGAGTTCGGGCATTCCGGTGATTGTGTCGCCAACTCCCGGCCTGAAGGAATGTTGCGAGGAGGCAGCGATTTATTGCGACCGTAACGATTTGGATGCGTGGGTAACGACCTTGCGCCACTTGAAACGGGATTCTGAATATTACAAAAAGATGTCTACAGTGGCGTTGGAACGAGCCCGTGCGTTAGATCCAGTTCCGGATGTGGAGCGGTTGGAGGCCTGGATTTGTGGGACCGTTCAAGACAGTGCGTTTCCGGTGGGGCGAGACCCGACCTTCTTTGAAAAAAATATGTTGTTTCGGTAGAACCAAATGAACAACAATGGCAGCAACATGTTTGGTAACAGCAACGTGTCTCGTAAGAACAACATGTCTCGTAAGAACAACATGATGCGCAAGAATAACATGACGCGCAAGAACAACAACATGACGGGCGGTGCTCGCATTCCCGCGGTCGGTTCCAAGCAGCAGGTGTTCAACGGCAGTGCGGCCCATACGGCAGGCGGGCTCAAGAAGGGCGACCTGATGAAGCACAAGGGCCGCATTGTGTCTAGGAAGGCGCACAAGGCGGGTCTCAAGGCCATCAAGAGGCTGAGAGCTGCGGGCTACATTGCCAAGAAGGGCCAGTTCAAGCTCTTTTCCAAGAAGCACAGCAAGAAGCATTAAGTCTCTGAACTTTTACAATGAACGCTTGATGGCGACCCAAAGGGTCGCTATGATAGGTTTATTGTAATAGATTCAGAGCGCCCTTCCTAAGGATTCTAAGTGATATTTCCAATGTCCTATAGAATTCATTTATCTAGCAACAATGTTGCCGCCTTTAGAAGGTGCAAGGCCTGCGTTTTGGCCGCAGCCTCCGTCACCTGTGCACTGTCGGACCGTTTGACCCAAAAGAGCGTCCACGCCTTCTCTTCAATATCTGAAATTACCAGGGACATTCCGGAGTCGGCGAGCATGGTGATGACATCTTCCCACTGTGTATGGACCGTGTACGCCCCGTGACCCTTTCTAGATGGCATCGCCTTACAAATAGAAAGAACGAGTGGGTCCGCCATTTTACAATACGGAAAAAACACAGCATCTGGAAATAAGGGTGGTTCTACAGTGTATCCCATCATCACCTTGGTGTAAGCCGCTGATTCTATGATGCGTAAAAAGGCAGGAGGGACGACGAGATCCGACGTCCAGGCGACGACGCCCGCACCAAAGGCTTTCAAAATGGTGGCGGCGCAGGACCAGTCTTTAACTGTGGAAGGATACAGAATGTATGTCCACGGTTCTCCGTACACTGTAGTCGCCTGACTTCCAGCAAGCAGCATGCGACAGGGTGTTTGAGGAATAAACTCCCACGGAACCCAACAGTCCCGAACCATCCACAGGGTCTGTCCTGTCAGCGGGGAGCCAAAGCCTTCTATTTCCATTTGGATGTTCTTAGATACAGTCCCTTAGATAGATATCTCAGCAATAGGTAGGATGGATCTACGACCGTACGGGTTAGATCTTACATTAACACCCAGCACCGATCTCTTGACGATTGGCAAGGAGTTGTTTGCTCCCGTCACGATTCGTATGCCACGTCGTAAGCAAAATGCTGTGGTAGAGGTGGACGGGCTGCAATATGAAATTATGGGATTAGTGGGAGAAGGCGCTTTCGCCAACACATACAGTGGAAAACACAACGGAACCTTGTACGCAATTAAAGAAATTCATCATCTCACAAGCCCTCAAGAAATTCAAGCCTGTGTGATTGAAATCTTGACGCACATCATTCTGCTTCACGAAAGTATGGGCCAACCGAATGGGCCCTATGTACCACATGTGTACAAGGTGGGATATGATTTCAAGAAAAACATGATTTACATGGTGACAGAGCTGATGAGCAATACAGTGGATGAAATGATTGCTGCAAGTTCCAAAAAAATCAATGACACCCTTGTCCCCTTTCTACTCTTTCGTCTTGCCAATATTCTGGAATTCTTCGGGAATCGTTTGCACTTTAATCATAGAGATTTGCACACAGGAAATATCATGCTGTCAGCGGATTTGCAGCGAGTGGTATTGATTGATTTCGGATATTCATGTTTGACGTGGAAGGGACTGAAAATAATAGGACCGTCATTATACAATTCGTTTGAGACGCAGGGGCCGTGTTTTAAACCCGATAGGGATTTAGCCTTTCTTATTTTTCGCTTATTCAAAGGCTATTCGGACTTTTTGTCAGATTCCTTGTTGGAGAAGTTGCATAAACCTTTACAGACGATTGTGGGAAATCACCAGTGCGATATGGGGGTTTTGTGCCCCGAACATGGATTAGCGACCTTTAACAATCATTACGAATACCTGGATCGTGAAAATGTAACGGCGCCCTATGCTGTGCCGGCGGAAGTGCGACAGCAAATGGTACGAGGATTGGCGAAAGCTCGGACTATGCAGCGGTCTTTAAAGCCGTGTGCATCGGGGTCTGTGCGAAATCCGAAAACGCGCCGATGCGTGACGCGAACGGGACGCGCTGCCAAATCCTTTACACGGGGACGGTCCAAACGTGCGATGGTGTTGTCTAACAAGGTGGCACAGTGTGCAGATAAACCGGGATACATGTACAATGTGCGAACGGAATCCTGCGTCCCGATTCATGACACAGAGCACACCAGTCTCACGAAGGTGTTCGGAGAGGGAACCCTCAATCTATAGGAACGGATTGTAAGACCACTGCAGCAGGGCTTGGCGTTCTCGGGGACTGCAGCTGACGTCACCGGGCTTGCAACGGGCTTTGATGGCTCCCACATGACGTGTAAAGGAGCGCCAGCGTCCAATTTGAACGTCATCTAGTGCAGGCATACGTCGCCCAAGCCAATAGCGACAGTACCATTGAAACCAGCCACGCTCGTCTGGGTTTTGCACAGGATCCGCCAGAATCGTCCGGCCTGTTGTCGCAGCGACGTGCCCGCCTTTGCGTGGCGACCAGCCGTTCTCTACCCATACGGAAAGGGGCTGACGACTTCCGACTTTGAAATAGTTGCACTCCAGGCTGCGTTTGGAGGGCGATAGGGTTCCAAGCGCTTCGGCCATTATAAACCATTCACGGGGGAATTCGTCGGTGCAGTCATTGAGGTATTTGCCTTCAAAGACGCCGAGGGCGAGCATTTCCCCCGGTGAAAAGGCGGGGTTGAATCCCGGTGCAAAGGCTGTGCCTGGGTCTGCTTCCAGCGTATATTGATAAGGACGAAGACTCATATGTCCTCCTCCTTTCACCGTCGTTCCTTTTCGGAATTCGGCTAATGATCGTCCATGTCGCAAGGCCGCTTCTGAGACACGCATTCCTATACTGGGTAAACAAATCGTGGTATACCCTAGGGAATGAATAATCACATGTTGAATGTGTTAACGAATGCGAACAATTCAGCCGTGAATCTGGGTGGGTCTCTGAACAATGTCGGTAAGGGCGTATCGTTCAGAATGAATGCTACGGTGAGACAACCTCGGTATAAGCGCCGGCCTCTTGGAAAACCGGTGCGAACTCGCAAACAGCCTAAAAATCTCTCACGCTATAGAAAGGATGTCCGCTCAAGGTAATAGCAATGTAAGAAGTGTTGCAGAAGCTGCGATGGCAGAGTTATTAAAGTCGGCAACTCCCGAGCAAAAGGCGGCATTTGAGGCGTTTGCTGCGCTACCAGGAAGCACCGCTGTGTCAACCGGTGCTGCGAAGGCGGCTGTCAATGCAGCAAACGCCGCAAAGGAGGCAGAGGCCAATGGAGCCCATCCTGAGACTGTGGCGAATGTCAAGGAAGCAGCGACCAATGCTGCGGAAGCTGCTACAAATGTGGTGACGGCAAATGCGTCCGGAACTAATGTGGAGCAGGCGAATGCTGAGGCGAAGACTGCTGCTGCCGAGGCGAATGCAGCGGCAAAGGATGTCAAGCAGGAGGTAAAGGCTAATAAAAATGCCAACAATAAGAACAATACTGTAAAGGCTAATAAAAATGCCAACAATAAGAACAATACTGTAAAGGCTAATAAAAATGCCAACAATAAGAACAATACTGTAAAGGCTAATAACAAGAACAATGCTGTAAAGGCCAACAACAAGAACAATTCTGTAAAGGCTAATAAGGCCAATAACGCAAAGGCCAACAATAAGGCAGGCAACAAGAACAAGACGATGACGAATGCAAATTTACGTAAGAATCGTCGCACCCGAAAAAACAATCGCCGTTAAAAAAAATTGACATTCCGACTCCTCCAGGACCACACCGCACAATGCCTCCGAAGCGCGTCCTTTCCAAGAACCAAACAACTCTGACCTCCTTGCTACGCAAAGAAGTCAAAGCCGAAGACGCCGTCGTTAC
>Ga0164294_10006489_pt1 | contig 10016 bp, 9 predicted proteins | sample GEODES005metaG_FD_111479 | JGI IMG/M metagenome (GOLD analysis project Ga0164294, IMG submission 111479) | Oligotrophic lake water microbial communities from Sparkling Lake, Wisconsin, USA - GEODES005 metaG | ecosystem: Environmental > Aquatic > Freshwater > Lake | place: USA: Sparkling Lake...
CTGGAGGGAGACTGGAGGGAGACTGGAGGGAGACTGGAGGAAGACTGGGGGGAGACTGGAGGGAGACTGGAGGGAGACTGGAGGAAGACTGGGGGGAGACTGGAGGAAGACTGGAGGGAGACTGGAGGGGAGCGCTTTGATGTACTCTCGCACTCAGTAACCCTAACCCCCGCTAATACTGGTAACTCGCCCGTATGGCACCAGGAGCCCAAGTTTTATTTCCATTCGATGACCCTCGTGAAAAAAGACCCCTCCTATAGGGCATTCACGCGAAACGAGAAATGAGTGACAAAAAACGGATATGAGTGACAAAAAAAGGTCCCGCAATAGGGGTCCTTTTTTTGAATAGTTTTGTTTTTTTATTTTTTATGCGACGACGACTTGGGTATCTAGATGGAGTACCTTTTTTAAAGCATTGGTTTTTTCGGGGTCTTGTTGAACGGGTTCTTCATCATCCTCGGATTCGGAGGACGTATCTGATGCCCAACAATGTTTGCGCTTTGGCTTGGGGTCGGTGTTTTGCTTGATGTAGGAGTTGAACGCCTCGACGGTAGCAATGACGGGGGTGACCTCAACGGCTTTAATAACAACGGGTCGTGCTGGGATCGTCATGAGGATGGTGGCATAGGATTGTTTGTCTGGCGTTTTCTTATGAATGACCATGGTAGAAATGGGAGTGACCTTGATGTCGGGTTTTTTTGATTCGGGAGCGGGTTCAGGTGGTGTGGATGGTTCAGGACGAGTCGCTGGTTTGGACTCGGGGCAATACTTGACGGTATGCCCTTTTTGCTTACAACAGTGACAGGTGTTGCTCAACAAGGTGGGGCAAATGACTTTACCGCGTCCGTTTTTGGTCTTGTGCGAGGTGTATATCTCTTCAGATTTTCCCGCATCAATACATACTTTACATGATTTTCTGGTGGACGACATTTTTTAGCTTTGGTTTGATTTTGGTTTGGTTTTGTTTTTTGATTACTTATCTTTTTCATTACTATTTTAAAATCAATTTTTTTATTTTTACTATAAGTTTTAAAAAAATTGATCTACTTTTTCTCTCTTATAAGTATTCAACAAACTACATCAAACAACATCAAACATGAATATTCAGGACAAATATAACCAATTCCTCGCATACAAAGGGATTGACTACAAGCAACACCAGTATGACGGGTTGGAATGGTGCGCCTCCCGTGAGACGGGTAAAGAGCCGCTTCACGGGGTGCGTGGCGGATTCATCGCGGACGAAATGGGACTCGGCAAAACCATCATGACCATTGGTCTCATCGTGGTGAATTTCCTGGAATACCGTCGCACGCTGGTGGTGCTACCAAGCATACTGGTGGAACAATGGGCACAGGAGATACACCGCACTACAGGTCACGTCGCATTGATTTACCACGGGGCATCGAAACGTAAGATCACCAAAGAACGCCTGAATCGCGCACCAATAGTTCTTACTACCTACGGGATACTGGTGGGATCCAAACGCTCTAAAAAGGAAAACCTATTACACGCGGTTGAATGGGACCGGGTGATTTTCGACGAGGCTCACCATTTGCGCAATAAGAACTCGCGATTTTTGAGCGCCAAGAATTTAAAAGCGCGCTCCAGGTGGTTGATTTCAGGGACACCCGTACAAAACAAGATGAAAGATTTCTTCAACATGTGTAACATGCTGGGCTTACCCGCGTCGTTTTATACGCACGCCGACAATCGCGAGGTCATACTGAGGGAATTCATATTGCGTCGCACCAAACAACAAGTGGGCATACAGATGCCTGCGATTGAAAGCATTACCAAGAATGTAGTATGGCAAAACGCGGAGGAGAAGAAATTTGCCAAAGATATACACCAGGCAGTCGCCTATCCCAAGACCAAGCTCAAGATGATGAATTATGCTCGTCAGACTTGTATATTACCAGCGATGATGACCTCCAAGGTGAGCTCATTGATTAACGACAGTCTGATCTACCCGGAACATTTCATGACAACTGCTACGAATTACTCGTCCAAGATCGACGCGCTTATTGCTGGAATGGTGGAGCGCCGGGAAAACGGTAATGGCAAGATTATATTCTGTCATTATCGTCAGGAAATCGACGAGATTAAACGGCGGCTCATGATGGCGGGGTTTGAGAAAATCGTCATCTTTGATTCGCGGTTATCGCTCGGGAAACGCATGAAACTATTGAATGAAACGGTGATTGAGGTGCTCATTATCCAGATCAAGACCGGTTCAGAAGGTTTAAATTTACAGAAAAATTTCAGCGAGATTTATTTCGTGAGTCCCAATTGGAATCCGGCGATTCAAGACCAGGCGATCGCCAGGTGCCACCGCATTGGGCAGACCAAGGACGTTCAGGTATTTCACTATATGATGGAGTCGTTTGACGATGAAAACACCTTGATTACCATGGACAAATATATCGATTTAGTACAAGAAGATAAACGTATCATGATTGAAGATGTGATTCCTCAATAAATTTTAAAAGACTTTTACTGTTGTAAATTTGTATGAATGAGAGAAAGTTAGGGTTGCGCGCACCCTTTTTCTCATTCTTTATCCACTAGGATTTCCTTGGCTACGGATCGGATGATTTTATGGTAATTCTTTTGAGCTTTTTCTTTGTCGCTTTCACCCAAGCTATTATCAATCATTTTGGTATATAGGTCACTCTTTTTACTAGTCGGGTCTTTGTATTCCGGGTTGGCTTTTCCCCAAAGCGACATTTGCTTGATATTCTTATGTTCAATCGCCTTGATCGCTTTTATCATTTGCTCTTTATCCTGGTCTTTATGCCAGGCGTCGTTGTTTTTTACATGAATGACCTCCCTTTTTAGATCACTACAGTGAATCGGGCGTTTCGTTATATCTAACTTATTTAATCCATTCACTAATATGTTAGTGATCCCACCGCAATACCCTAGAGGTCCAAAATTCTCAAAGTCGGTTAAAGATAGGATTAGTGATTCCAAGAAATCACTCAAATTCAGAGCGTCTTTACATGTCTCATTCAGAAATACCTGGAGATTAAAATTGTTGTTTTGTGTTACATTATTACTATTCGTTGTGATGATACTTCGTTCCTTGCTCATTTCAAGCATTTGTTTGTTCTGTTCAATGATGAGTTCCTTGAATTCCTGGTTCTGTTTTAAAAGCTCAAGTATCAAATCGCCCGAGTATTGATTGTTTCCCAGATGTGGTTCTGGCTCTTCTACAGTGATTGTTATGTTTTCTGGTTTTGATTCGCACTTCTTTTTGTGTCTCCATAACCCAGAGTGATGTTTATAAATATTACCGCAACTACAAGTAAATAGGGAGTTTTTTTGCGTAATATTTGTATCATCATGTATCATTTTTGTATCATTCTCATTTTTTATATGTTTAGGTGTGATTAAATGTCTATTCCAATCATTTATTTTACTGCTTTTAAAGTCACAACAAATACAAGAATATTTGGGGTGTATTTTAGCGGATTTATGCGTAAAATTTGTATCCATTTGTATCATATATAGATACAATAATTACGCCTAAATCCTTTTTATTTAAAACTATAAAATTTATGCTCACAAAATTATGCTCTCGTGGTTTATTCCAGGAAAATTCCAAGAGAGCATTATGCTGTAAACGACCCTCAAAAACACTGTTTTTCACATGAATCCCTGGCATTTTCAAAAATGGACATACCAAAAATGTCCATTTTTACTTTTTCCAATTACTTTTGACTGAAAATTAGAATTTTCAAGATAAAACAAAGGGCTTACCATACTTATCAATTTTTTTCAAACCCCGAAATATGGGAGATCTTTTAGTATACCTTTTTTAATACCCTTTTTACCTTTTGAAAATAGGGGTCAATGAGAGAAACAGGGGGCAACCCTAACTTACACCCCTGAAATCGCCTATTTGTGTTTTGGGAAAACGGATTTGTTCAAAAACGGGGGTACCTTTATGCCACCTATGGTGGATACATGGATATACCGCGAAACGAGAAATGAGTGAGGAAAAACGGGTATCGCCGATGATTTCTCTACCGGGAATGCTCTAGGTGCGGGGGGTGTGGAAATCATATCGGGGGCACGCTACAGTGAAAAAAGGTATTGTCGCTATGGCGCAACTCACTTTTTCATTTTATTAATTACGAATATAACTTATCTATAATACTACTTGTTCATTGGTCTAACTTTTTTGTTATTTGTTTATAGGAATACATATAAGATTGGTAGTACTATCAATACCAATGTTATCATATTACACATATCATTTTTATTTTTTTGTTCCTTTATTACATTCATTTTTTTAACAATTATTTTATCTATTTTATCCATCACGTTATATATCGCGGTAATACCACATGATAAGTTTGCGGTATCATCTTGATCAGAATTCAAATCAATGAATCCGCCTTCACCATTCGAATGTTTGCGCACTTTTTCTACATACGCCATTCTTCGTTTACGAACTATTTGATACAAGTCATTCGCTTCTTGATTGAGGGTTTTGTTTAATTCTTTTAATATAGAAATATCATATGATTGTAATACTTCGATTGTTTCTTTTTGTTTTATTTTATCTATCATGCTACTGGCGATAGAACCCTTACGTATACCTAGTTCGTTTAATAATTGGTTCATTTTCTTATTGTTGTCAATGTTGGTTTATTTGTTTGGATGCTCATACTGTATATACAAAAAAGGATTTCAATTTTTTTATTATGGCGGGGGTGTGGAAACCCTGTCGGGGGCACGCTACAGTGAAAAAAGGTATTGTCGCTATGGCACAACTCACTTTTTCATTTTATTAATTACGAATATAACTTATCTATACTACTACTTGTTCATTGGTATTTCTTCATTGTATAAAACTTTTCTCACTATAAAATACAAAATAATGTCCGCGCCCCAATTCTCATAATCTTTTGACTGTTTTTGATACTGTTTCAACATATATTTTCCTGATGGAGCAAATATATTTCTTTTATAAATTTCTAATAATACTGGAAATATTTCTGGTTTGGTAAAGGTATCTTCTACTATTTTTTTTGTCATTATCTCAATTGCTTGTGTAGTAGTCTTTAAAATTATTTTTTCAAATTTGTCACTGATTTTACCGCAATCAATTATCATAATAGCTTGTTGTTGGTTCATTGTTGTTGTTGTTTTATTTGTTTGGATGCTCATACTGTATCTACAAGAAAGGATTTCAATTTTTATATTATGGCGGGGGCGGAGGCATTTTGGACCCAGGTTGGAATACATCCAGGAACACCATGGTTTCTCTCATGGGTTGTCTTTTTTGAAAGCAATAAGGGGGAATAAACAAGTCAATAAATACATTACAACATCATTATATACTTGATTTATTGACTTGTTGAATTATATCAAAGAGAGAAAACACCGGTCATTTATGGGAATGCTGGGTCTTATTGACTTGTTGAATTGTTACATCTTATTCAAATGTTGAATTGTTTTCCCCTTATTGACTTGTTGATTTACTATGTAAAGAGAGAAACGCCGAAACGAGAAATGAGTGAGGATCTATGGAAATCGCCCATCTTTTTACCCTATGTGATTGTTGTCTTGTTCCATAAGGAGATACTGCGACATCTCTCGTGAGACTTTATTTATATATCGTTTTGTTTTATAATACAACAACTAGATATCTTATTCTTGTATTCATGCGAAACGAGAAATGAGTCAGGAAATATGGATACTAGTGACAAAAAAGATCGCATCATATACAACTCAACATATGGATATCTACATGTTGTTTTATATGACAACAATATGATATCTACTTGTGCGTTTCTTTTATTTACTTGTGGGATTGCTATTTACATCTTGAATTGTTATTAAGATGTTGACTTGTATAAAACAACATCTTAACGGACTTGGCATTTTTTGGCACTCATTTTTTAGGATAAAAGTTACAAAAATCATCTCTCCTTTATTTTGAGTGCGTTCAAAAAAAAATTGAAAACTTTTATTTACAATCAAATCATTTTACTCAAACAAACCAAACAAAGCAACAAGCAAACAACAACAAAACAACAAAGTAACAATGTCATCAATTTCTAAAATCGTTAACATCTTAAGTGCCAAGTACGGATTCGACATCAAGGAAGCTACCGAACATGTCAAAGCCGAAATCCAAGCCTACAAGAACATGACCAAGGAAGAAAAGGATGCCATCAAGGAAGCCGAAAAGCAAGCCAAGGTCGCAGCAAAGGAAGCAGCTAAGCAAGCCAAGGAAGAAGCCAAGGCATTAGCTAAGCAAGAGCGTGAAGCCAAGAAAGCCGAAAAAGCCAGTAAGCCTAAGGCGCCACGCACTGAAAAGCAAGAAGCAGCATTCCAAAAGATGATTGCTGCCAACAAGGCTAAGCGTGAAGCCAAGTTAGCTGCAAAGGAGCTTGGTGAAAACGTAGTCGTTTCTGCTGAATCACCTGTCAATGATGAAGCCTATCAAGCCGACATGAATGCTAAATTCGAGCAACACGAGGCTGCCGAGAAAAAGGTCAAGAAGGAGAAAAAGTCCAAGAAAACCGCTGAAACCGTCGAAGTCTCTACCTTGTTACCACCATTGATTCAAGAGGAACTCGCACCTGTTGAGGAAAAGAAGAAGGTCAAGAAGGAGAAAAAGTCCAAGAAAACTGCTGATCCTCAACTATCGGCACATGACAACAAGGTCATGGAGGTATTCGATAACTTATAAAAAATAAATAATAAAAAAATAAAAAAATAAAAAAATAAAAAAAGGGGGACTACAACCCTCTTTTTTTACATCTATTCCTTTGTTTCCCTAACCCGCTTCGACATTTTTCATGTCTTGCTTTTTTCGCCCTTCTTGAAAAAAAATTGATTTACTTTTTGTATTACTTATTCATCTTACCCAAACAAATCAAAACAAAAGCAACAAGCAAACAACAAACAATGTCTAGCAACATGTCAATGGAGCAAGTCAATTCGGTTTTAAAGCCTATCTTGAAGGACCTTAAATCTACTTTCAAGATTCGGGTCCAAAGAAAAAAAGAAAATACCAAAGCCTTAAAAATGCGTGCTAAGGAGGAACGCGAACGCGCCAAGGAGGAGCGAGAACGCACCAAGGAAAATGCCCGCATTGCCAAGGAACAGCGTGTGCGTGCCAAGGAAGATCGGGAACGTGAAAAACGTCAGCGTATCCACGATAAACAAACCAAGCGTTTTGAGTCGTTCAACCGCATGATGCAAGTCGGGATTGCGCTTCACAGGACACATTTCGATGGATTCACTACGGCTCAATTTGTTGAAAAATTCAAACAAATCTACGGTAATATCAATGCTTGGACAGGTGATACGAATCCCGAAGATTATGACGGTGATGCCAGTATTCGTTCATTGATTTACGAAATGTCTCCATCATCAGCTCAGCATTGGTTCAAATACGGTATCAAAAAGAATTCTTATCAAGTCGCACCATGGTCATTTGTGAATAAAAAATTGGCTGATTTGAACCATGAATATCAATGGATGGTTACTACCGCAGGCACTGGTCGTGCTAAATCTAAGGGCACCTGGAAGTTTGTATTTCATTTGTCTCGTGACAACTGGGACAATGAATTATTTGGACATCTTCCTGATGAACATACTCTTTTAAACGCAAAAAATCAACGTAAAATCGGAAAACAAAATCAAAAAAACTAAATTTATTATGTAATTTAATTAACCAAATGAAAAAGTGACCCACCACTTGGCGGGAATACCTTTTTTACATTAAACACTGAATCTATTTAAAAACTATATAAATAATATCTTATGAAGGATTTTATAGATAGATTACCATTAGATATTGTTTTACAAATTATTCCATATACATATAATTTACAAGATAAAAACTTATTGAATGATATTGTAAATTATAAAGAAACGCGAAGTTTACTATTGGAATTATATTATAAATATTGGATTATTGACATACAAACTGAAAATGGAGAAGATAAATACTGGTTAATAAATGATATTATTTCATATGCGAATGATTATAAGGCTACCATGTACGGATATGTTGATAATTTTTACAATATTTTCAGGAGAAATATTTCTTTACAAACAAATGAATCAATAGACAAATATATAAATATTTTAGAAAAAAAAAATGTAAATACACGAATAAATATATTTTTGGGATTATTAACTTCCAATGAAAGAAACGATTTGGTTAATGCGTTTTATAGTAAATTAAATTGAAACTTACTATGAAGAATAAAAAAATTGAAATGCTTTTTCTCTCCTTGTATCATTTCACTCAAACAAATCAAACAACCGCAACAAGCAAAACAAATATGAACGCAACCATTGACGGAACCAAGAAATCAATCACCTTAACTCCATTGGTATTATGTTACATGAAGAACATGATTGATATTCCTGGAAATACCGAATTGTTAATGAAAACATTTACAAAGATTCTTGAATTACTCGAATGCGATAAAATGACATCCCAAAAGGTCTTGTTGGCATTTAAGATGCTTGATGACGAAAAATGGGTAACTCATGATGCGGAAGTTATGGGTATTCTTGGCGGTATTCTTGTATTCTTATACAAGGAATGTCCATCTAACCGTATCAATGGTATCATCTCAGACGCATTAGAGGATGTTGAAGAGTATAAATCCATTGGAATGTTTACTGAAAAGACTTATATGAAACACTGTCGTTATTTAATCAATTTTGCGGTTATACATCAAGAACTTCAAAAACTTGAAATTTCAAATGTCAAACCAATCTCAAGTTGGGTAAATGATGGAAAGAAAACCATGCTCCATTTGAAATTCCCTATATACTATGACGACATCTATTACGATGATCCGCAATACTGGAACATCAAAGGAGTCGAAGAATTAGTCGTTTAAAAAAATAAAAAAACAAAAAAACAAAATTATAACTGTAATTAACCAAAGGAAAAAGTGACTCGTCATTTAACGGGAAGACCTTTTTTCACGCGTCAAAATTACAATAAAAAATCACCTTTTTCCCAAGTTTAAAAAAAATTGATTTTATAAATCATTTATTTTATTTTATTACACAAATATAAGAAAAGCCACAACAACAATGTCAACCGCAAGCAGTGTAAAATTAATCAACTTATTAAGTGATCGTTATAAATTTGACGCAGATGATGCGATCGAATATGTAAAAACCGCAAGTAAGAAGGGTCGTCCAAAGAAAGAAATTCAAGTCGAACAAGCGAAAGATTTGTTTGACAAGATTTTAGAAGACGCCGGTGAACCACCACTTGAAAAAGATCCTACATTATATAAAAAGTTTGAAAAAGCCCCTGAAAAAGTAAATAAAACTGCTGAAAAGGAAGCTAAAAAATTGGAAAAGGAAAAGAAAGCGGCAGAAAAAGCAACTGAAAAGGAAAAGAAAGCTGCTGAAAAAGAAGCTAAAAAACTGGAAAAGGAAAAGAAAGCTGCTGAAAAGGAAGCTAAAAAACAAGAAAAAGAAAAGAAAGCATATGAAAAGGAAGCTAAAAAAGAAGTCAAACCTGTTGTTGTCGCTCCAGTAAAAACAGTTACACAAGTTGAATCTAGTGACGATGACTCGAGTGATGACGACGATGAAGAAGACGATGATGATGTTGTTGAATTAAAACCTGAGCAAAAAGAACTTGTTGTCATTAAACATACTCCAATTGAGGAACTTGTCATTGATGAATCAATTGATGATGAACTTGATGAAGACGTGAATAAAATAGTTCAAACTGTCATGAAAGCAAAAATGGCAAAATATGAGGCGATAAAAGATGCTCATCATAGTGATGCGGAAGAATCTGACGATGAGGACGAGGATGAAGAAGAGGAAGTTGTCAAGGTAAAACGCGTTAAAATCAACGACAAAGACTATTTAAAATCATCAAATAACGTATTATATGATGTTGATACCAATGACGCGATTGGTGTTTGGGATGAAAACAAACAAGAAATCATATTAAATGAATTGGATGAAGATTCCTATGTTGAGGAAGACAACAACGAAGA
>Ga0164294_10006490_pt1 | contig 10015 bp, 4 predicted proteins | sample GEODES005metaG_FD_111479 | JGI IMG/M metagenome (GOLD analysis project Ga0164294, IMG submission 111479) | Oligotrophic lake water microbial communities from Sparkling Lake, Wisconsin, USA - GEODES005 metaG | ecosystem: Environmental > Aquatic > Freshwater > Lake | place: USA: Sparkling Lake...
AGCTTCAGAACCAGCATTTTCATTACTGGCTCCAGAACCAGCATTTTCAATAGTAGCTTCAGAACCAGCATTTTCATTACTGGCTCCAGAACCAGCATTTTCATTACTAGCTCCAGAACCAGCATTTTCAATAGTAGCTCCAGAACCAGCATTTTCAATAGTAGCTCCAGAACCAGCATTTTCAATAGTAGCTTCAGAACCAGCATTTTCATTACTAGCTTCAGAACCAGCATTTTCAATAGTAGCTTCAGAACCAGCATTTTCAATAGTAGCTTCAGAACCAGCATTTTCAGAACCAGCATTTTCAATAGTAGCTTCAGAACCAGCATTTTCAGAACCAGCATTTTCAGGAACATCAGCAACTACATTATCATTTCCAGTAGCAACTCCACTATCATTTTTAATAGTAGCGTTAGAAATTTTTTTTTTATATTCCTCAATTATTCTTTTTTTTTTTTTTATCATTCCATTGTTTAGTTTAATCTGTTTTTCATCTGTTATAGTTTCATTAAGCGTTTTTAAGTATTCAATATCAATATTTAATTTATCAATCTCGTTTTGTAATTTTTCATTTTCTGGTACTGTTCCTCCTGTCAGGTCGATACCATAATATTCATCATAATTTGCTGTGTTATCTAATATTATATAGTAACAATTATTTATTAAATTACCTTTATCTTCTAAAACGCAAGTAGTATTCATTGTAATAATATATATATATATATATATTATTAATATATATATTTAGGAATTTATTTCTCAAACTAAAATCTTATTCGATATTTAGATTCCTAAATATATTTTTATATCAATATGTGGTCTTTATAGAATAATATAATATATTCAATATATATATATTGAATATATTATGGTAAAAAATACTAAAAGAAATAGTAAAAGAAATATCAATAATAGAACAATTAAATATGGTGGCATGATGCCAAATGTTAATTTTAACCCAAAAGGCCGTTCATTAGAAGAAATTTCTAAAATATTGTCGGATGCCGGATATAATGTAGTAGACTATATAGATAGGTCAACCAATGTATTTGACATCGATAGAATACCAGCTTTTATACGTCCCGTTTTAAGAGATTTTGTAGCAGTACAGAATCGCAATATAAAAATAACAGCCGTATCAGTTGTAGCTGGTACTATTGGAGCACTATTAACCCCTGGAGTGGCACAAGGAGTAGCAACAGCAGCAACAGCAGCAGCAGCAACAGCTACGGGTTCAATAATAACCGCAGGTCAACAGTCTTTAGCAATATCAGCTGCTAAAGTGGTATATAGTTCAATACCTAACGAAGTATTCGACGCTATTGGAAAAGAAGTTTATAGAAGTCATCAAGACCTTCTTCATGCTATTGGCAAAGCTGTTTTAAATCGTGGATTAGATAAAATACCCATAACGAATAATCCAGTAATAGATAATGCATTACACAATCATCTTAAACCTACGAAACTTTCAGGATTAAATATTGGTTTGAATATTATTAACCAAGCAATAACCGGTGAGAAAAAATTCTTAAACATAATCAGTGACAGTCAATCTTATATAATAAATGGTAGAACCGAAACTATCATTACACGAGAATATTCTATGGGTCAGAGAGAATTAATTGATCAATATGTATCAAAATTACAAGATGATGTTTTTCAGTTACATCTTCAAGGTGATAAAGTTCGGAAAGCAGAGAAAGAATATGAGGATTCTAATGGTAACTCCCGAGTTATGCCAATTAAAATAAGAGCATTAAAAACTGCACAAACAAAACTTAAAAATATTAAAGAAAGAATATCGAAATACGAAATTCCACTTAGTATAAGTGACCTACTAACAGAGTTTTTTGGAACTGTTTATGAAGGAAGTATTTCTGAAAAACAAATACATATGTTTAGCAGTTGGAACGATATTGTAACTGCATTTTTAACTAGTAACCCTCCACATTTGGAGGAGCGCGATTTTGTTGAAACCGGTAATGAGTTCCTACGACACTATAATGTTATAAACAAACGGTTGAATTATGATAAAGTAACTAAAACTGACGAAGAAAAAGTAAAAAAAGAATTACAACAATATGGAAATAGTAATATTCATGAACTTTTTCAATTAAAACCAATACAGACAGTTGAACAAAGTCTCGACCTAAAACAACAACAACAAGAAGACAAACTAGCAAGACAATATGGAGAGGAATATGCCCGCCAAGATGAATTTGATAAAAACGTAAATATGGCTGATTTTGTCGGTGAAGTTGTAGCGGAGTCTATTGAAGATTATGCTGAAGATGAAGTTACCGATTCACAACTTGATATAAAAAATGCACAAGAACAACTTTTTAAAACTATCTCTGCTACTGCTATTGCAACTGCAGAACAAATTATTGCCGATGAAGAAAAAAAAACAATATCACTTGATGCCGAACAAGCCAAACGTTATGATGAATTTTATAGTGGAGAACGAGAATTTACGGAAGAAGTAATTAAAGAGTTAAATGTGGCTGATAGAGAATATCGTCCAGAATTAGAAGTAGGACAAGATATTGGAAAGCGTAATAAAGATGAAAAGGATAAGGAATATTTGGACCGTTCTAAAATAAAAGAAGAACATTTAGAGCGATTTCAAGAAAAAATTGTAAATGAGATACTTGAAGATTTTAAAAAAGAGTATGGAGATAATAGTGAAGAAAGAGTTGGTATCACTCAAGAGGAAAAACAAGACGAAAGAGATAGACGATGGAACATTATAGAAAACCATATGTTGAATAAAGTAGAGAAGATTATCGTTGAAAATGAGAATGAATTAAAACGAGAACTTAAAGACGAAACCATTAAAAATGGAAGATTTCAAGAAACAAAAAGGACACGAGAACTAGCTAAAAAATTGAGATGGCTTCAAGAAAATGGTAAATCATTAGTAGACGAAGTTATTTTAGAAGCTCAACTAGATGATATAAAAAATGAAAAAGACAGTGATATTGATATTAATATTCAAACGGATTTCACTTATTATGAGGATAAATTCTTAGAAAAACGTTTTAAATATAAAGCCGATTTTTCCGTACAAAACCTGGATTGGAGCACAGGCTGGAATTCATATTTTACTTTGGCGAGACAAGATACTTCTCTTTTAGAAGTTGGTGCATTGAGTGTTTTAAAATACCGAGAAGGATTACTAAAAAAATGTATTGTAAAAGCTAGAGAAGAAACGATAAGACGAATTGTTAAAACCGACAAACCATTCAAAGGATTTAATCATATATTACATGAAATATATAATACAACAATTCCTACAACGGATGAAGCGCGTATACTCGAATATAATACAGCTATGCGCCAATATAATGGAAACCTTGCTGGAGTTATAGATTTAATAGAAAAACTTAAACGTGAAATAATAAAAATAAATGAAAAAATGGATAGAGATCTCAGAGATATAGATGAAAAATTAAAAGAAGATATTAAGAAATATGACACCAATCCATATGAACTAGCATGTGGTATTATGGAAGCAAAATTAGGTTTAGGAAAAGCAGCTGTACCTAAAAAAACGACTAATTGGGATTTTCAAGAACTTCAATCTGGACTATCTAAACTTCAAACAGATATTGTATCTAAGTTGTATGGAAATGAAATTACAAAAAGCTTAGAATGGAATCAATTAGAGGAATTTCAATCAAATGGTAATTCAAATTTTAGTGAACATGAGCAAAATATTTTACGCCAAACGATTAATGCTCCATATGTAACTGAAGTATTATTTTATCCAGCAGATTATTCACAAAGAAGAGAACAAGAAAATGCGAAAAAAGCAGAATTAGTTAGACTCTTGGATAATATACTTCAATTAAAATTAAGTCAAAGTGATAACCCTAGAGAATTAGTAAACAAATTTAAAATTTTATTTGATAAACAGCATCCAGATTTTAATATTGTTTATAGAAAAATAAATAAAGATATATTAACATTAGACGAAACGAATCGATGGAATAAGTTATTACGTAATTCTGAGCCAATAACTAGAAATATGTTAGAATTATTAGATTTTAATATAGATGATATTAAAACTGAACTTCAATCTATACGATTGGATGAAGCAGCATCAGAAATATCATTTTCTGCAAGCGATAATATATATGAAGTAGCATTAGAATTATCAAGAAAAGCAACACAATCCGCATATGCATCCGAATTAGAAACAGTATCAGCAGCAGCAGCAGTAGAAGAAGAAGAAGAACAAGAACAAGAAGAACAAGAAGAACAAGAACAAGAAGAACAAGAAGAAGAAGAAGAAGAAGAAGAAGAAGAACAAGAAGAAGAAGAACAAGAAAGAGTAATATACTATTACCCTTGGAACGAGAATAGAATTAGAATTCGGACAAGAGAACATATGACTCAACGTATTGCTGACTGGAATATATTTATTCAAGATGAAGCGAGACGAAATGTACCATGGTATATATATGCATTAAATCATGGAGATAGATATATAGCAGAAGAGAGAGATGCCGCTGAGCAGGAGGCCAATCTACAGGCAGAGAGAGATGCCGCTGAGCAGGAGGCCAAGCTACAGGCAGAGAGAGATGCCGCTGAGCAGGAGGCAATAGAGCAATCAGAAAAACCACTTAGTGAAGAAGAAATAAATTTATTAACTTCACCTATCTCTTTAGAGATTAATCCCGAGATTAACTCTATGTTTGAACCATTATTTAACTTTGAATCTAAAGAAGGAATATTAACTGGAATAAAAATTACAGATGATAATTTATTAAATTATATAAAAAATGAATTCCAACATAGACTTATCTCCATTTCTCCAGAAATATTAAATAGAACACACATTATAACATTTTTAGAAAATGAAACAAAAGAGTTAACTGATTATAGAGACGCTATATATAATGAAGAAATAACACGCATGAGTGATTATAAAAATGCGGATAGATACTTTTATTTATCAGTTAATGCTGATAGAAAGACATATGAATTTAGAATTGCCGCATCCATAGGTGAAGAATTAAAAACTGGTTCATTTATATATAATATAAAAACACACCAATCACTTTTTATGGAAATATATAATCCTACTTATGAAAATTCGATTGATGAATTGATGATTGAGTTAGACTTAGATACAACAAAAATTATAGAAGAAGCTGCAAAAATAATAAAACAACAAGCAGAGGAGGAGGCTAAACTACAATCAGCGTCTCGCATCCATAGAAGACCTCAAAATCCATCTCATAATTATAGTCAGAATTATAGTAATACTGGAAGAAATACCAGACAAGTTACCTCAACCAATGGAAATACTAATTTAAACTTTAGATAAAATAATAATATGATTAAATAATATAAAGATAATCATAATTCTATACTAGAGTGATATTCTCATACCAGACTTAGCGCAGTTGGAAGAGCGTAGGACTGTAAATCCTGAGGTCGCTGGTTCGAACCCGGCAGTCTGGAATACTCTCATAAAAAAACAGGGAAGTCCCTGTTTTTTTATTTTCGGCCATCGGATATTTTTCGCATAACTTCTTATAATTACGATTTCAAGAAAACTCTCTACTAATTTCAAATTTTATATCTAAGTTATCAAACATCTTCTCTATGATCTTCTCATTCGTAGTCGGCAAAATCAATTTAATCGGATTATTATCTATATATTTCCCAAACAATCTCATTCGCTGAAGTGCATTCGTAACTGTTCCAAATGTTAAATCGCTATACTGATGGGTTAAGTGTCTTGTATAATCCGACGAGCAGTATGAAAGTCCGCGTAATGACATACGATTTGCAATAAACACTATATATTTTGCTTGATTCAATGAATCTATTAGCTGCGAGATAGGCTGTGATTTTAGTTTGTGAAAAACCCCGTTCGATATAATTCTACGCTCGCTATTCAATGTCACAAATACTATCTGTTTAAATTCTTCACTTAACGATAGTCCAATATTGAACATCTCACTTACCTTCCGAAACGCATTGATTAGCATCATTCCTTTATCTTGTCTCTTACGTACATCTTGATAGAACTGGCGTACAATCGTACTTACCGACGCATCATTATATTCGATAGTGATATTATTCAGTCCCTTATATTGCGGTGAAGTCTCGACATTATGAATCGTATGAAAGAATCCTGGAGATTTGTATAATTTATGATATGGAGTCGCAGTTACATAATATTCATGGACTGCATTGACGGCTAATAGATGTTGTCCGCGATGATAGGAATCGGATTCGTCCATAAAGAGGACGTATTTCTTTAATGGTTGACCAACAACATTGAACATCCTTAAAAACCGTATATATCTCGATTTATTATTCATAAGGACAATGACCTCTTTATCGATACGTTGGGTTTTACGATGAACCATCTGGTATTCGATTCCTGCGGAATGTAACCGTTGTAAGGTTTGGCTCATGACAAGTAACGAGTTCTGGAGAATAATAACCTTATGTACTCCGGCATATAGAGGATTTTGGATTGCCTCGATAATAGCCGCGGTTTTTCCTGACTGTACTTCTCCATAAATAAGGTGCCGGCGTTTATATAATCGAAGATTATTATATAAACGGGGGTCCATATAGTTACGTAGTGTCCATAGAGCTACTCTGTCTCCCGAATACTCGACAATACGCCCGATAATATCTGGGGTTAGCTTCATGTTATGTTTCTATATTTCTACGGCTTACTAAAAAAAAGATTTCAATTTTATAAAACGGTCATTTTAGGCATATATATAATATTATATATATATGTATATATGAATAGCAATTATACAAGAAAAAATACAAGAAAACATATATATAAAAATAAAAAATTAGTTGGCGGTGATTTAGTTGTAACTCCTGTTGTCGTCCATGCAATTAGTACAGTTGTCGCGTCAGTATCAACCTATTTCCAACATTCATATCTTTACAATATATTAGTAAATAATATAAGCGTCATAGTAAGTTATAATACAATAGCTTCAAATGCTGATACAATTATGTCAATTACAACTGTTATTATGGATGAATTGATTCTACTAAAAAGAAAACAGTATGAACTTGCAAATACTGACCTTTTTGGTAAGATTTCTTCTAAGTATAAGTATAACCCAGAATTTTTTAAACATTTAACGAACGATTCATACGAGATTATTGAAAAAATATTGGTAAAAACATTTAAATCGATTGGTTATAAATTATTATTGGATAATTTAGGTATTAATATTGAGTTTATAATAAAAATAATATATCTTGAAGATTTTAAAAAACTATTAAAAAAAATTTTTAATGGTATACCAGAAGATGTAGAAATTGAAATCAAGCCAAAGAATTTTTTAGGACTTTGTAAGTATAATGTAGTTCATCCAGGATTTTTAAAAGAAGTAATGAATTATATAGAAAAATTATTAGAGGGGATAATAGAACACAGTAAAATAATTCCAAGTTCTGGAAGATTATTATGGTTGATTGAATATCGTACCGATGAAGAAAAAGAGTCATATAATTATTTTGTTAATTTTTATAAAAAGAAAATTATAGCGGCATTAAAAAAGTTTAATAGAATATCTACAGAATACGCTCGAGAACCAGATACATTTAAACTTTTAATTGAAAAAAAATTTAAGTCAATTATTTTAAAATCTAATTTGATGAATGAAATTCGTAATCTTAAACGTAAAACATCTAAAAGCAAAACACCTAAAAGCAAAACACCAATTAGTCCTAAAACCATACAGTATATAGAAGGAGAAGCAATCGTTCTAACTTCTGAAATCATAGATAAAATCGAAGAAGAAGCAAAAAACGACAGAACGACCATAGAGGGAGAAGTAGATATAATTGATGATAACGACAGAAAGACCATAGAGGGAGAAGTAACGATAATTGATGATAATAAAAATATAGGAGGCAAAAAAAGACAACAAAATCAAACAAAAAAGAATTATAAAAATAAATAAATAAATGTTTATATTGGGTATTTTTATTTTATACATTATTGTTGAAGATATTTGTCTCGGATATTACCAAGTCGTTTTTGCGTTTCGATTGAATCCTCGACTATTTCTTTATTTATATTTCTATCTGGATGATATTTCAGAGATAGTAATCTAAATGCGCGATTCACATTATTACCATTCTTTTCTAATTCATATATAAACTCTTGCTCTAGAAGAGAATCAGTTTCGTTTCGCATTCTTGCCCATCTATTTGCTTGTCGTATCTTTTCATGTCGTATCCGTTCTTTCTCTCGTCGTTCAGCCTCTCGTTCTCTTCGTTCGGCTTCTTTCTCTTTTTGTATACGTCTGGCTTGCTGCTTCGTCTTAGACTGTTCATTTGGCGATTTTATATCTTTTTGAATAGGATATAAAATATTGGTCCATTTTTGTTTCATGTTTACTTTTTCTATTTCGGCTTCAGTAAGGCTTTCTTTTAATTTTCTCTCTAAGATTTCGATTTCTCTCAGTTTTTTTGAAGCCTTTCGTTTCTCTTGTTTCTCATTTTGAGTAGTTGCGCTAATATCGTCGTCACACTCATCTGACTTAAGATTCTTATAAATGTTATGCTTAATCATATTGGTTTTGGTAAAATGGTGATATTATAATAATATTGAAATAGCGTTTCAATTTTACATAATCTATCTAGAGTCATAGAATTCGTTAATTTTTTCTGAATGAGCATCTTGTTCCGCTTGTTTAGCACTGCGTTCTTCTTCGGCTATTTGTTGTGCTTCTTTAGAGAAGGCTTTTGGAGGACGTTCTTGTTGTGCGAAAACATTCGGTCGTTCATTTTTTACGCGTTCTTTTTTGAGATTATCGCTTTCTTTCTTTTGGTTAATATTAAGTGTACTATATTTAGCATCTAGGTCTTTAACCGTTGTAATATATTTCATAAACGACCATATTCCAAGAATAGCCATGCCAGTAGAATTTAAAATTATTAAAAACGATTGGACGTTTATATTTTCCACTTTAAAAGCATATTGAATTATGCCACTATATAATATAAAATAAATCGTCAGTTCAAATAGATATATAACACCAAATTTTGATATAAACTGAACAATACTACGAAAAATACTATTTTCTCCACATAATGGGTCGTATAGACCATAAATTTTTTCAAAAACCATATCTAGAATATCCTGATATACGTCAAAAACATCATTCTCTTGACTTATAAAAATTCCAAAAAATGTATATGCAACAAAATAAATGCTACATAAATAACCTCCGAGTGGATAAATCATTATATTAATCACAAGTTTAAGAATCCAATAAATGATATATTTAAGTAAGCCAGAGAATGGTTGTTCGCGTAATATAGGTACCCATTCTGTTGAAGATTGTTTTCCGAATTGCATTAGAAAACTAATTGCCATAACTATTACCGCAAACCAAGTAAATGGACTACTTTTTCCCGTTAATAAATCTCCAATCATAGAAATAATATTTTTACCATTGTTTCCGACAGTATCGTTACTATATACTTCTACAATTGACTGTATTATTATAAATAAAAAAATATATGTTATATACGGAAACGTATCACTAAATTCACGTAGAAGTTTATTTCCTGCTATGGAATCCATACAATATCGAAATATCGAAAGCGGTTTAATGACAATTCCAAGAAAGTAATCCAAGTATTCTTTTAAATATGGATTATAATACTCTTCTTCAACATCAATAAATGGAATTCTATTTCCAAAGATATCTTTAAAACAAAACATATAGAACGTATTATAAAATATATGAATTACAACGGGTAAGAATAATATTCTATATATTTGGTCTTTTATTATTATAGAATATTTCTTTATATCTTCAGATGCCTTTTCTTTTTGTTCGCCACAGTCACTATTAAACCCTTCTTTCATATTCTGAAATCCGCTCGTACCGTCAGTCCTATCGTCATATAATAGTTCTGGATCAATTAGTTCAGACATATCAACTACTGCGGTTTGAGCAGATGAATCAAATATTTGTATATTATCGCATTCGACTGCTAA
>Ga0164294_10006491_pt1 | contig 10014 bp, 6 predicted proteins | sample GEODES005metaG_FD_111479 | JGI IMG/M metagenome (GOLD analysis project Ga0164294, IMG submission 111479) | Oligotrophic lake water microbial communities from Sparkling Lake, Wisconsin, USA - GEODES005 metaG | ecosystem: Environmental > Aquatic > Freshwater > Lake | place: USA: Sparkling Lake...
CGCGGGGCGCGGGGGTCGACCTGTTCGCCCACCATGTGGTCGACGACCTGCTCGACAACGCCACCCGCGTGCTTCGCCGCGAAGGCACCTCGCTGTGCGCACCGCTCCACACCCGCTCGGTGCGCGCCTTGGCCAACTTGTTCCCCGCCCTGGCCCGGGTCGAGGACCTGGAGCTGCAGGCGCACCTCCGCGCGCCGTCCGCCGAGGACATCGCCCGCGCGCCGGATGGGCTGCGCGCCATCTTCCAGGTGCTGAGCCAAGATCATCCGCTGCTGCTGGCCATCGACGACGCCGACCGCGGCGATGTCGCCAGCGCCGAGCTGCTGGGCCGCGCCCTGCGCGCCGACCCCGAGCGCCCGATGACGGTAGTCCTGCTCGCCGCCGAGCGGTCGCTGTTCACCGACGCGGTGATGGACCGCGCCGCTGCCGGCGGCTGCGTGGTCGATGCCTTCGATCTCCCCACCTTCGAGCCCGATCAAGCGGAAGCGTTCGTCCGCCTGGTCCTTGGCGACGAGCTGGATGAGGCCGCGATGGGGTCCATCCTCGCCGCCGGCGCCGGCCTGCCCAAACAGCTGTTGGCCGCGGTCGAACGGGTGGGCCCCCGGGCGGCGCTCGCCCCCGATGAGGTGGTGGCGCACGCGGTCGGTGAGCTTCCGCCGCGGTGGCGCGGTCTGCTCGAGCAGGTCGCCCTCGCGGACGGCGGCGCGAGCCTCGAGGTCGTGGTGGCGGCCGGTCGCCTGGGTCCCGACACCTTTCACGCCCTGACCGCCTTGCGTGCCCATCGCCTGCTGGTGGACGCGGATCCCGCGGGCGAGCGGCTCTGCGTGAATGGCGAGGCCCTCTCCCAGTGGCTGGTCGCGCAGATCCCGACAGGCGCGCGGACCCAGCGCCTCGCCGGCTTGGCGGCCGCATTCGACGCCACTGGACGTGCCGATCCCGCCCTGGTCTCGCTGTGGCAGGAGGCGGGCGAGCCCGACCGCGCCGGGGTGGTGGCGTGGCGCGTGGCCGAAGCGGCGATCGCCGCCCGCGACGACGCCGCGGCCGTGCCGATGCTCGACTGCGCCTTGCGGTGCACCACCTGGGCCCCCCGCGACCGCCGCACCATCGCGATCGCCGCCGCGGGCGCCCAGCTGCGCGAACTCCGCGTCGACGCTGCCGTGGCGTCACTCGACCTCGCGCTGGCGGGTGGGCCCACCGAGGCGCGCCGGCAACCCTATGTGCTGCGCCGCGCGGAGGCGCTCCTGCTGGCCGGCGGCCTTGAGCCCGGGTTGCAAGCGCTCGAAGCGCTGCACCGCCAGCTCGGCGGGGAGGGCCTCGCGCCTCCGACCGTCGGCCTGGTCGCCCGGCTGCTCGGACGCGAGCCCGAGGCTCCGCTTTTCGTCGCCAAGGCCGTCGTCGCACCGGAGGCCGCACTCCGCGCCGAAGCCAGCCATGCCGCCTACGCCGCCACCGCCTGGCTCGACCGCCGACGCGCGGCCGTGGGTCGGGCCCGGCACATCCGAGACCTGATCGACGCCGGCGATCGCGATCTCCAGCAGCGGCTGGCGCTGCTCGATGCGGTCCGGGCCGCTGAGCGCGGGGACGACCCGGCGCCCGCCCTCGCCCGCGCGACCCAGGCGGGCGCGACCGGGCCCAGCGCCACCGCGCGCGCCGAGGCCACCCGGGCCCGTTTGGCGCTGTTCGCGGGCGCATTCGACGACGCTGAGGCGCGCTCCGCCGCGGCATGGCGGGTCCAAGCGGTCGCGGACAGCTGGTCCGGGATCGAGATCCTCGAGCTCCGCGCCACCTTCGCCCACGCCACGGCCTGGGCTGGGCGACCCAACGACGCGCCCTGCGCCTGGACGGCGCCGATCGGGGCAGACGACGCCCGCAACCCCAGCCTCGCCGCCGTCGCCTGGGGCACCGTCGGCCACCTGTCCGCGCTCGCGCGGGGTGCGCCCGCCGTGGAGGCGGCCGAGGCGCTCGCCCAACGCGTCGTGGGCATTCCCCGCGCCTGGGCGGTGCTCGGGTGGGCCCGCCACCTACGGGCCGTCGGGCGGCTGGGCGAGGCGATCCAGCTCCTTGATAGCGAGTGGGACAGCGCCGAGGCGTGCGGCGCGCTCGAAGACCCGCTGCTCGCGGCCGGCTTGTGGGCGGCGGGCGTGACCCCCTCTCGCGGGGCCACCGGCCGTTGGGCCGCACGGAACGCCATGGGTCGATCGCCGCTCCCCTGGGTGCGGGCCTGGGCCGCCGCGCTGAGCGCTGGGTCGACGGCGCAGGCGCCGCCGCTGATCCAAACAGCGGCGCCGGGCTCGCCGCTGGCCGTCGCCGTGTGGGGTTGACCGCGCGGGCCGGTTACCTTCCCCCGCCCGCGCCCGACCGGAGTCCCCGTGCGTCCCCTCCCCCTGCTCGTGCCCCTCGCCGTGCTGTTGTTCGGCTGTCCCAAAGGCAAGGGAAAGCTCTCTGATCCCGATGGCGGCCCGCCGGCGCTCGACGTGTCGCGCTCGGTCCAGGTCGCGGTGGTGACCCCCGGGTCGATTCCCGTCCAGCAGGCGACCTCCCTGCGCGTGACCGGCGCGGGCTTCACCGAGGGGGCCACCGTCTCCATCGACGGGGATTCCGCCGATCAGACCGACCGGATGGACGAAAATACGTTGACGGCGCGCATTCCAGGCTTGCCCGCCGGAACCTACGATGTCACCGTCACCAATCCCGACGGCGCGTCGGCGACGCTGCGCGGCGGCCTCCGCGTGGTCGACGGCGCGCTCGCGCGCTACGCGCCCGGCTGTGAGCGCGTGACCGTCTACTTCGGCCTCGACCAGGCGGGCCTCGACGCCGACGCCCGCGCGGAGCTGCAGCGGCGCCTGAGCTGCTGGACCGGCAGCGAAGCGCCGGTCCGGGTCGACGGCCACGCCGACGAGCGCGGCACCACCGATTACAACCTGGCGCTCGGTCAACGACGGGCCGACGCCGTCGCCGGATGGATGCAGTCTGCCGGCGTCTCGGCGGGCCGAACCCGCGCCGTGAGCTACGGCGAGGAACGGCCCGTCGATCGCGGCCACGACGAGAGCGCCTGGTCGAAGAACCGTCGCGTCGAGATCTCCCCATGAACACCCTGTCGAATACCCTCACCGACCTCGTGCGCGCGGCCGCCGCCGCATCGGGCATCGATCCCGCGTCGGTCCCCGTCGAGCCGGCGGTCCCCACCAACAACCCCGACCACGGGGACTACCAGTCGAATATCGCGTTTCGGCTCGCCAAGGCCGCCGGGACCAACCCGCGCGCGCTGGCGGCCACCCTCGCCGCGGCGCTGCCACCCAACCCGTGGGTCGCGACCTGCGAGGTCGCGGGTCCGGGCTTTCTCAACTTCCGCCTCGCCGACGACGCCCTCGCACGCGATGTCGCGGCGCGCGCCGACGACCCCTTCCTCGGGAGCCCGCGCCCCGGAGCGGGCAAGACGGTGGTCATCGACTACTCGTCCCCCAATGTCGCCAAGCGCATGCACATCGGGCACCTTCGCTCCACCATCATCGGGAGCGCGCTCGATCGGCTCCACCGCTTCCTGGGGTGGCGGGTCATCGCCGACAACCACCTCGGCGACTGGGGCACGCCGTTCGGCAAGCTCATCGTGGCCTGGCAGCGCTGGCGGGACGAGGCCGCCTTCGATGTCGACGCAGTGGGCGAGTTGCAGCGGTTGTACCAACTGTTCGGCGATATGGCGAAGGCCGACCCGACGCTGGAGGACGCCGCCCGCGCCGAGACCGCCGCCCTTCAGCAGGGGGAGGCCACCCACCGGGCGCTGTGGCAGCGGTTCGTCGACGCCTCGCTCCGCGAATTTGACGGCGTCTACCGGCGCTTGGGCGTCCGCTTCGACGTCTATCTGGGCGAGTCGTACTACGAAGACACGCTGCCCGCGCTGATCGACGCCCTGCTCGCGTCCGGGCTGGCCGAGCGGTCGGAGGGGGCGGTCATCGTCCCGTTTTCGGCTGCAGACGGCAAGGCGCTGGCAGAGACCAAGCTGCTGATCCGCAAGCGGGACGGCGCCACCCTGTACGGCACCACCGACCTGGCCACCGTCGAACACCGCATGCGCACCTGGTCTCCCGACCTGATCGTCTATGTGACAGACGGACGCCAACAGCTCCACTTCCAGCAGGTGTTCGCGACCGCGCGCAAGATGGGCCACACCCCCACCTATGTGCACGCGTGGTTTGGCGTCTTGACCCTCCCGGGCGGCGCCATCGCGAGTACGCGCGCCGGCATGGTCCTCAACCTCGTCGACGTCCTCGACACCGCCGCGGCGCGCGCGCGCGAGCTGGTCGACACCAAGTCTCCCGAGCTGCCCGACGCCGAGCGCCACGCCATCGCCGAGGCGGTTGGGGTGGGCGCGCTCAAGTACTTCGACCTCAGCCAGAACCCCCAGTCCGACATCGCGTTCACCTGGGACCGCGCGCTGGCCATGGAAGGGAATACGGCTCCGTATCTGATGTATGCCCACGCGCGCTGCTGTTCCGTCGCGCGACGCGCCACCGAAGCGGGGCACGCGGCCGGCCCGGTTCGCCTGGACCACCCCGCCGAACGGGCGCTCGCCCTCGCGGTCGCGCGGACTCCCGAGGCCATTCAGGCGGCCGCAGGCGCGTTTCGGCCGAATCTCCTCTGCGACCATCTCTACGAGCTCGCCGGCGTCTTCTCTCGGTTTTGGGAGTCGTGCCGCGTGCTGGGCGACGATGTGCCGCCCGCGGTGACCGCGAGCCGGTTGACCTTGGTGCGCGCCACCGCCCGCGCCCTGGCCACCGGGCTCGACCTGTTGGGCGTCAGCGCGCCCGAGCGGCTGTAGTCGCGGGGCGCGCAACAATCGGAGCCCGGGTGGGGGGTTCCCCCTGGACTGCACCGGCCGGAGGTGTCATACTCTATCCCTGCCGTCTCCCCGCTCGTCCTCCCTCCCCCGCGCACCCCATGCACACCACTGGCACCGACGACTTCGATCGTCTCGGTCGTTACCGTCTCGTCAAACCGCTCTCCAAAGGCGGGATGGCCCTTGTGTACGAGGGCCGTCGGGAGTCCCTCGCCGGCGTCAGCCAGCGGGTGGCGATCAAGTTCATCCTGCCCGAGCACGCCGCGAGCGAGACCTACAAGGAGCTGTTCATCAACGAGGCGCGCCTCGGCGCGTCGATGCAGCACCAGAACCTCGTGCAGATCCTCGACTTCGACGCCGATGGCGACCGGTGGTTCCTGGTCATGGAGTATGTGGAAGGCCTGACCTTCCGCAAGTGCATCGCCGCCTGCCAGCGCGCCGGCGAACGGATCCCGCTCGCGGTGGTCGCCGAGCTGGGCCGCCAGGCGTGTGACGGCCTGCACTACGCCCATGGCGCGAAGGACGACCGCGGGCGGCACCTCAAGCTGGTGCACCGGGACATCAAGCCGTCCAACCTCATCCTCAACCCGCATGGCACGGTGAAGGTGCTCGACTTCGGCATCTCGAAGGGCAGGTTGCGCGCCGAGAAGGAAGGTTCGGTCAAGGGAACCTGGGGCTATATGGCGCCCGAGCAGTCCCAAGGCTTGTCGGTCGCCCCCACGGCCGACGTGTTCGGGCTGGCCACGGTGCTATACGAGATGGCCAGCCTCCAACCCATGTTCTTCGACAAGAACAAGGACGAGATCAAGCGCCTGCTGAAGGACGACCACGCCCCCCGGATGGCCGCGACCCTGTCGGGACCCTATGCTCCCCTCGCCCCGGTGCTGATCCGCGCGCTGCAGCGCGACGCCCGGGGCCGGTACCCGACCGCCGAAGAGTTCAGCCGCGCGCTGGCCGGCCTGCTCCCCGACCCGGTGACCACCCGCGACCAACTCAAGCGCTTCTTCGACCGCTGCCACGGCATCGACAGCGGCGCCATCGTGCTCTCTGCGCCGAAGCCGGTCACCGTGGCGCCATCCACCGTCTCGACCGCCTCGCTGCCCGAGGGCGCGCCAGCGTCCCCCTGGCGGCTGGTGCGCCGGGCCGCCATCGGCGTCGGCGTGGTCGGGACCTTGGCGCTGGCGGGCGGGGCGCTGTGGGCCTTCACGCCGCACCCGATCGCCGACGAGGGGGGCACCCGCGACGAGCTCCGCCCCCCGCTGAGCGTCGGCCGCCCCTTCCGCCCGATCACCACGCAAGACATCCGCGACGCGCTCCCGCCGCCGCCCCCCGAGGAGCCCGAGGCCGTCGTCACCATCGATCGGCGCGAGGCCGAGACCCGCTTGCTGCTGCCCGGCGAAGAGCCGGACCCTCCCCCAGCGCCCGAGCCCGCGCCGACCTCGTTCCACGCTGCGGTCGCGCAGGCGCCGAGCCTTCCGCCGGTCGATCCTGCCGATCTCGCGACGCTGCTCGTCTCGTCCCCCCAGTCAGCCGAGGTGTGGGTGGATGGCAAATTCATCGGCCCTGCCCCCGTCGAACACCAGGTCGCCCCGGGAAAGCACCCGGTGATGCTGGTGACGGACGACGGTCGGCGGCGCGTATTCGACGTGGATCTCGAGCGCGCAGGACGCCTGCGGAAGGTCTGGGACTTCGATCGCCAGGCGTGGCGCTAGCCGCCGGACGCCTTTCGACCATCCCCTGACAGCGCGACATGGCGCTGAACGCCCAGATGTGCCAGGATGCAACACGCTGGAGGGCAGATGTGGTGGTTCATGGGCGCCGCGCTCGCGGGCGGTGACGGCTACTACCACCCCGACGACATCGCGGCGGCCAGTCGCCAATTCTCGGCCAGCTCGGCCCAGATGGAGGCGCCCGTCGCCGCGCTCGAACAGGCGCTCGACGCCCAGGCCACCGCGCTGAACGCCTACCGCGAAGCCCTCGACCTGCTGGGCCCGCGCGCCAACTCGGCCGAGCGGGCGCGCCTCGCCGCGCTCGAAGTCGCCTTTCATCGGCAACACGCCGCGGCCCAACGCGCGGTGGACGCCCTGGTGACGGGCTTCGACGCCGCGTTCAGCGCGTCGATGGACCGGGCCCTGGCCGGGTTGGGCATGCGGCTCACCGTGTGCGCGGCCGAGGTGGCCGATGGGCGCCCCCTACCGGGCATCCGCCCGCGCATGAAGGCGAACCCCGACTGCGTTGGAGAGGGGGTGAGCGCACGGGTCGCCGCCAGCATGGACAACGACCCTGCCCTCGCGGCGGCGCTGCGGCCGTTGTTGTCGGACGCAGCGCTCACGGTCACCCCGCTGCCGGTCGCGCCCCAGGCGGTGGTCGGTGGTGGCGACCAATGGATCGATCTCGCGCGCTGCGCCGGCGCGTTGGCCCGGGAGCGCCTGCTCGCCATCGACCGGGCCGACGACGAGGCCCGCGACGCCCTCGACGCCACGCTCGAGCAGAATCCCGCCGCGGCGGGCAGCGCCGAGGTCCGCGCGCAGGGAGAGGCCATCGCTCAGGCGACCGCCGCTCAACGGGCGGCGGTGGGCGGTCCGTTGCTGGCCGCCGCCGACAAGCTGCTCGCCAAGCGCACCAAAGATGGCATCCCTCCTGGCTGGTGCGCCAACCCGGCCTTGTTCGGCGGGTGCACGGGACGGGAGGTGACCGGCGACTGGTTGTCGCCGCTGACCACCGACCCCGCAGTGCTCCGCGCGGCCAAATGACCTGCTGACCGACTTCTGGAGACAGCCCATGTGGTGGTGGATGCTCGCTGCCTGTTCGCCCGAGTCCGTGACCGATCCTGCCGGCACCGACGCCAGCGGCGAGACCGCGCCCCCAGCGTTCACGGGTCGTCCGCTGTCTGAGCCGAGCGGCTCCTGCCCCGCCTTCGCGGAGCCCGGGACGCAATCGTTCACCAGCAACGGGCTCGACCGGGAGGTGGAAGCCTACTGGCCCGTCGACCACGAGGGACCGATCGGCGCCGTCTTCGCCTGGCACGGCCTCGGTGACAGCGCGTCCAACTTCGCGCGGGCCCTGGACCTCGAAGACTTCGCCGACCGGCACGGTGTGCTGGTCCTGGTCCCTGCCTCCCTGAATCCCAACCTCGTGACCTGGCAATACCTCTCGGGCGGTGGGGACGACCTCGTCGCCTTTCACGACCTGCGCGCGTGTGCCGCGCAGTCCTTCGACCTCGATCTGGCGCGGGTCAGCACCTTTGGCTTCAGCTTTGGCGCGCTGTGGACGACCTTTCTCACGATGGAGGCCGGCGACACCCTCGCCGCCAGCGTGACCTTCTCCGGGGGGGTCGGCGACGCCGTGGCGCTGGACTTCACCCCGCCACCCGCGCCGACGCCGGTCCTCGTCGCTTGGGGCGGCAGCTCCGACGTGTTCGACGCGGGCTTCACCACGATCTACTTCGAGGACACCTCGCTCGCCTGGGCCGACGCGCTCGAGGTGAGCGGACACAGCGTGGTCCGCTGCGACCACGGACTGCGCCACACCCTGCCCCCGGAGTGGGAGCAGCTGGTCGGGGACTACCTGCTCGGCCACCGCTATGGCCAACCCTCGCCGTTCGCAGACGGCAACCTGCCAGGCTTCCCCGACGACTGCGCCGGGTCTTGATCAGGCCGGCAGGCCCAACACCCGACGCGCGCGCAGCACCTCTTCGGGGGCGGCGTAAATCCGACTAATCCGCCGGATGTCGGGATAGCGATCGAAGACGCGGCTGGCCTCTTGGAGGGGCTCGACGCGCTCGATCGGGAGATCGGGCATCCGGTGCAGCACCCAGATCCCCTTGGCCGCGCGGCGCTTGCGACCGACCACATCGTACCGAGACAGCCGACCGGTCGACGCGGCGGCGATGATCTCCACCCCCGCCGCCTGCAGCGCCTCCTCCGCCGCCACGGTGTCGGTCTCCTCGGGCGTGCCGTGGCGTTCGATCACCCGGCGGAACGGGTTGCGGTTGACGATGCGGCGCGCCCAGGCATCCGGCGACCGGCGGAGCTCGGCGGTCACCGAGACGTCGTCGACATGAAGGTACGCCTCGAGATCGTTGGGCAGGCGCCAGTCCGAGTCGGAGCGCGTCACCCACCGCTTCAGCATCTCCTCGTAGACCACCGACTTGTGGTGGAAGTAGACCTGCAGGAACATGTGGTGGCGGGCAATCAGGAAGTGATCGAAGGCGTAGAGCGCGCGCGACTCGAGCGCCAGAAAGACCTGCCCGTCCACTGGGTGGGCGGCGAGCGACGACAGCAGCCAGTCCACCTCGATCTGGCCATAGCGCGCCCCCGTGAAGGTGGCGTCCCGAACCAGATAGTCCATCCGATCGACGTCGAGCTCCGAGCTGACGATCTGGCTGCACAGCGGACGGTGATCGAAGCCGCCATCGCGGAAGAAGCCGTCAGACACCGGCACTTCGCCCGAGATCAGCGCCGCCACATGGAGCGGGTCGAACGGGAGCTCCGCGCGGATGCGAGCCGTCAACCCCGTTTGTTCGAGGATGGCGATGGTATAGTCCTCGTGGGTGGCGCGCCGCTCCGCCGCGGGGAGCCAGGCGAGCCCGAGCGCAGCCAGCGGGGGCATGGCGAACTCGGTGCAGTGGCTGAACGGCGCATGACCGAGGTCGTGGCAGAGCGCCGCCAGCCGCACACACCGGCGCAGCCGCTCCCGCGCGCCCGGGTCCGTGAAGGTCCAGTCGCGATAGGCCTGGTCAAAAGCGAGGCCTGAGAGGTGCATGACCCCAAGCGAGTGCGCGTAGCGGGTGTGGGTCGCCCCGGGGAACGGCAGGTGGCTGAACCCGTTGGCAGCGATCCCCCGCAGGCGTTGAATCCACGGATCGTCGACCACCCGCGCCTCGGCCGGATCGAGCGCGATCGCGCCGTGGATCGGGTCACGAACCTCCATGGAGACCTCCGAGCGGTTCCCTATCGGGCAGCGTCGGCCGCGGCACCCCGCTCCCGCCGCGAAGGTGGCTTGCGAACCACCGTCCAACGCGCTAAACCCGCGCGCCATGCAGCCGATCCGGGACATCGACGCGCTGGACCCGGGGACGGTGGTGTACCACCCGGCGTTCGGCTTTGCGCGGGTGCTGTCCCGCGACGACCACCGGGTGCACCTCTCGTGGGAAGCGCCCGGCGACCACCTCCCCCAAC
>Ga0164294_10006492_pt1 | contig 10011 bp, 6 predicted proteins | sample GEODES005metaG_FD_111479 | JGI IMG/M metagenome (GOLD analysis project Ga0164294, IMG submission 111479) | Oligotrophic lake water microbial communities from Sparkling Lake, Wisconsin, USA - GEODES005 metaG | ecosystem: Environmental > Aquatic > Freshwater > Lake | place: USA: Sparkling Lake...
CTCCACTACGCGCGCAAGGGCCAGATCACCGAGGAGATGCGCTTCATCGCCATCCGCGAGGGCGTCACCCCCGAGTATGTGCGCGCCGAGGTCGCCGCCGGCCGGGCCGTCATTCCGGCCAACAAGCGCCACACCGAAGTGGAGCCGATGATCATCGGCCGCGGCTTCCTGGTGAAGGTCAACGCCAACATCGGCAACTCCGCCGTGCACTCCTCCCTCGACGAGGAGGTGGAGAAGCTGCGCTGGAGCCTGCAGTGGGGCGCCGACACGGTGATGGACCTCAGCACCGGCACGCGCATCTCCGAGACCCGCCTCGCCATTCTGCGCAATTCGCCCGTGCCCATCGGCACCGTGCCCATCTACCAGGCGCTGGAGCGCGTGAACGGTCGGGCCGAGAAGCTCGACATCAACCTCTACCTCGACGTGCTCGAAGAGCAGTGTGAGCAGGGGGTGGACTACTTCACCGTTCACGCCGGCGTCTTGCTGCGCCATGTGCCGATGACCGCCAAGCGCGTCACCGGCATCGTCTCGCGCGGCGGCAGCATCATGGCGCGCTGGTGCCTCGCCCACCACAAAGAGAACTTCCTCTACGAGAACTTCGACCGAATCTGCGCGCTTCTCGCCAAGTACGACGTCACCTTCTCGCTCGGCGACGGCCTGCGCCCCGGCTGCATCGCCGACGCCAACGACGAGGCCCAGTTCGGCGAGCTCCGCGCGCTGGGCGAGCTCACCAAGCTCGCCTGGGAGCACGACGTCCAGGTGATGATCGAAGGGCCGGGCCACGTGCCCATCCACAAGATCCAGCAGAACATGGATGAGCAGCTCAAGCACTGCTTCGAGGCCCCCTTCTACACGCTGGGCCCCCTCGTCACCGACTTCTGCCCCGGCTACGACCACATCGCCTCGGCCATCGGCGCCGCCATCATCGGCACCGCCGGCACCGCGATGCTCTGCTACGTCACCCCCAAAGAGCACCTCGGCCTGCCCAACCGCGACGACGTCAAGCAGGGCCTGATCGCCTACAAGATCGCCGCTCACGCCGCCGACATCGCCAAGGGTCACCCCGGCGCCCAGGATCGCGACGACGCCCTCTCCCGCGCCCGCTTCGAGTTCCGCTGGCAAGACCAGTTCAACCTCGCCCTCGACCCCGAGACCGCCCGCGCCTACCACGACGAGACCCTGCCGGCCGAAGGCGCCAAGACGGCCCACTTCTGCTCGATGTGCGGCCCGAAGTTCTGCTCGATGGAGATCACCCAGCAGGTGCGCGAGATGGCCGCCGCCCAGGAGGCCGGCCTCAAGCAGAAGAGCGAGGAATTCATCTCCACCGGCGCCGAGCTGTACGCCGAAGCGAAATGAGCAGCGGCGCGCCCCTCTTTGGTCGGTACCGCCTCCTGCGCAGCCTGGCGCCCTTGGGCGAGCTGCTGCGCTGGGAGGCCGAGGACCTCGAAGAGGGCCGCCGCGTCGAGCTGATCAGCCCCGAGTCGCTCACCTTGCTGCGGCCCGGGGCCCGTGAGCGCTTCGCCGCCACCCACCGCCCGATGCCCGATGGGCCCTACGTCCTCGGCCGGATGCTGGGTGAGCACGAGGGCCGGCCCTACGCCCTGCGGCCGGCGCTGCATCCCCTCCCCGCCACCCTCCGCCTCGATCCCGCCGACGTGGAGCGCCTCCTCGCCGCCTGGGCCCCCGCCCTCGCCCGCGACGCCGCCCTCCTCGGCCCCGACCTCGACGAGCAGGACGTCGGCGTCGACGACGACGGTCACCTGCGCCTCGCCCCCAGCGGCGTCGTCCGTCGCGAGGGCGCCGTGCGCACCTCCCCCTGGCTGCCTCCCGAGGCCCAGCCCCGCCCCGAGAAGGCCGCGCTCTACGGCCTCGGGCGCCTCGCCTTTCGCTGGCTCACCGGCGTGGAGCCGGCCGACGTCAGCAGCCCCGACGCCCTGCGCGCCAGCCAGTCCCGCCCCCGGCACGCCGGCGCCCTGGTCCCCGGCACGCCGCCCGCCCTCGACGCCGCCCTCACCGCCCTGCTGTCCCCCGATCCGGGCGCGCGCCGCCCCCCCTTCGACGAAGCCCCCGCGCAGATCCTCGTTGGGGCGCCGGTAGAAGAGGCCGCCCCCGCGCCCCTCGCCGAGCAGCGCCGCCCGCCCTCGGCCCGCCTCGACGCCGCCCTGCCCGATCAGGCCCTGATCGCCTGGCCCCACCAGCTCCCCCGCTCGATCCGCCGCCGCCTCGCCGCGCTCTCCGGCCACTCCAGCGCGGCCCTGGAGGCCCTGGCCGCCCAGAAGCTGCCCCTGCCGCTGGCCACCGGCCCCTCCAGCGCCACCCTCGACCCCGCCCCCTTCGCCCTGGCCGCCGCTCCCCTCGCCCAGCGGCCGACCGCCGGCACCTCCGGGCCCTACCTGCTCGCCGTCGCCGGCACCCTCGTCTCCCTCCTCTCGATGGGCGCCGCCCTGATCCTCGGCCTGCTCCCCCTCGCCATCGGCGCCCTGGTCGCCGGCCTCGCGATGGTCGGCGGGGCCCTGCTGCGGCTGCTCTTGCGCGAGGCCCCCCTCGGAAAGGCTCTGCGCGCCGCCCAGGATCTCCTCGCCCGCGCCGCCACAGCACCTCAGCCCGAGCTCGCCGCCCGCATCCAGACCCTGCGCCGACGACTCCTCGACCCCCAACTGCCCGACGCGATCCGGGTGGACCTCCTCGACAGCCTAGACGCCGTCGAGGACGCCGCCGAGGCCCTGCCCGCCAACGCCAGCCGGCCCCAGCGCGCGCCGGTGGAGGCCGCCCTGCAGGCCCTGGAGACCCCCCTGCGCGCCGCCGGCCCCCGCCTCGACGTGGAGGCCCTGCGCCAGCGTGTCGCCGCCGCCACCCAGGCCCTGCGCTCCTAAAGCGGGCTGGCCAGATCCCAGGGGTTGCCGAGGCAGCCCCCCGAAGCCGGATCGGCCCGGTTGGCCGCTGCCGTCGCCGCCGCCTCGGCCTCGGTGGCCGCGTCGATGCGGGTCTGGCAGAACCAGAAGCCGCCCTCCGCCTCCCAGACCCACTCAAAGCGGCTCCACAGGCCCGGGTAGTTTGGGTTGGTCGCGCCGTTCTGGGCGACGAGGGCGCCCAGATCGTTGTCGTAGGCCACGATCTCGTGCTGTGTGTCGGGAAAGGCCTCCAACACCATCGTCCAGCGCGTCTCGGAGATCTCGTGGGTGATCCCGTAGATGTCGCTCCAGTCACCGACGATCGCGAGCCCCTCCGGCGCATCGGTGTCGGCGTCGGCGTCGGAGTCGGCGTCGGAATCGGCGTCGGCGTCGGACTCTTCGCCGATGGGGCGGCTTTGGGGCGGCCCCTCTTCCGCTTCGCCGCCCGCACAACCAGAAAGACAAATCATCAGGGAGAAAGCACGCAGGGACATCCTCACCTCCGCAACCTGGGTATCACCCTGGGCCCCAAACGAGGTAGAAGGGCGTCCCTGCACCCGGACGGGAGCTGTCCGCATGTACATCCTCGGCCTGTCCTGCTTCTACCACGACTCCGCGGCCTGCCTTTTGCACAACGGGGTGCCCGTCGCCGCCTGCGACGAGCAGGCCTTCACCCGCAAGAAGCACGACCCCGACTTCCCCGTCCAGGCCATCCGCTGGTGCCTCGCCACCGCGGGCATCGAGGCCAAGGACATCGCAGCCGTCGCTTTCTACGACAAGCCGCTGTGGAAGTTTGAGCGGATGTTGAAGTCGCAGATCGCCACCTTTCCGCGGAGCTTCTCACAGTTCATCAAGGGCATGCCGAGCTGGTTCGCCACCAAGCTGCGCCTCGACAAGCTGCTCGAAGACGACCTCGGCTACAAGGGGCCCATCTTCTACGGTCAGCACCACCTCTCCCACGCCGCCAGCGCCTTTTACTGTTCAGGGTTCGAGGAGTCCGCCGTCCTCACCGTCGACGGCGTCGGCGAGTGGGCCACCACCTCCTGGGGCGTCGGCCGCGACCGCCGCATCGAGCTGAAAGGCGAGCTCCGCTTTCCGCACTCCCTGGGCCTGCTCTACTCGGCGATGACCTACTACATCGGCTTCAAGGTCAACAGCGCCGAGTACAAGGTGATGGGCCTCGCTCCCTACGGAAAGCCCGAGTACGTCGACCGCATCAAGCAGCTCATCGACATCAAAGACGACGGCACCTTCCGTCTCGACATGCAGTACTTTGATTTCGATCACGGCATGCGCATGTACAATGAAGGCCTCGAGCGCGTGATGGGCCAGCCCACCCGCCCCCTCGAGACCGGCGAGCTCACCCAGTTCCACAAAGACGTCGCCCGCTCGCTGCAAGAGGTGGTCGACGAGGTGATGGTCAAGCTGGCCCGCCGCGTGCTCGACGAGACCGGCATGAACAAGCTCTGTCTGGCCGGCGGCGTGGCGCTCAACTGTGTCGCCAACGGCCACATCCTCCGCCAGACCGGCGTGCAGGACATCTTCATCCAGCCCTCGGCCGGCGACGCCGGCGGCGCGATGGGTGCCGCCCTGTGGGCCTGGCACGATCTCCTCGACAAGCCGCGCGCCTGGAAGCTCGATCAGGCCTACCTCGGCCCGGGCTACAGCGACGATGAGGTGCAGGCCACCCTCGACCGCTACGGCGCCGTCTACACCCGCCTCGACCGCCAGCCCCTCCTCGACCGCGTCGCCGAGCTGATCGACAGCGCCCAGGTCGTCGGCTTCTATCAAGGCCGCATGGAGTGGGGCCCCCGGGCGCTCGGTCACCGCAGCATCCTCGGCGACGCCCGCCACCCCGAGATGCGGGAGATCATCAACCGCAAGATCAAGATGCGCGAGGGCTTCCGCCCCTTCGCCCCCTCGGTGCTCGAAGAAGACATCGGTCACTACTTTGAGATCGACCGGCCGAGCCCGCACATGCTCCTGGTGGCCCCGGTGCGGCCGGAGCACCGCAACCTGCACGCCATCACCCACGTCGACCACTCGGCGCGCATCCAGAGCATCAACCGCGAGCAGGACGCGCTCTACTACGACCTCATCGCCACCTTCAAGCAGCGCACCGGCTGCTCGGTCGTCATCAACACCAGCATGAACGTGCGCGGCGAGCCGATCGTAAACACGCCCGACGACGCCTACCGCTGCTTCATGCGCACCGAGATGGACGCCATCGCCATGGGCTCCTTCCTGCTCCTGAAGTCCGATCAGCCGCGCCTGGAGCTGAAGAGCGCCCAGGAGGAGTTCGGGCTCGACTGAGGGCCGCCAGACTTTGCCTCCACCAGACAAGTCCGGCGATACACGGCGGCCGCGAGGAAACGCCATGCCCCGCGCGGTCGCCCGCCTGCTTGTCTGTTCGCTGCTCCTGGCTGCCGGTCGAGCCGAGGCCGCCGAGCTGCTGCTCCTCGACGCCGGGCCGGCCCTGGCCGACGGCGAAGGCGCCGTCTCCCTCGAGCTGCGCGGCCCCGCGCTGCAGCCCGGCGCCAGCCTCAAGATCCGCTCCGATCAGGGCAAGGTCAGCGCCATCGAGCTCGGCGCCGGCCTCGCCCGCTTCCAGTTCCTGCCCGACGCCCAACGCAGCGAGGCCGAGGCCCTCTTCGAGGTGCGGCTCAAGGGCCCCCAGGGCGATCTCGAAGAGACCCACCGCCTCGCCCTGCGCGCCCCGGGCGGCCCCCTGGCCCTCCTCGCCAGCCCGCCGGTCGCCGAGGCCGGCCAGCCCGTGCTTCTCAGCCTGACCGCGCCTCCTGGCCGCCAGGCCGCCGATCAGCGCCAGGTCTGGCTGAGCTGCAACCTCGGCACCGTCACCGCCCCCAAGGCCGCCCCCGGCGGCGCCTTTACCGCCACCTGGACCCCACCCAAAGACCTCCCCAACTCCGCGCTGGCCGTCTGCGGCGCCGCCGACATGGCCGACCCTCAGCACCTCGGCGCCGCCGTCGTCGTTCCCGTGAAGGTGCGGCGCTCGATCACCTTTCAGGCCCCGCCCGAGTCCGAGGTCAACCTGCTCATCCAGGGCGAGCGCTTTGGCCCCTACAAAACCTCGCCCGCCGGCAGCTTCGCCGCCGACCTGATGCTCGATCCGCGCGCCGAGTCCGCCACCGTGGAGATCCGCCCCCGCGCGGGCAAGCCCAGCACCAGCGAGGCCCCGCTCCCCGGGGCCGAAGGCGTCCACGCCTTCTTGCCCCTGCCGCCCACCCTCGTCGCCGACCCGGCCCAGCCCTTCACCCTCACCCTGGTCGCCGCCGAGCGCAGCGCCGCCCCCCGCACCGGCGTCACCCCCAAGATCGAGGCCTCCACCGGCAACCTCAGCGCGCCCCGCCTGATCGGCCCGGGGCGCTGGGCCGTCGACTGGACCCCGCCCGCCGCCGGCAGCACCGTCCGCTTCACCGCCAACCTGGACGGTCGAATCGTGACGGTGGATCGCCCGCTGGCCCCCGCCCCTGCCCGCCTCGCCCTGGCCGCCGCCGCCCCGGTCACCACCAAGGGAAAGACCACCCTCGCCGCTGAGCTGCGCCAGCGCAACGCTTCCGGGCAGGCCCTCGCCACGCCAACCCCCACCCTCACCACCTTTGGCGGCGCTCGCCAGGGCAGCCCCACCGGCAAGAGTGGACAGTGGAAGCAGGCCGTGGCTGGGGCCGACACAGTCGTGGTCGCCGAGGGCGCCGGCCGCAAGCCCAGCGGCCTGCCGCCGGCCAGCCTCGTGATCGACGCCGTCGATCCCAACCCCGCCCTGCGCGGCGGCGCTCCCCTGCGCATCGTCGTCCTCGACGCCCTGGGCCTCCCCGTGCCCAAGGTGCCGGTGACCCTGCAGGTGAAGGCCGGCAGCGGCACCCTGCCCCCCAAGGTCACCACCGACGCCCAGGGCGTGGCCACCGTTCTGTACAAGACCGGCCAGCCCGACGAGCCTGCCCGCATCGAGGCCGATGCCGCCGGCCTGCGCGCCGCCTGGGTGCTTCAGCCCGGCCCCGCCGCCGGCCCCCTCGGCGACGCGGCCCAGCAGGCCGCCCGCGCCCGCGCCCAAAGCATCGGCGGCCTCGTCTTCCTCGACGCTCCCGAGCCCGTCGCCGTGATCGCCGCCCGCAGCCCCGAGGCCCCCGTGGCAGCGGCCCCCGCGGTCGAAGCGCCCCCTGCCGAGCGCCCCAGCCCGACCCCGGCCACCGCCCCCCCCGACCGTTTGCCCGGCCGCGTCGCGCTGCATGGCTACGCCCTCTCCGAGGACTACGCCGCCACCGGCGACGCCGGAGCGGTCACCTACGCGGCCGGCGCCGCAGTTGGCGGAGACCCGGCTGAGCTCATCGGCGCCTCGGCCCAGGCGGTGTTCTGGTCAACCCGGGTGGGCCTCGACCTGCGGGCCTCCCTCGCCCAGCGCGCCGTCCAGCCCGAAGGGGCCGCCGCCTTCGAAGATCAGCCCTGGTCCGCCGCTGCCGCCCTGCGCCTGCGCAAGCCCCTGGCCAGCACCGACGCCTACGCCCTCCTCGGCCTCGGCCGCCAGCCCTTCTCGCTCTTCCTCGGCGACCCCGAGGGCCCCACCGAGAAGGCCCTGCCCGGCGCCCTGGTCGGCGCCGGCCTTCAAGGCGGCAGCGAGCGCCTGCAGGCCGATGTCTCGGCCGAGGCCTTCCTGGGCCCCTACCCAGTCGACCTCAGCCTGAACGGTCAGATCGACCTCGTCCTGCGCGCCCCCCTCTCCCTCTCGCTGCGGGTGAGCGCCGGCCAGCGCAAGGCCCGCTTCGGCATCGGCGAGGCCGAGGTCCTGGTCGAGGAGACCCGCTCCGCGGCCGGCCTCGGGATCAGTTACCACTACTAATGCGACTTCATTTCGCTGTCTTTCCCAACTTCGATGCTTGGCGGACGCGTGGTTCCGGGGTAGCCTTTTCTTGAGGTGAGTTCTTGGATATCTCTTCTCTGGTCATGTTGGTGCTCTTCGCTACCCCAGGTGGCGTAGGTCTCCTCTTGTGGGACCATATGGAGCAACCCAAGGAGAGAGAGATCGTTCGCAGTGCGGCAATTTCTATCACTGCAAGTCTATTGATTTATCTCATACTTACAATTACTTCCAAATTCTGGACGTTTTTGCCAGACTTCGACATACGTTACGCAATTCGAACGAGTGAGTCCGGGCCCCCATCCCTCGACCTGGATCGAGCCTTAGAACCCAGCAGCATTTTCGCGTTTATATTGGCGAATGCGCTCGGGGTTACCTCAGCATGGCTAATCTCAAGATGGGATGTGGTGACGTGCGTCTCTGGGCGCAGCCCAAACCCATCTCCGCCGCCTCCACCGCCTGTTTGGGAGAGATTTGCGATAGAACACCTTTCAGATAAACAGATATATGCTATTATCCAAACACAATCAAACATCAGAGTGCTCGGCATCGCACATGATGGTCCGTCCGATCAGATCGATCGAGATGTCTTCATTTTAAGAGATCCACAGTTCGCCGACGAAAGCAACACCTGGCTAGAGCCCGAAACACAGTTCATCGCAATTCCATCTGCCACGATTACCCACATCCAGTTCATCGTTCTCAACCCTGCGGAAGACAACAGTGGAGACGAAAATGCTGAACCAAAGCCCCCGCAACCTGATGAATCCAACCCCATTGATGGTTCCAACCCCATTGGAGAAGGGGTTCAAAGCCAATTCAGAAAATGTCCCGAAGCTGACGAAGCTCCCCAAACCTCCCCCGCTGCCAAAGAAATAGAGCAGCGCCCTGAGCCTTGGTCGCCCGAGAACGACTAGCACTCGGGCAACCCTTAGCGTCCTCGGGCTCAGCTCCCGCCTGCCCTAGCCGCGATCAGAGGCTCTGCCAGCCAACCTGGGGGATGCCCGACGAGGGCGGCGGCGGGTTGGCGCCCACGAGGTAGAGCACCCGGCGGTTGGCCGCGTTGTCGACCCCGTCGCCCGTCTGCACCGAGAGCAGGCTCTCGCCAAAGCCGTAGTAGTAGATCGGCTTGTCGTAGCCATGGGCCCGCAGCCAGGCAGCGATCGATTTGGCCCGGCGGTTGGACAGCTCTTTGTTGTGGGCGTTGTCGCCCGCCGTGTCGGTGCAGCCGGCGATGTAGAGCTTGACCGGCACGATGCCGCCGTACTTGTCGAGCACATCCTTGAGTTGGGTCAAGGTGGCCTCCATCTTGAAGGCCTCGCTGGCCGGGATCTCGGCGCTGTTGGTCTCGAAGAGCACGTCGTCGTGCGGGATGTCGAGGAACCAGGGCGAGAAGGTGAAGCCCGCGTAGGCTCCGCCGGCGTGCAGGTTGACGTCGAGCAGCACCACCTCGCCCGGATCGCCCACCCAGGGGATGGTGATCTCACCCGGCCCGGCCCCGACCTCCACGCTGCGCTGATCGAGGATGACCTTGCGGGCGCCGTAGGAGATCACCTCGGCGGTGTCGACCTTGGCGGTGACCTTGACCTTGACGGTCTGCCCCTTGAGGTCGGCGCTGGCCTTGGACAGATCCACGCTCAGGCGCTCGGTGTAGCTGTAGTTGATCGGCACCGTGTACTCATCGACGAAGCCATCGGGGAAGACGGCCCGGATGAAGGCGCTGGCCTCGGTGACCGCCGGGTCGCGCGGCCAGGGAAAGCTCACCTGCTTGTCGGCCGGCAGGGCCCCCTTGTCGAAGGTGTAGGTCTTGGCCCCCGCGGTGATCTCGACGTGCATCGACTTCACCGCTCTCGCGGGCGTGACCAGCAAGGCCGGCTTCTCGCCAGGACCCGGCGAGGGCACATAGCCAAAGTTCAAGTCCTGGGCGGCGGCGGGGGCCGGGGCAACGAGCAGGGCGGCGGCGAGGAGCAGGCAGGGAGCGAGGCGGCGCATGGGACCTCCGCGCACCTTGTAGCCCGAGCGCCCTCGTCCGCGCTATCCTGCCCTCAACCCAGGATGGCCCATGACCCACCCCTCGCGCGCCCGCGGGCTCCCCGGCGCCCTGCTCCTCCTCGCCGCCGGCACCCTCGCCTGCAGCGGCGTCCTCCCCGGCGATGAGCCTGCCGCCGGAGAGATCGCCGCCGCGCCGGCCGAGCCACAGCCCGGCGAGGCCCAGGCCGCCACCCCCGCGCCGCCGCCGCCGCCCCC
>Ga0164294_10006494_pt1 | contig 10009 bp, 6 predicted proteins | sample GEODES005metaG_FD_111479 | JGI IMG/M metagenome (GOLD analysis project Ga0164294, IMG submission 111479) | Oligotrophic lake water microbial communities from Sparkling Lake, Wisconsin, USA - GEODES005 metaG | ecosystem: Environmental > Aquatic > Freshwater > Lake | place: USA: Sparkling Lake...
CGCCACCTTCTCTTGTTGGGGCCACTTCCTAACCCCAAAACTTCTTGTGTTCAACCATGCGGTTCGGAAAGGGGACAAAGATGTGGCACAGTTTGGCGGAAAGGGATCGTCCTACGCCGCGATTTAACCTAAGCGGACAGCCATGACCATGGACCTTTCGAAATAAGAACTCGACGCTTCGATTTCACTACGAGCCTGAATTTCACTTTGTGAAGCGTGAAAAGTCGCTGCCGGATCCGTTTGTAGCGTCAATTCGGCAACAGGCCCTGTGGGAGCAAAATCAGATACATTTTTTCTCTACCTCGAACTTTCGAACACCTGACTACCTCCTGGAGCTCATTCTGGACGATGGGAGAAGATCCCTGGTTATTGGTGATGCGCTGTATTGCCCAATTGCATCGGAATACGAACCGAACCTCACGGACTCTGGACCGTTATGGCCGAGCGACCGTGCCAGATCAGCTTTCGAGGACGCCTACAAGCTTCGCGACAAGCTTAACAAGGTCCGAAGCACCTATGCAGCAACGTGTTTCTTCCTGGCACGGGATATTGGTGCGATCCGCGCATGCAGCCATCTGGCGTTCGTGGTGTACCCTGGTCCGAGAAGCAGCGCCCACTGGGTCGCCGCGCTTGAGGCACAGGTGGTTCCATTTCCTCTACTTCCAAGCCATTCATCCGAACTCTTCGGCTTCGAGGATCAACAAGCTGTATTGGACGCCCTTAGAGACTTGCTTGATGAAGCGGTGGAGTCCGCCACCAAACCTGTGCCACGGCCACCGCCATGAGTAGGGTGTCACAGACCGCCCTATGTGATCGCATCCAAGGCGGCCAAAGTGATCGCGCGCAGGGCGGCGTTGATGATCTTGCGAAGGCGAGTGATTGGCATAAACTTCTCCGCCCCTCGGATTCGCCCCCAACAATGGAACTCCCACCACACCCCCTCAGTCCCCCTGCAAAACCGCAAGAGCAATCCCCGTAATCAACATCGGCAAGAAAAAACCCATCACCCGATACCCCAAAGGCCAACCCCCAATAAACAGCGCAATCAGCCCCTTCGCAGCAGTATTGGCAACAGCCGCAAGAACAAGCGCCAGGACCGCCACATCCGTAACCATCCCGTCCCGGTGCATCCTACCAATGCTCAACGTGACCGCGTCAATGCTCGGCAACCCACCCACCATCGCCGACACATAGACCCCCATGTCACCAAACCACTGGCGAGCCCCATAGCTGAACAGCAGGATCCCCACATAAAGCAAACCAAACCGAAAGGCCTGCTCCAAGGAGAAGGGGTTGGTGTGCTCAATAGCGGGGCTGGCCGCGGGCTCTTCGTCGCGAAAGCGAAGGTAAAAGCCAGCGCTCATTACGAGCCCAACGAGGCCCATCCCGCCGATCGGCAAGGCGGCCGGCCCAACCAGGCTGGGGTCGACCACCGCGATGGCGAGGAGCTGGCGGGGAAACATCAGCGTGCTGGCCAGGGCGATGCCCATGGCGGCGAGGCGCACCAGGGAAGGGTCTTTCTGCGCGCGGGACGAGAAGTTCAGGGTGACGGCGGTCGACGAGACGAGGCCGCCCACGGCGCCGGTGACGGTCATCCCCTTGCGGGCCCCCAATGAACGGACGGCGAGGTAGCCAAGGAAGCCGATGCCAGCGATGAGCGCCACCATCACCCCGATCTCGAAGGGGTTGACCTGCCTGCCGGGGCCATAGCCCTGATTGGGCAGCAGGGGCAGCACCATCAGCAGCAGCACGCCGAGCTTGGCGGTGGCATAGAGATCCTCCGAGGAGGTCTTCTGGGCGAGCTCGTGCAAGGGCACCCGCATGGACAAAAGGGCCATCGTGGCAACGCCGACGGCGGCAGCGATGCCCCAGCGGTGCGGCGGGTCGATGGTGGGCAGCGGCAGGGCGCTGAACAGACCCACGGCGAGGACGACGAGGGCGGCGATCTCCGTGGTGAAGCCGCCGGTCTCTTTGCGCGTGGTGGCGACGGCGTTGGCCACCACCGGCGCGCCGCAGAGGAGCAGCACCAGCATGGCGCCGCCAACGCCGATGGGCTCGACGAGGAGGCCGGCCAGGGCGCCGGCAAGGCCGAGCAGCCCGAAGGTGCGCACCCCGCCGAAGCGCCGCTCCTCGATCTGGGACTGAAACTGTTCTCGCTCCAGGCCGACGAGGAGCCCCACCCCCAGGCCCACTGCGAGGCTGAGCGCAGCCTGAATCCAGGGGGTGGACAGATCAATCAACATCGGTCACGCGCAGGACCGCAAGCAGGGGGGCAGAGGTATGAGCGATGGGTGACTCCAGATCACCAGGAATCTACACACGCGGGCCGGTGCTTCGGTCTGGAGATGGTGAGATTCGCGTTCCGACGGAGACCCCGGCCACAAAGACGACGACAACCCCCTCTCGATGGTGCCCCTCTTTGAGCGAGGCCCCTGCGCCGGCTCGCCACGGCCCGATCGAAGCCTCCCGCCGCCCCACCGGTTAGCGGGCCGCCCCACCCCGAGGCCATCCCCGCATGATCACCGAGATCGAGGACTTCTTCACCAAGGGCTGCGGCCGCTGCGATCGCTTCGACACGCCGGACTGCTCGGCCCTGCGATGGGCCCGCGGCCTCGCCGACCTGCGCCGCATTGCCCGCGATCTGGGCCTCGTCGAGACGGTCAAGTGGGGGCACCCCTGCTACATGCACGCCGGCCGCAACATCGTCCTCTTCGGCGCCCTGCGCGAAGACATGCGGCTGGGCTTCTTTAACGCCGCGCTGATGACCGATCCCGAGGGCCTGCTGAGCCGGTCGGGGCCCAATACGCAGAACCCCGACTGTATTCGTTTCCACCGAAACGATCAGGTCGCCGCCCAGGAGGAGAGCATCCGCCGCTACCTGCGCGAGGCGATGGGCTACGCCGAGGCCGGCGTCAAGCCGGTCAAGGAGGCCCGGGAGGTGGAGCTTCCCGACGAGCTGACCGAGGCCCTGGAGGCCGACCCCGAGCTGGCGGCGGCCTTCGGGCGACTGACGCCCGGCCGTCAGCGCAGCTATGTCATCGCCCTGTCGAGCGCCAAAAAGGCCGAGACCCGGGTGGCGCGCATCCTCAAGTTCCGGCCCCACATCCTGGCCGGTAAGGGCGCCCTGGAGCGCTGATCCGTGGGGCCGCCCGCTCCGCAATGCGGGGGTGGCGACCATCCGCGGCCCCGCCCCCGAGGGGACAGGACCGCGGGCCGAGGTCTGGCCTAGGCGAAGGCCTTGAGGTTCAGGCCGATGGGGCCCTCGCCGGCGTAGGTCATCTGACCCGAGAAGCTGGCGCCATTGTCGTTGCTGGTGGCCTGGATGGAGACCACGCCCTGGGTGCCGCGGCAGCCGAGCACAAAGGTGCCGCCCGGGTGCCAGGGCGCGCTGTTGCCGCCCCACTGGTTCTCCACCACATAGGTGTTGGCCATCGTGCGGGTGCCGCGGAAGCCGATGGGGCCTTCGCCGGCGTAGGTCATCGTGCCGTTGAGGGTGGCGCCATTGTCGGTGCTGCCCACCTGGATCGACACCACCGCCTGACCCGGCGCCCGGCAGCCGAGCACCCACTCGCCGCCGACGTGCCAGGGGGCGCTGTTGCCGCCCCACTGGTTCTGGGCGGCGTAGGGGGTGCTGTTGGAGAGCGCGCCCTGAAAGCCGATGGGGCCTTCGCCGGCGTAGGTCATCGTGCCGGTGAAGGTCTTGCCGCCGTCGGCCGAGCTGATCTTCAGGGCCACCATGTTCTGACCGCTGCGGGCGCCCAGCAGGAACTGACCGGCCTCGTGCCAGGGGGCCGAGCTGCCGCCCCACTGGTTCTGGGCGGTGTAGCTGTTCATGGTGGTCTGGGTGCAGCGCAGGCCGATGGGGCCCTCACCGACATAGGTCATCGTGCCGGTGAAGGTCTTTCCGCCGTCGGCCGAGCTGATGTCGACCGCCACGGGGAGCTGGCCCTGCCGGTTGCCGATGTTGAAGACGCCGCCGTCGTGCCAGGGCGCGCTGGAGCCGCCCCACTGATTCTGGACCGTATAAGTCGACATGGTGTGCTTCCGTTCCTGTCAGGATTGGATTTGTTGGCCCGCCGGAGTCAGTCCGCCCGGGCCCACACTCAATATCTGCCTGATCGCGCCGCACCACACAATTATTGTTTCCCCATCTTGCATCAGATAACAGGCTCTTTCTGATGCAAAACGGAGATCCGTTAACGCAGCCCGCGCACCAATAAAAAAGGGAGCGCCGAAGCGCTCCCTTGGCCGCCCGCGGGCCGGCTCAGTCGGCCGAGGCCGGCGCCGGCTTGTTGTACATGGCCTCGATCAGGTGGGCGTACTTGGTGGAGACCACCTTGCGCTTGACCTTGAGGCTGGCGGTGAGCTCGCCGCCGTCGACGGTCATCGGGCCGGGCAGCACCTCGAAGTACTTGACGCTCTCGAAGCTGGCGAGGGTCTTGTTGACCTCCTTGATGTGGGCTTCGAGCACGTCGCGAACCCGCTTGTGGCCGGGCTCGGCGGGGATGCCCTCCTTCTGGGCCCACTCGGCGAAGTTCTCGGGATCGAGCGAGAAGAGGGCCACGCAGAAGTGCTTGCTGTCGCCGATCAGCACGGCCTCTTGCAAGAAGGAGACGGCTTTCAGGCGCGCCTCGATCTTGACCGGGGCGATGTACTTGCCGCCGCTGGTCTTGAAGAGCTCCTTCTTGCGGCCGGTGATGGTGAGGAAGCCCTCGCCATCGAGGCTGCCGAGGTCGCCGGTGTGGAACCAGCCCTCGTTGTCAAAGGCCTCGCCGGTGGCGTCGGCGCGGTTGAGGTAGCCGCTGGTGATGTTGGGGCCCTTGGCCAGCACCTCGCCATCCTCGGCGAGGCGCAGGGTGACGCCCTTGATCGCCTGGCCCACGGTGCCGATCTTCATCTTGCCCGGGCGGTTGGCCGACAGGCCGGGGCAGGTCTCGGTGAGGCCGTAGGCCTCGATCAGCGTGAAGCCGAGCGCCAGGAAGAACTCGTGCACGTCGGAGCGCAGGGGGGCCGAGCCGGAGAGCAGCACGGCGCAGCGGTCGAGGCCCATCTTGGCGCGCACCTTGCTGAAGACCAGCTTGTCGGCGATGGCGCGCTTGGTGTTGAGCCAGAAGGGGATCGGCTGGCCGGCGGTGACGTAGGGGATGGTCTCCTTGCCCACGCCGATGGCCCAGTTGAAGATCTTCTGCCGGGTGGGCGGGCTGGCGGCCACGCCGCCTTCGACCTTGCCCTTCATCTTCTCGTAGACGCGCGGGGCGGCGGGCAAAAAGCCGGGGCGGGCGCTGGCGAGGTCGGCGGCCAGGGTGGGCACCGACGACATCACCAGGGGGGTGCTGTAGTAGGGGCCGGCCAGCTCGATCAGGCGGCCAAAGGAGTGGGCCAGGGGCAGGAAGAGGTGGAGGCCGCCCTCTTGGACCTCCTTGCCAAAGATCTGGACCTCTTCGATATTTTCGATCAGGCTCAGCATGTTTTCATGGGTCTGGATGACGGCCTTGGGCGGCCCGGTGGTGCCCGAGGTGTAGGTGAAGGTGGCGATGTCGCTGCGCTGCACCTTTCCGACGCGGCGCTTCATCTCGTCGCGCAGCGAGCCCAGGCGCTCTTTGCCGCGGGCTTCGAGTTGGGCGAGGCTCTCCCAGTCATCGGCCGGCTCCAGGCCGGTGGGATCGACCACCACGATCTTCCCGCGCAGGGGGATCCGGGACTTGGGGTACGACACGTCGAAGAAGGTGAAGCCATCGCGCATGGCGCGGACCTTGCCCACCTGCAGCGCGTTTTCGGCCACCACCAGCATCACCTGGGGGTCGGCGTGCATGAAGCCGACCTCTTCGGGCAGCAGGCTGGCGTAGACCGGCACGGTCTGCAGGCCCACCGACATCGCGGCGAAGTCGAGGATCACCCAGTCCATCGTGGTGTTGCCGATGATGCTGACGCGGGCGCCATCGGGCAGATCGGTCGCCGAGAGCAGCCCCGCGGCGATCACCTCGACCCGGGGCATGACCTCCTTCCAGGCGATGTCAGCCCAGCCGCCATCGCGCTTGATGCGAAAGGCTGGGGCCTCTGGGTTGCGCGCAGCGCAGCGCTGGACCATCGCCGGGATGTGGGGATCCGCCATGGGGGAGTGCTCCTTTGTTGCGCCCGAGGGGGTGGCCGTGCCGGGGGCACTGGGGGTTGGGCGCCGTCAATTCGCCTCGCGCCGACATCTTGCGCGACGAGGACCCGCCGAGTCTACTCAGGCGCCAATTCCTGTCAAGGCAGGCCCCGGCTGGCCGCATGGGGTCGGCAGGATAGGGCCCGCGCCTTCTGAGGACCCCATGCTCGCTGACAAGCTCGCCCTGCTCAACGCCATCCTCAACGCCGCCAGCGGGATCTGTCTGGTCATCGGGTGGCTCTTCATTCGCGCCCGCCAGCCCGAAAAGCACCGCATCGCGATGCTCTCCGCCTTCGGCATCAGCGCGGTCTTCCTGGTCTCCTACCTCACCCGGGTGGCCCTCTCCGGCACCCACCCCTACCCCCCCGAGGCCCCCGGACGGGCCTTCTACCTCGCCATGCTGGCCAGCCATGTGGTGCTGGCCGCCAGCGTGCCCTTCTTCGCGGTGGGCGCCATCTGGGCCGCCACCCGCCAGCGCTTCGACCTGCACAAGCGGCTCGTGCGCTGGGGGCTGCCGATCTGGCTGTACGTCTCGGTGACCGGGGTGGGCGTCTACCTGATGCTCTACCAGCTCGCCGGGGTGACCTGAAGCAGGCCGCGGCCGACAAGGGCCGCGCGGGCCTCGTCGGCGCCGACCACCCGCTCGGCCTGCCAGCCCAGGCTGCGGGCGACGGCGATGTTGTGGGGGTGGTCATCGAGGAGCAGCACCCGGCCGGGCTCCACGCCCTCGGCCGCGGCGAGGAAGGCGGCCGGATCGGGCTTGGCGAGGCCCACCAGAAAGGAGACCCGCAGCGGCTCGAACCAGCGGTCCATGCCGTGGTCGCGGCAGAGGCGAGGCCAGTGGACGGGGTTGCCGTTGGACAGACAGCCCGTGCGAACCCGGGCCGCGGTCTCCTTCACCAGGGCCTCGGCGCCGGGGAAGAGGCCGATCACCCAGGCGTCGAAGCCGGCGCGCAGGGCCTCGATCGAGGCCTGGGGGCCAAAGCGGGCCGCCATCGCGCCAAAGAAGGCCGCCTCGCTCACGCGGCCGGACTCAAAGCCGTTGGCGATCGGATCGGCCAGCATGAAGTCGGCCCAGTCGGCCTGCCCGGCGCCGGGCAGCAGGTCAAAGAGGGGCTGGGGATCATAGCGAACGAGCACGCCACCGATGTCGAACAGCACCAGATCGACCAATGGGCACCTCCCGGCGCGACCGAATAGCCCGCAGGGCATGATCGAGACATCCCTCACCGTCTCTCCGACCTGCAACGCCGCCCTGGAGCAGTGCGGCGTCCCCATCGTCTCGGCCGTCCGGCTGGTCAACCGGGGGGCTGAGCCTCGCGTGGGCGGGCGCCTGCGGGTGCTCCTGGGGCCGGATCTGGGCGAACCCTTCGAAGTGGCGCTGCCCACCCTGCACGGCGGCGAGGCCCTCGATCTGGGCCCCCTCGACCTGCGCCTGCCGGCCGGTCGCCTGCGCAGCCTCGTCGAGGCCGAGCCCGGGCAGCTCCAGTGGTGGGTGCGCGGCCCCGATGACGCCGTCTGGGCCGAAGGGAGCGCGCCGATCAGCCTGCTCGCCCACAACGAGTGGCCCGGCCTGCGGGCGCCCCCGGCCCTGCTCGCCGCCTTTGTGTTGCCCAATCATCCCGCGCTGCAGCCCCTGCTGGTCGACGTGCGCGACCGCCTCGGCGCCGCCACCGGTGATTCGGCGATCGATGGCTACCAGTCGCGCGCCTCGGCCCGCGCCCGGGCCCAGGTCGAGGCCCTCTACGCCGCGGTTCAGGGGCTGGGGCTCTCCTATGTGGGCGCCCCGGCCAGCTTTGAGGGGGTTGGCCAGAAGGTGCGGCTGCCCGACCGTCTCCTCGCCGATCAGATGGGCAACTGCCTCGATCTCACCCTGCTCTTCGCCGCCGCCGCCGAGCAGATGCGCCTCGCCCCGCTGCTGGTGGTGGTCTTCGGGCACGCCTTCCCGGGGGTCTGGCTCGAAGACGATCGCTTCCCCGAGGGCACCGTCGACGACGCGGCCCGCCTGCGCAACCTCATCGAGCTCGGCCAGATCGTCGTCTTCGACTCCAGCACCGCCATCGCCGCCGGCCAGCCCTCCTTCGCCCAGGCCGCCGCCGCGGCGCGGGCCTACCTCGCCGACGACGCGCGCTTCGTCTGCGCCATCGACGTGCGGGTGGCCCGCCTCGACCGCTTCCGACCCCTGGCCCTGCGCGCGGCCGTGGAGGAGCTCGGCCCCGAGGGCACCGCCCCCCTGCCGATCGCCGAGGGGGCGCCGCCGGAGCTGCTGCCCAGCGCCCCGCCGCCCTCCGAGCCGGTGGCCCTGCGCTTCAAGCGCTGGAAAGACCGCCTGCTCGATCTGTCGCTGCGCAACCGGCTGCTCAACTTCCGGCCGACCACCGCCGGCTCGCTGCCGCTGCGGGTGCCCGATCTGGCCCGCTTTGAAGACCTGCTGGCCGGCGAGACGGTCTTTGAGATCCACCCCGCCCCGGCCACCGACCCCCGCGATCAGCGCGACGCCGCCTTGCTCGCCGCCCGCACCGACCTCGCCGATCTGCAGGCCCGCAGCCGCGCCGACCTCGATCGCGGGCTGCTCCAGGTCGACCTGGACCCCGCCGACTTCAAGCGCCGGGCCGTCGACCTCGATCGCGCCGCCCGGGCCGACCTCGAAGAGGGCGGCGCCAACACGCTCTTCGCCGCCGTGGGCTTGCTGCGGTGGTTTGAGTCGGCCGAGGCCAAGGAGCCCCGCCTCGCCCCCCTGCTGCTGGTGCCGGTGCGCCTGGAGTATGACCGCCGCGGCCAGCGCATCCGCCTGCGCCGCACCGAGGGCGAGCCGCTCGGCAACGTCACCCTCGCCGAGAAGATGAGCCGCGACTTCGCCCTCGACCTCTCCTTCCTGGGCCAGTTGGGCGGTGATGAGCGCGGCGTCGATGTCGCCGCCCTCCTCCAGTCCACCCGACAGGCGATCAGCCGGGTGCCGCGCTGGGAGGTGAGCGAGGAGGTGCACTTGGGCCTCTTCACCTTCACCCGCTTCTTGATGTGGAAGGACCTCGAAGACAACGCCGCCGCCTTGCTCACCAACGAGGTGGTGCGCCACATCGCCGCCGGCGGCGCCGACCCCTTCCCCGATCCGGTGGGCCCGGTCGATCCGACCACCCTCGACGCCGAGGTGCCCCCCGAGACGCTGCCCACCGTCGTCGACTGCGACTCCACCCAGATGAGCGCCGTGGTGGCCGCCCGCCGCGGCCGCAGCTTTGTGCTGCAGGGCCCGCCGGGCACCGGCAAGAGCCAGACCATCACCAACCTCATCGCCGCCGCCCTGCACGCCGGCCAGACCGTGCTCTTCGTGAGCGAGAAGATGGCTGCCCTCGACGTGGTGCACCGGCGGCTCAGCGCCGTGGGCCTGGCCGAGTCCTGCCTGGAGCTGCACTCCCACAAGGCCAACAAGGCCGCCGTGCTGCGCTCGATGGGCGCCGCCTGGTCGCTGCCGGCCCGCCCCACCCCAAGCGGCTGGATGGAGCGCGGCCGCGAGCTGGCCGCCCTGCGCGCCGAGCTCAACGCCTACGCCCAGGCCCTGCACGCGCCACGGCCGATCGGCCGCTCGCTGCACGCGCTCACCGGCCGCCTGGGCGAGCTCTCCGCCGCCCCCGCCCTCGCCCTCTCGCTCCGCGAGCCCGCCACCCTCACCGAGGAGGGCCTGCGCAGCCGCCTGGAGGCCGCCGCCGCCCTGGCCACCGCCGCCGGGCCGGTGCTGCCGCTGTCCAGCCACCCCTTCGCCCGCTGCGGCGGCTTTCCCTGGACCCACCGCGCCGAGCAGCGCCTGATCGAGGCCCTCGCCGAGGCCCGCGCCGCCGCCCGCGGGCTTGGCGAGGCCCGCGCCGC
>Ga0164294_10006495_pt1 | contig 10009 bp, 7 predicted proteins | sample GEODES005metaG_FD_111479 | JGI IMG/M metagenome (GOLD analysis project Ga0164294, IMG submission 111479) | Oligotrophic lake water microbial communities from Sparkling Lake, Wisconsin, USA - GEODES005 metaG | ecosystem: Environmental > Aquatic > Freshwater > Lake | place: USA: Sparkling Lake...
CGTGCGTTGGTAATGGTCGTGGTTGTTGTCGCCCTCGTACTCGGCCAACATCGCATCCCACTCTCTGCGCAGGGGCGACATGTCCAGGCGGTCCATGGCGGCAAAGTCAGTGGTGTAAAAGCGCGGGCTCAGCAGGGTGCTCTCTACCGCTTTATCAGAAGCTTTGGCTGAAGAGTCGATAGTGGTGTCGGCGTCCATGGCGTATTCCTGGTTCAATGGTTTATTCGGGCTGCATCGCTAAAAAGCGTGAAAATTCGGCAACGTTGGTTGGTCCAAAAGAGTCTAAATCCACACGTTCGCCTGTGGCGGGGTCAGATAAGGTCACCCGTCCATCCACGCGGGCAATCAGCTTGAAGGGCGGTGCTGCGCCAATCCCGCGCGAATGGCGCTCGCGGGCAAGGGCGCGCAGCACACCGCGCACAAAGCCTTGCTCCCCGTAAAGCACGGTGAGCTTCTCGCCCGTGGCGCCGTCCGTTACCAGCACGCTATGGTCGGCCTGGTCTTCAAAACGCAGTGAGCGCTCTAGCGTTGAGGCGGCTGCGCGCTGGTCCGGGCCATTGCCGGTGATGCGGACCAGGCCCACGGAAATCAAGGCAAAAGCAATGATGGCGCCAGCGCAGTACAGCACCCACGTGGGGAAAGTGTCGGGCGCGCGCTTTGGGGCTTGCATGGGCAAGGTGGTGTTCATGTGGCGCTGGCTTGCAAAACAGCAGCGGCTTGGCTGGCGCGGGGAGCCTGGGCCGGCGTGACGTTCAAACCGGTCTCCAAAGCCCATGCCTTGCTTAAGGCGGTGGCTACGGCTGCTGCGCCGGGAATGGCACGCAGCGTCGGTTCGGGCTTGGTGATGCGCCAGGGGCGCACACTGGGCCACAGGTGCACCCAGGCGATGCGGTCTTCGCCCTTGAGCGCCAGGGTAATGTCACCATGGCCAGATTCAAGGGCGCGCAAATCTGCCGCCGCAATCTTGGACAGGGGCAGGTTAAAGCTCACTGTGAGCACCACGCCTAGGCGCATCACTACGCGCTTGTTGGTCAGGGTGTAGACGGTAGTGCGTGCGGTCAGCCAAGCCAGTGTCCATACAGTGAGCAGGCCGATAGCGGCCAAAGGCAGTAGCCATTTCAGGGACAGCAAGATCTCCAGGGCGCTGGCGCCCGCAGTCACTTCAGGGTACGCGCGCGCCACCATCAGCAATGCGAAATAGAGCACGAACTTGCGCAAATGAAAGGCGCTTTGTGCCAGCGCGCTTACATCCGGTGAACCCTGCCAAAGAATGCGCTCGGTCTGGGGCAAGCGTTCGGGCAGGCCAAACTGGGGTTCAAACTCGTATTCGTGTCCGTGGTTTTCAATGCTCATGTTGGTTCTCTTGAGTTGGGCGCGAACGGAACTGGAATCAGATCAAGGGCTGGTTGCGCTTGGGGTCGGCGTAGAGGGTTCCACCGCCGTAATACGCGGAGATTTTTTCTTCTTCCAACTTGGTCACTTGGTCTGGATTGCGCAACTGCGGCACGTCAGCAAAGTGGCGCCCGTAAATGGCGTGGACTTCGACCTGGTTGCGGCGAATCAAAGTAAATGGAATTGGCAGCAGCACATGGCGGGCGCCTGCGCTAGTGAGGGTTTCCACCTCCAGGTAGCGGAACATCATTTCCGACGAATCAATCCAGATGTCTCTTACCGTGCCACCGGGCTTTCCGTCGCCACCGACAACCGGCAGGCCGCGTGGATCTACGTCCTGTTGGGCTACGGTGTAGTCGGCCGCGAGGCGCAAGGGCTGCAGCACCGGAGTACCGTGGCTGGTCATTTCAGGCACGTCTTCACGCAGCGTGTAAGCACCTGGCCCAATAGCGGCAGTCATCGGGTCTCCGGTGGGCTCAATTGGTGAGCCCATACCAAACCCGGCAGAGACGCCATGCAGCGGCGGCTCTTTGCGGGTGAGGTCGGGTACCGTCACGGTTTTACCGCCTTCGAGCTTGAAGGTCTTAGGTTCCGGAATGGGCCAGCCCTTGACTACTGCTCGCCCCGTGCTAGCGGATTCCATCGGGTAGCCCTCGCGGTGGTTTTCCTGCACAAGGTAGTAAATCAGGCCGGCAAAAAAGACCCAAAAAACGTACAGCAAGAGCTGGGCCAGGTCGATATAAGAAGTGATGTAGCCAACGGTTTGCATAAGGGCTTCTCCTGTGTTGATGAGGGCTGGTGAACTTAGGTGGATAGCTCGGTTAGTCCGAGCGGCTGTGAAACAGGCTGGCGCATGCGGCTATTGCGTTGAACCAGGGGGCCAATGGCAATCAGGGTCATGAACAAAAGCAACATCTCTACGTGATAGACCACGCTGTAACCTACCGACGGCATAGCCATGGCCTCACCCAGCACGCCTTGGGTAGACAGGCCGGTAACCAGGTCGCGAAGCGCACCACCAAAAAACATAGCCAGGCCAGCCGCGGTGGCCTGCACCGCACCCCAGGCGCCCAAGGCGAGGCCCACAAATCCGCTCGCTTCTATGCGCATGGCTGCAAACAAAGTACCCACGGCAAACAAGCCGCCGCCAAAACCAATTCCCAGCGCGCCCGCGCGAAACAGCCAGCCCGAGTCAAGCGGGGCTGAAAAGATCACAGCGGAAAACGCTGGCAGGCCCGCCAGTGCGCCGTAGGCTGCCAGACGCAGCGGATCTACACCTTTGGCCAATAGGCGACCGGCCAGCACAAAACCCAGCAGTCCGCCGCCGGCCAACATGGCGGTCAGCGCGCTAGTGGCGCCCACACTCAAATGCAATATCTCGCCGCCATACGGTTCCAAGACAATATCTTGCATATTGAAGGCCATGGTGCCCAAAGCGGTCGACCAAAGAAAACGCCGCGCGTTGGGCAGGGCAATGAACTGATTCCAAACTTCCTTGAAGCGGGGTTGCACTGCGTTTTTGAGTTCTGCTGCGCGCTGCGGGTTACGCGGCTCTTGCTTCCACAAGGCGATGCAGTTGAGGACCAACACCACCAGAGCTGTGCCTTGCACCACTTGGACCAAGCGCTCAGGCGTGAACTGCGCCAGCAGCAAGCTAAAGACCAGGCTGCCACCCACGGCGCCGGCCAGCAGCATCACATACATGAGCGCTACCACGCGGGGGCGGGTTTCCTCGCTTGCTTGGTCGGTGGCCAGGGCCAGTCCGGCGGTTTGCGAGGTCTGCAGGCCCGCGCCCACCATCAAGAATGCAATGGCTGCGGCGCCCTGGCCTACCCAGTCAGGCGTGGCGATCTGGCCTCCGCCCGATAGCACCAAGAGTGCAAACGGCATGACCGCCAGGCCAAAAAACTGGATCAATGTGCCGCCCCACATATAGGGCACGCGCTTCCAGCCGAAAGCCGAGCGGTGCACATCCGACTGGTAGCCCGTGATCGCACGAAAGGGCGCGACGAGGAGTGGCAGCGCCAGCATCATGGACACCAGCCAGGCCGGGACAAATAATTCGACAATCATCACCCGGTTGAGCGTGCCAATGAGCAGGGCCGTGGTAATGCCCATGGTCACTTTAAACAGCGAGAGGCGTAGCAAACGGGGCAGTGGCAGGCCGGGGCTGGAGACGTCCGCAAACGGCAACCAACTCGTAGGAATGTTGCGCGCGAATTTGGTGAATGTCTTGGCTCTCATGGCCGGGTCCACTCCATGGCTTGCGATTTGTAAAAACCGCTGGATACGCGCTGGGTGCGACTGCACTGCCAGTCGGCTAATGCGGGGTTGGCCGCCATGAGACTGGCGATTTTGAGTTCGGCCATGGGTTCGAGCCAGGGCGCACGGTCGCCGCGCGGAAACAGACGCCCGACCGAGATCATGGCGGCCAGCAGCGGTGTGCGCGGCGCAAAGGTAAATACGATGGTGCCCGAAGTGCGCTGGGCTAATTGCGCCAGCGCGCTCACCGCGTCATCGATTTGGTAGTGGATGATGGAGTCCATGGCCACCACATGGTCAAAGTGCCCCAGGCTGGCGTCGAGCATATCGCCGCTGCGCAGATCAATGCGGTGCGCCAGCTCGGCGGGCAGGCGGGTGCGAGCCAGATCCACCAGCGTGGGCGATAGGTCAATACCGACCACTTCTGCGCCCCGACGCGCTGCTTCTACCGCCAGCGCGCCCGTGCCGCAGCCCGCGTCCAAAATCCGTTTACCGTGCAAGTCCGCGGGCAACCACGACAAAAGCGTAGCGCGCATCTGATCGCGGCCCGCACGCACGGTAGCGCGGATGCGACCCACTGGCGCATCCGAGGTCAGCTTGGCCCAGGCGGAAGCGGCTGTGCGATCGAAATAGTGTTCTATCTGGCCGCGTCGCTCTTGGTAGCGGGTGTCGCTCATGGCCGTCCTTCAATCAAAACCAAGCAAGTCAAAAATATCGCGGTCCTTCATAGGCACGGCCGAATACGACTCACCCCCCAGCCACAGCTGCGCGGCCAAGCGCATGTATTCGTTTTGCACCGCCTCTAGTTCGGGCGAATACTCCATCTCGAACAGCGTGGATTTTTTGAGGCGGCTGCGGCGAATGACGTCGAGGTCGGGAAAGTGCGCCGCGAGCTTGAGACCAATCTTGTTGTTGTACTTGTCGATCTGGTCGGTGGCGGCGCTGCGGTTGGCGATGACGCCGCCCAGACGCACGTTGTAGTTCTTGGCCTTGGCGCCAATAGCCTGCACGATGCGGTTCATGGCAAAAATCGAGTCAAAGTCGTTGGCAGTGACGATAAGCGCCTTGTCGGCGTGTTGCAGCGGGGCGGCAAAACCGCCGCAGACCACGTCGCCCAGCACATCAAAAATAACCACGTCGGTGTCTTCGAGCAGATGGTGTTCTTTAAGAAGCTTCACCGTTTGGCCCACCACGTAGCCACCGCAACCCGTGCCCGCAGGCGGGCCACCGGCTTCGACGCACATCACCCCGTTGTAGCCGGGGAACACAAAGTCTTCCACGCGCAATTCTTCGGCATGGAAGTCCACCGTTTCCAAAACGTCAATCACGGTGGGCAGCATTTTTTTTGTCAGGGTAAATGTGCTGTCGTGCTTGGGGTCGCAGCCGATTTGCAGCACGCGCTTACCCAGTTTGGAAAACGCGGCTGACAGATTGCTGCTGGTCGTGCTCTTGCCAATGCCGCCTTTGCCGTAAATGGCAAACACCTTGGCGTTGCCGATTTTCAGGTTGGGGTCAAGTTGCACTTGCACGCTTCCGTCCCCGTCTGGGCGTGGCACGGGACGCCGTACAGTGGGGAAAGGCAGGGTTTCAGTATTCATGCGGGTGCTCCTTCGTAGACGCCTTCAAGGCGATCTTCCAGCTCTTCACCGGCGCGCCGTAAGGCGTCCAGCGTTTGTGCATCCGGTTGCCAGTAATTGCGCTCGGATGCTTCGATCAATCGGTTGGCCACCCGCGCCGAGGCGGTGGGGTTGAGTTTGGCCAGGCGCTCGCGCATGGCGGGGTCCAGCATGAAAGTTTCGGTCAGCTGTTTGTAGACCCAAGGCTGCACTTGGCCGGTGGTGGCGGACCAGCCCATGGTGTTGGTCACATGCACCTCGATTTGGCGCACGCCTTCGTAGCCGTGCTCGAGCATGCCTTCGAACCATTTTGGGTTGAGCATGCGGGTGCGGGTTTCCAGCGAGACTTGTTCGCGCAGCGAGCGCACCGCAGCGTTGCCCTTGGTTTGGTCGCCGATATAGACGGGCGGCGTTTTGCCACCCTTGGCTGCCTTGACCGCTTGGGTGATGCCGCCCAGGGTGTCGAAGTAATTGTCCACCGTGGTGACGCCCAGTTCCACCGAATCTAGGTTTTGGTAGGTAAGTTGTACGTCTGCCAGCGCGCTGGTCATCAAGGCGGTTTGCTGCACCGCGCGGCCACTGCGGCCATAGGCAAAGCCCTTGCGGCGCTTGTAGGTTTCGGCGAGCTCGCCCTCATCGCTCCAGCGGCTGCTTTCCACCAGATTGTTGACGTTGGCGCCGTAGGCGCCTTCGGCATTGCCATAGACGCGTAAAGCGGCAACTTCCAGCGTGCAACCGTGCTCTTGCTGGTAGGCCAGCGAATGCTTGCGAATCCAGTTCATCTCCAATGGCTCGTCGGCCGAGGCCGCCAGGAAAGCGGCCTCGGCCAGCAGTTTAATTTGCAGCGGCATCAGGTCGCGGAAGATGCCAGACAACGTAATCACCACGTCCACACGCGGCCGACCCAGCTCGGAAAGAGGAATCAGCGTGGCTCCGGCAATGCGGCCATAGCTGTCAAAGCGCGGTAGCGCGCCCATCAGTGCCAAGGCCTGGCCTATGGGCGTGCCTTCGTTTTTCAGATTGTCGCTGCCCCAAAGCACCATGGCGACCGACTCGGGCAGCGCATAGCCGTCCGCAGCGTGGCGCTCCAGCAGCAACTGTGCTTGGGCTGCACCTTCGCGCACGGCCAGTGCGCTGGGGATGCGGAAAGGGTCAAAGCCGTGGATATTGCGTCCTGTGGGAAGCACTGCGGGCGTGCGCAAAATGTCTCCGCCTGGGGCCGGACGGATGTAGCCGCCGTCGAGCGCATGCATCAGCGCGCTGACCTCGGTATCCACGGACAACTGGGCGTTGATGCCAAGCAACTCTTGAAGTATCGCTAGGGCCTGCGCATTCTTGGGCAAACCCGTGTCGGCCCAGGCGCGCTGGGGTGTTTGGCCAGCGACCAAAGCCTCTACTGCGTTGCGGTGCAGCGTCACACCGTGGGCGGAGTCGGCCATGGCCAGCAGCATGTCCACGCGCTGTGCGGCGCTGGGCGCGCGCCCGGTAACGTGTAAGCCGTGCGGAATGAGGGTGTATTCCAGTTCCAGTGTTTCCTGGCCTAGCTGCACCATGCGTTGGTCTACCGGCCCTGCTTGCTGGGCGTCCCAGAGCGGTTCGGCTTCGGCCAAGTCCAGCTCTGCGGCTTGGGCCTGAATCAGGGTGGCGAGTTCCTGGCGCTCACGGGCACCGCGCTCCAGACTGCGCCAGCGCTCCAGCGACGCTTTGAGGTCATGGAGGCCTTTGTACAAACCGGCCTGGGCAATGGGAGGTGTCAGGTAGCTAATCAGGGTTGCGCCGGAGCGGCGTTTGGCGATGGCACCCTCTGAAGGGTTATTGGACGCGTAGAGGTACACATTGGGCAAGTCGTCGATCAGGCGGTCGGGCCAGCAGGTGCCGCTGAGGCCAGTTTGCTTACCGGGCATGAATTCCAATGCGCCATGCGTGCCAAAGTGCAGCACGGCGTGAGCAGCGAAGTCTTCTCGCAAGTAGCGGTAAAAGGCCGAAAACGCGTGGGTGGGTGCCAGGCCCTTTTCGAACAACAAGCGCATGGGGTCGCCCTCATAGCCAAAGGAGGGTTGGACACAAACCAACACGTTGCCAAACTGCTTGCCCAGAACGTAAATGGCGTTGCCATTGCTGAGCTGGCGACCAGGTGCCGGACCCCACTGGGCTTCGATTTCTTTGAGCCAACGTTCTCGCCGCACATGATCGTCCGCGCTGATCAGGGTATGCACATTAGCGTCGGCGCCGTACTGCGAGGCGTTGCCCAACAAAACAGCGTTGCGCAGCTCGTCCACGCTCTCGGGCAGATTGACGCTGTAGCCCTGGTCTCGCATGGCTGTCAAGGTGTGCTGCAAGGACTCAAACACCGACAAATAGGCGGCGCTGCCAATGTTGCCGGCATTGGGTGGAAAGTTGAACAGCACGATGGCCACTTTGCGCGCGCTGCGTTCGCTGCGCTTCAATGCCACGAGCTTGCTCACCCGCGCGGCCAACATGAGGGCGCGCTCGGGACAGCTGTGCATGTCTTGGGCAGTGGTGTTGACGCCAAAGGTGCAGGCGTGGTGGCAACCCGCACAGGTCACGCCCGCAGCGCCAGGCCGGCCGCCAAAGACCATGGGGCCGGTAGAACCATCAAGCTCGGGTATCGCCACCATGATGGTGCTCTCCACTGGCATCAGGCCGCGATCCGAGCCGCCCCATTGGTCCAGGGTTTGAAATTCGACCGGATGCGCAGTTACATAGGGCACGTCGAGCTTGGCCAGCACCTCTTCGGCGCCTTTGGCATCGTTGTACGCGGGGCCGCCAACCAGAGAAAATCCAGTGAGTGACACCACAGCGTCTACCGTCACCCGGCCGTTTTGGTAAAAGAACGCTTCAATGGCGGGTCGCGAATCAAGCCCGGCGGCAAAGGCCGGAATCACGCGCAGACCACGCGCTTCGAGCGCAGCGATCACGCCGTCGTAATGGCCGGCGTTGCCCGAGAGCAAATAGGAGCGCATCAGCAGCAAGCCCACGGTTCCCACCACGGGGCCACGCGCGGGCAGGGGCAGGGCCAGCGCTTCTTCAGCGTAGCGCCCAACCAGGCGCGGGTGGTAGACGCCGACTTCGGGGTAATGCACCGGCGCGTCTATTTTGAGGCTGCCGCGCAGGCTGCGCCGCGTGCCGTCAGCGCCCCGGTCCACCACGTGGCGCACCAGGTTCAGTACGTTGTCGTCCGAACCGCTCATCCAGTATTGCATGGCCAAAAAGTAGGCGCGCACGTCTTGGGCCGTGCCTGGAATAAAGCGCAGCATCTGCGGCAGGCGGCGCAGCATCTTCATTTGCGCAGCGCCGCCGGTGGGGGCTTTTTCTTTACTGCCGCGCAGTTTTTTGAGCAGCGCCATGGGGCCACTGGCGGGCTTGAGCATGTCGAACTGGCCCAGCCGGGTGAGCTGCGTGACCTCGGTGGCCGAGGCGATGCAGATCATGGCGTCGCATTGCATGCGCCGCTCGCGCAAGGTTTCCAGGATGGGCAGGAAATGGTCTTCCAAAAACAGCATAGCGGCCACCACGATGTCGGCCTGCGCGATGTCGGCCTTGCAGCGGGCGATCAGGGTGTCGTTGCCTGCGTATTCCGAGGCGGCGTGCAGCGTAAGCGCCAAGCCGGGCAGGTCTCTTGACAGGGTTTTGCGGGCGCGCTCGACCGAACTTGCCAGGTGCGTGTCCATGGTCACAATCACCACACGGATCGGAGTCGGTGCCCGATGCGCGTTCATACTAGCGCCCGAAGTGAGCTTTAGCGTCATACAAAGTCTCCACCGTGATAAGAGCCAGGCCGTGATCGACGGCATATCGCTCGGTGTTGCGTCGCGCTTTGCCGCGCACAAAAAAAGGTATTTTTTTCAGTTCTTTTTCAGCCTCGGGGTTCCAGCTTGCCGCTGGTACCGCGCTGCCGGTGGCGGTGTCTGCCGCGGGGGCGGGCGCCAGACTGTTGGAGCCAGGACTTTCCTGCATCACGCCGCCGCCCAGATGCGAGGGCGCCGCGTCTTCGTGGAACTCAGAGTCGCCCCGGAACATGCCAATCAGATGCTCTTCCAGGCCCATCATCAGGGGGTGGACCCAGGTGTCAAAGAGCACGTTGGCGCCTTCAAAGCCCATTTGCGGCGAGTAGCGCGCCGGGAAATCTTGCACATGCACCGGGGCCGAAATCACGGCGCAGGGTACGCCTAGGCGCTTGGCGATGTGGCGCTCCATTTGAGTGCCCAGCACCAGCTCGGGCTGCAGTTCAGCAATGCGCGCCTCGACTTCAAGGTAGTCGTCGCTAATCAGCGGATCCACGCCGTACAGTTTGGCTGCGTCGCGCACCTCGCGCGCAAATTCACGGCTGTAGGTTCCGATACCCACTACGGTAAACCCCATTTCCTCGTTGGCCACTTTTGCCGCAGCCACGGCGTGGGTGGCGTCGCCGAAGACGAAAACGCGCTTGCCGGTGAGGTAGGTCGAGTCAACGGAACGGGCGTACCAGGCGGCGCGCGATCCGGCCTGGGCCAGCGCAGCTTCAGCGTCAAGACCCGCCAGCGTGGCCACCTCGCGGATGAAAGCGCGGGTAGCACCCGTGCCTATGGGAATGGTTTTGGTGAAGGGCTGGCCAAACGTGCGCTGCAGCCACTGCGCCGTCAGGTTAGCGATCTCGGGGTAGAGCACCACATTGAAGTCGGCATTGGTCAGGCGGCCCAGGTCTTCGGGCGTGGCCGAGAGCGGCGCCACGACATTGA
>Ga0164294_10006499_pt1 | contig 10008 bp, 4 predicted proteins | sample GEODES005metaG_FD_111479 | JGI IMG/M metagenome (GOLD analysis project Ga0164294, IMG submission 111479) | Oligotrophic lake water microbial communities from Sparkling Lake, Wisconsin, USA - GEODES005 metaG | ecosystem: Environmental > Aquatic > Freshwater > Lake | place: USA: Sparkling Lake...
GATCTCTGCCGAGGTGCTGCCCTTTGGCGGCCACTTGATCCAACTTGATGTCCCTGACCGGGCAGGTAACTCCAACTCGGTGGTCATGTCGCTTCCCGACACCGCTGACTACCTCGACCGGTCGCTCAACCCCTACCTCGGGGCAGTGATTGGTCGATGGGCGAATCGCATTGGTGGAGCGCGATTCCCTCTGGATTACACCCCGATTGAGGTGGTGCCCAATGAGGGACCACATCAGTTGCACGGCGGGCCGGAGGGTTTTGATCGGCGCGTCTGGGACGTTGTGGACCACTCCACTGATCGGATCACGTTGCGCCTGATTTCGCCGGCTGGCGATCAAGGATTTCCGGCCACCGTGGAGGCGTTCGCCCGCTATGTGTTGGAACCCGGTGAGGCTGGGAACTCGGGGGTGATGGAACTCACGCTGACGGCAACTGCCGATGGCTCAACGCCGGTCAACATGACCACGCATACGTATTGGAACTTGTCGGGCAGCACCTCAACGTCAGTGGAAAATCATCGGCTGACGGTTCCGGCCGAGTGGTCGGTGGATGTGGATGCGTCACTGTTGCCGTCGGGACGGCTCCCGTCGGTGGAGGGAACCGAATGGGATCTGCGTCGCGGACCTCGACTCGGCGATGTGCTCGATGCCACCGGCGGACTTGATCGCTGTTTCTTATTGACTCACGACATCGGCCGCGAGATTCCTGGATTGCGGATTGCTGCACACCTTGAAGACCCCGAGTCGGGGCGGGCCCTCACGGTCAGCACTAACCAGCCGGGAGTTCAGGTCTATGTGCCGGACGGTCCTGTGGCTGGTCGCCCCAATCGTGGCGGAGTCTGCTTGGAAACTGGCGCACTCCCCGACGCGTTGAATCGCCCGGGATTTAAGCCAAAGACCCTGCGGCCACGCGGCGAGTACCGCCACATTCACCGCGTCGAATTTGGCTACTGCTAGCGGCGTCAGCCCATCTGCGTGCGGCTTCAGCCCATCTGGCTAGCGGCGTCAGCCCATCCGGCTAGCGATCTCAGCCCATCTGCGTGCAGCTTCAGCCCATCTGGCTAGCGGCGTCAGCCCATCCGGCTAGCGATCTCAGCCCATCTGGCCGGAGCGCTCGATGAGCGCATCACGAAAATCTGGGTGAGCAATCTCGGCTAATGCCAGAGCTCGCTCTCTCACTGACTTGCCTTTCAGTTCAGCGATACCGAACTCCGTGATGACCACATCGGTCTGGTGACGGGGAGTAGTAACGAGCAGTTCATCGCCCATGCTGGGCAGGATTCGCGATACCCGCGTATCGCCCTGCATCGTGCTCGACCGCATGCACAACAGCGACCGATCTTCGAGTTCTAGGCCGGCTCCGGCAACGAAGTCCTCGTGCCCGCCGGTTCCCGAATGTTGCTGGCCCGCCATGGTGTCGGCCGCCACCTGACCCCACAGGTCAACCGCTACGGCACCGTTAATGGACACAAAGTTGTGGTTGAGCGAGATGAGTCGGGTGTCATTGACCACTTCGACCGGCAGGAACCGGACCTCGGGGTTGTGATCCAGCCACGTGTACAACTCGGGAATGCCCGCAGCGAATGTGGTGACCGAATAGCCGGTGAACTCGCCCTTGTTGGCGTTGGTGACCTTGCCTGCTTGATGCAGCCGCATGAGTCCTGTGGTGAACATTTCTGAATGCACTCCGTAACCACCGCCGGAACCTTCGGCGAGCATTCCGGCAATGAGGGAAGGAATCGCCCCAATACCTGTTTGCAGCGTGGCGCCATCGTGAATGAAGGTCCGAGCAAACTCCGCAATCGCCCGGTCGGCGTCGCTGGCTTCGGCGTCGGCCAGATTGACCGGTTGCGACTCGCTCTCAATGAGCACGTCGATCTCGCTCACGTGCAAACGGTGAGTGTGCTCCGGCTCCACCCCGAGGGTGTGCGGATAGAACTCAGAGAACTCGGCAATGAGGAGCCGATCAGGGTCGTTGCCGCAGCGGTGAAGTTCGGCAACCGAGGCGCCGGCATGCAATGACAACGAGCACCAGCCATCGGCATCTGGAGAGGCAACGGCCGTTGCCATCACTCTGGGATGGAGCTCTTCCAAGATGGGACCAAACCCTCGGAAGTCAGAGGGCACGTACTCAATGTTGCCGCCGCTGTCTCTGAGGAATCGCTCGGCCGGACCAAAGAATCCGCTCCGGAAGGTGACTCCAGGTTGGGTGAACACGGCATACAGGTCGGTGAGTAGCGCACCATTGACCTGCAGGTTCACCCAATCGGTTCGCTCGCCGAGCGCGTGCAGAAAGGCGCCTGGATGGGCTGGCCCCAAACCCAAGGCCATGACATCGGTTGCGTTCACTCTGGCAACGGCTTCGGCCGGCGTGGAGATCTGATGAGTAGACATTCGGGCACCTTCCTCTGGCGCAGTACGGTTCGGCGGACAGTACCTGACCTTGCTCGCTTTACCTCGCCGATCACGCAGGAGTTTCACGGTGTCACCCTCCAACAACCTGACCGATACCGAACCGGGGCTGAACCTGGCCACCTGCTGGGAAGCAGTAGCCGACACCGTTCCCGACTCAATTGCGCTGATTCACGGCGAGCTGCGTCGGACCTGGGATGAGTTCGAGCGCCGATCTGCACGACTCGCTGGCCATCTGAGCGCTGCAGGCCTTGGCCCCGACTCCAAGGTCGCCTTCTATCTCTTTAACGGTCCGGAATACGTCGAGGGCACCTTTGCGGCGTTCAAAGTGCGCGCGGTACCGGTCAACGTGAACTACCGGTACCTCACGGGCGAGCTGAACTACCTGTTGGACAACTCCGATGCTGAAGCAGTCCTGTTCTCTGCCGAACTTGCCGATCGACTCGACGCGGTCAGGGACAACGTGCCTGGCATCCGCACCTTCATTTGTGTCGGCGCATCCGATGACTACCCAGTTCCGTCGTGGGCAATTGATTACGAGGTCGCCGTTACCCACGAGCCAATGGAACGCATCGAGCGCTCAGCCGACGATTTGTGGTTCCTCTACACCGGCGGCACCACTGGGATGCCAAAGGGCGTCATGTGGCCGCATCGGAGTTTGCTCGGCACCGCCGCGGCGACCTTCGGAATAGTGAAATTGCCCCTGCCTGCCACCGTTGAGGAGGCCTCGGTTGCGGCCGCGACGTTCCGCGATGCCGGCAAGGCAATTCGGCTACTCCCGGCCGCCCCGCTCATGCATGGAACCTCGGCCATCACGTCGGTAGCGGTGTTGAGCCACGGGGGCAGCGTGACCACCCTCACCGGTCGGTCCTTTGACGCCGATGAACTCTGCGAGGCAGTCGAGCGCGACCGAATCTCTCAACTCACGATCGTGGGCGATGCGTTCGCCAAGCCAATGGTCGCCGCGCTTGATGCCGCAGTCGCCGCAGGACGCCCCTATGACATGTCCTCGTTGAAAGTGGTGGCGTCATCGGGGGTTATGTGGTCGCAACCAGCAAAGGACCGACTTCTTGAGTTTTGCTCGGCCACCCTTGCCGACCTGCTCGGATCATCTGAAGGTGTGGGTTTTGGAACCTCGGTGTCGAAGAAGGGCGCAACTGAACAAACTGCTCGGTTCCGATTGGGTGAGCATGCCAAGGTCTTCACCGAGGAAGGTGAGGAGGTGTTGCCTGGCTCGGGCATCACGGGAGTGCTTGCGGTAGGCGGTCCGATTCCCATCGGGTACTACAAAGATCCCGATAAATCCGCAGGCACATTCAGAACCTTTGCGGGCAGGGTGTGGTCGGTCCCGGGTGACTTCGCCACCGTGGAAGAGGACGGCACCATCAAGCTGCTCGGGCGAGGGTCGGTGTGTATTAACACGGCGGGGGAGAAGGTCTATCCCGAAGAAGTGGAGGAAACCCTCAAACTTCACCCGCTTGTCCACGACGCCAATGTGGTTGGTCTGCCAGATGAAAAATGGGGGCAGTCCATCACTGCTGTCGTGTCACTCTCTGAGCCCGTCGCGGCCACTGACGACCTGGAGTCAGATCTCATCAGCTATTGCAAGGGTCTGCTCGCTGGCTACAAATGCCCCAAACGGATCGTTCTCGTGGATCAGGTGCTGCGCGGTCCGAACGGCAAGGCGGACTACAAATGGGCGAACGCCACAGCGGTTAGCGGCACGGCCTAAGGAACTCGCTCGGGTCAACGACAGGTATGCCAGAGCGGCCTCGACTCAAGCAGTCTTCAATGCGGCCTCGCTGCCCAAGCAGTCCTCAATGCGGCCTCAACTCAAGCAGTCTTCAATGAGGACTTCGCTGCCCAAGTTCCTGCGACTCAGGAATGAGCAACTCAGTCGATAGCGACGGTTGCAGAGCCAATCCAGCCTCGGACAGCGGTCTCCAACTCAGCGATTCGTGCTGGTAGATCCCGTGCGGGGACTGCCTCAGAGAGATGGAACCCTTGGGCATGATCACAGCCAAACTCAACAAGTCGTGCCATCGCTGCCGCATCTGCAACACCCTCAGCGGTCACTGTCATGCCCAACTCGTGTGACAGATCAATGATCGACTGAACAATCGCGGCGTCCGATGGCGAACTGGCCAACGTGGCAATGAAGGTGCGGTCGATCTTCAGGCCACCAATCGGGAGGTGAGCCAGGTTGGCCAACACCGCATAACCGGAACCGAAGTCCGCAATCGTGAAGTGCAAGCCAGATGCAGAGAATCGTCCGAGGATCTCGGCCGCGGCGACTGCGTCGTCATTGAGTTCGTTTTCTGCGATTTCAATCTCGACGTGACCGGGAGTGAGTTCGCCGCTGCGCTGCAACTTCTGAACGAAGTCAACAAGCTCTGGGTCGTGAAGGCTGCGAATCGACATGCGGGCGGTGACCACAACCTGGTCACCGTTGGCCGAGAGTTCTGCCGCTGCCTTTCCGGCCTCGCCGAGTACCCACTTTGTGAGTGGCTGGATCAGACCCGAATGCTCGGCAAGTTCGATGAGTTCGACCGGAATCCGAACGCCGTCGGTGCCTCGACGCCAGTTCACATGAGCTTGGACTCGGGTGACTCGCCCCGTGCGAAGGTCGACCATTGGTTGGAACCGCAGCTCAAGTTCCTGGCGAGCAAGACCTTGCTGAAGTTCGTTGAGCAACGCGAGTCGCCGGATTGAGCCGGGCTCGTCGCTGCGATCAAACACGGTCATCGGGATGCCCGCACGCTTCGCGCTATGGAGTGCCGAGTCGGCGTGCTTCAACAGAGTCTGGTGAGGTTCCCCGGGCAAACTGCTCAGCGCAACACCAACGGTGCCCCGGCACTCGACGAGGTGTCCCGCAACATCGAACGGACGGGCGAGAGCAAGACGCACCTGCTCCGCTCGCTCGAGAGCTTCCTCTGCGGTGGTGGTGGGCATGGTGAGAATCCCGAACTCATCTCCACCCACACGAGACACCACCGCAAGACCTTGGATGTCCCGGGTGAGGCGTCGACCGATTTCCACAATGAGCTGATCGCCGATGAGTAGACCAAGCGATTCGTTGATTTCGCGAAGCTGATCCACATCAACGAGCACAAGTGCAACGTGCCCCTGGGCCTCGGGCGCGGTGACGACGGAGCTGATGCGCTCCTCAAACAGAGCCCGATTGGGAAGTCCGGTCAGAGCGTCATGACTGGCCTGATGGCGAAGACGATCCTCGATGGCCACAGTCCGGGTCACATCGGTAATGGTGACACCAAGAGTGCCATCGCCGAGACGGTCCACTCGCAGATCCAGATGAGTGCTGGGGATCTCCGCAAAGGTCAGTCGCTCGGCGGTGAGAGTCTGCCCGGTGTGAGCAACATCAAAGAGCGCCGAGCGAATCAGCTGGCTGCTGGCATGACTGAAGAGATCCGAGATCGGAGTGCCATCAACGGTGCGGCGCTCCAGGTTGAGCATGCGGCGTGCGGCTCGGTTGCCGGCGCGCACCACGAGTGTGTCGGGGTCGTCCGGCGTGAGGAACTCAAGCACCAAACAAGCAGCTGGGCTTCGGTCGATGACCTCGGCCATGCGGCGCTCGGAGATTCGTGAATGCTCCTCAACGGTGACGTCAAGCAGCGAGCCTCGGGCTCCGCCTGCTGCCGCCGTTGCGGTCACTCTCACCTGGAGGTGATGCCACTGGCCATCGGCCCCGCGGAACCGAACGACTGGGTCCGGAAGCAACTCAACCTTGCCGGTAGTTGCGTTGCCGGTGGTGAGGTCGATGAGCTGTTCGTCGCTGCCGCCCGCCTGAGGGCTCGGCATGCCCGAAGGCGGCAATACCGCTGCGAGCGCGGGGAGGTCGTCGGGGTGAACGAGGGCACGCATGGTGCCAGCGGACGTAAACGCCAGCGGTTCCCACCCCAAGATGGCGCCCATTGACGGCGAGACATGGTGTCCGTCGAGTCCAGGGGCGACCTGATTGAACAGGATGACGCCCGACTCCGCGAGGGCGGCGTCGTATGCAGCCCGGGTGCGGGCAAGTTCTTCTTCCGCCTCTCGGCGACGTCGTGACCAACGACCCACGATCTCGGTCCTCCAGCAGTAGTCACACGACGCTGATGCGCCGTTTGGTAAGGCTAAAGGCGCCGCGCGGTCCGGTGGCGGATGCCCCTCTCTTCCCTTCTCCCCGCCGCACCCTTCACTCCGAACTTGGGTGTTTGCGACTGATCGGCTGTCGTTGCGACCCAAGTTCTCGGGTGGGGTGGGCTGTCACCCCGAACTTGGGTGTTTGCGACCGATCGGCTGTCGTTGGGACCCAAGTTCGCGGGTGGGGCGGGCTGTCACCGTTACCATCCGAGAGTGCCTCACTCCGCTGCGCTTGTTGAATTGTCGATTGCTGCGATCACAGCGGCATCCGATGACCCCACCAAGGTCTGTGAAAACCGCGGCTGGGCGTGCCCATGGCTGTACGAGCAGACAGGCAACGAGTGGCTGGCTCGCACCGTCGGCTGGCTGACCGAGAAGCCGCTGCAAATTGCTGTGGTTGTGTTGGTCGCATGGATCCTCAACCGGATACTCCGCACCCTGATTAAGCGCCTCGGCGACCACGCCATTTCTCGGGCCGACAACTTGGGCAGCTACGTGCCGGATTCGTTGCGACGAGTTGATCGTCACGGTCGCGGGGAAGCACGGGCCGAAACCATCTCGTATGTGACGCGCTCAGTGGTCACAGGGCTGGTTGGCTTGCTTGCGCTCGGTGCCATTCTTGGGGTGCTCGGAGTGAGTTGGAAGGCATTCCTTGCGAGCGCCGGCGTGATTGGCGTGGCACTCGGTTTTGGCGCCCAAACCCTTGTTCGGGACTGGCTTGCGGGTTGGTTCATCGTGATCGAGGATCGCTACGGCGTCGGCGACGTTGTTGATGCTGGAGCCGGAGCGGTGGGAACTGTTGAACGAATTACGTTGCGATCGACGCGGTTGCGGGCCCAAAACGGCAACGTCTGGCATGTGAGTAACGGCGAGATCCTGCGAGTTGCCAACAAGTCCCAGTCATGGTCGCGGGCGCTTGTCGATGTGGTCGTGAGCGTTGAGGCAGATGTGGATCGAGCATGTGAAGTGCTGGGCGACGTGGGTCAGTCATTGCTCGCCGATCCGCTGTGGGCCGACCAGGTGCGCTCAGAACCAGATGTACTTGGTGTGCACCTCATTGATCCAAGTGGGGTGACGCTGAGGGTGGTGTGCGAGACCGAACCGGCGCACCAATTCAGCGTCGAACGGGAATACCGGTTGCGTGTTCTGCGTGCCTTTGAGGCGGAAGGGATTCCGCTCGCCACGACGCCGCGGATGCCTGGCGCCGTCGATCCATCCGCATAACGCCCCCCCTCTTGCCCCGACCCGTTCAACCGAACTTGGGTGTTTGCGACCGACCCGCTGTCGTTGCGACCCAAGTTCGCGATTGGGTGGGTTCGCGATTGGGTGGGTTCGCGATGGTGGGGGCGGGTAGGACCTGGCACCGAACTTGGGTGTTTGCGGCCGACCCGCTGTCGTTGCGACCCAAGTTCGCGATGGTGTGAGCGCGGCGGTGGTGGCGGGCTCGGAGGGTTAAGCGGGTGGGGGTTAAGCGGGGGGTGCGAGGGTGACGTCGACGGAGAGGGTGTCGCCGTCGGCCGCTTCGGTGGTCACCATTTGTGTGACTCGCCCAGCATCGGCCACGTCCGATGACACCGAGTTGAACAGCGCTAGCCGCTCGGGAGTGTCTCGCACCTCGGCCCGCACGATTTCGGTTTTCATGCCCACCTTGGCCGCGGACTTTGCACCTCGAAGTTCCGAGAGCACCGCGCCCGCAACCTCAAGCGCCTGTGAGTCGCCGTCGGGGGCAAGCGATCGCAATTCGTCGGCGACTGGCCATTCGGATCGATGTACCGACCCTTCCATCCACCATGACCACGCTTCTTCAGTAGTGAAGGGGAGGAACGGCGCAAAGAGTCGGTGCAACGTGGACAGCGCAGTTGCAAGGGCAGCTCGGGCTGACAGTGCGCCGTCGTCGGGGTCGAGCTCGACGCCATCGTCGCTCTGCGGTCCATAAGCGCGGGTCTTTACCAACTCGAGATAGTCATCGCAGAACCGCCAGAAGAACGACTCAGTCCGCTCAAGGGCGCGGGCGTAATCGAATCCCTCAAATGCTGCGGTGGTCTCGTCGACAAGGTCGGCGAGCGCAACCAACATGGCGCGGTCGAGAGCGAAGGTGACCTTGGTCCCCTCGGGCGCAAGACCAAACCCAAGGGCGAACTTCGATGCGTTGAGCAACTTGATGGCGAGCCGGCGCCCAACCTTCATCTGCTGCTCATCGAAGGCGGTGTCGGTGCCGGGTCGACCGCTTGCCGCCCAGTAGCGAACGCCATCGGAGCCGTGCTGTTCCAGCAGGTCAGTCGGCACGACCACATTGCCTTTGGACTTCGACATCTTCTTGCGATCCGGGTCCAGAATCCATCCGCTCAACGAGGCGTTGGTGAACGGCAACGTCCCATGCTCGTAGTGGCTCCGCAGCACGGTGGAGAACAACCAGGTGCGAATGATCTCGTGAGCTTGCGGGCGTAGATCCATGGGGAACGTGCGGGCAAACAGGTCGGGATCGTCCTCCCAACGGCACGCAATCTGGGGTGTCAGCGACGAGGTTGCCCAAGTGTCCATGACGTCGGGGTCGCCAATGAAGCCACCCGGCTTGCCGCGCTGGTCCTCGGTGAAACCAGGAGCCGCATCTGACTGCGGATCGACCGGAAGAACGGACTCATCGGCGGTGATGGGCGCATCGAGTAGCGGAAGTCCCTCGGCGTCGAGTTCGTACCAGATGGGGAACGGCACACCGAAGTACCGCTGACGAGAGATGAGCCAATCGCCGTTGAGGCCACCGACCCAATTGTCGTAGCGGTGGCGCATGTACGCCGGATGCCATGCGAGTTCGCCGCCGCGAGCGAGGAGGTCGTCCTTGAGCTCATCGGACCGGCCACCGTTGCGGATGTACCACTGGCGAGACGTAACGATCTCGAGCGGCTTATCGCCCTTTTCGAAGAACTTCACCGGGTGGGTGATGGGCCGAATATCGCCGACGAGTTCGCCGGTCTCTTTGAACAGCGCAACCATCTGCTCGCGTGCACCGCCGGCGGCCTTGCGAGCAATCCTGCTGTAGCGCTCGCGGGCTTCATCGGTGGTGAGCCACTCCGGAGTCTCCTCACGGAATCGGCCATCCCGTTCCACCACGGCGCGCATGGGAAGGTCGAGTTCACGCCACCAGATCACGTCGGTGGTGTCGCCGAACGTACAGATCATGGCGATGCCGGTTCCCTTATCGGGCTCGGCGAGGGTGTGGGCTCGCACCGGAACTTCTACCCCAAATCCCGGGGTGGTCACCGTGGTGCCGAAGAGCGGCTTGTAGCGCTCGTCGTCTGGATGTGCCACGAGGGCCACGCAACTCACGACCAACTCTGGACGGGTGGTGTCGATGAGGATGTCGCCGCCGCCGTCGGTGCGGTGGAACGCCAATTGGTGGTAGGCGCCGGGGCGTTCGCGGTCCTCGAGTTCGGCTTGGGCCACGGCGGTCTGGA
>Ga0164294_10006501_pt1 | contig 10007 bp, 12 predicted proteins | sample GEODES005metaG_FD_111479 | JGI IMG/M metagenome (GOLD analysis project Ga0164294, IMG submission 111479) | Oligotrophic lake water microbial communities from Sparkling Lake, Wisconsin, USA - GEODES005 metaG | ecosystem: Environmental > Aquatic > Freshwater > Lake | place: USA: Sparkling Lake...
ATTATGCCTAGTGTATTTTTAGTAAGTGACACACACTTTGGACACGCAGGTGTATGTCGCTTCACCCGTAACGATGGTGTGACCAAACTACGTCCGTGGACCGATCCGGATGAAATGGACGAGTTCATGGTTCGAGCCTGGAACGAGCGTGTGCGCCCCACGGATAAAGTCTATCACTTGGGCGATGTGGTTATCAACAGAAAGGCGTTAAAAACTCTTGCTCGTCTCAACGGTGACAAAGTGTTGATACGTGGTAACCACGACATCTTTCCAGATTTGGAGTATCGTGAGTACTTTCGTGAACTGCGTGCTTACCATGTGATGAACGGCATGATCCTGAGTCATATTCCTATTCACTCAGAAAGCCTGGGTCGTTTTGGTGTGAACATTCACGGTCACTTGCACGCTAATCGTGTGATGATTCCTATGCCACCAGCATACAAACCTGATCAAATTGATGTCAGGTACCATTGTGTGTGCGTGGAGCAAACTGATTTTGCACCCATCCTGTTCGAAGATGTCATGCGGCGTATCACAGCAGAAGGTGGTGTAGTTGGATTCCAAAACGGCAACGGCCCTGTGATGTAATATCACAGGGTCTCGTAGGATGTGCTGTAAATATCAATAATCAGAATCTCAAATTACATGAAATATACATTTACTAATTTTGATCTAAATCTTGAAAAGACTTTTTTGAGAACCGGTGACCAGGCCAAAATTGTTGTCAAACCCAAGATAAGTCAGCACGCTCTTGCCCGAGACATATATTTTCAACCTTCATACTGTCCTTTGATCAGCATTCACGACTCTGACAAAGGTTCATGCTTTCAAGAGTTAGATATTCCAAGTGCTTCTTTTCAGGTCACAGTGCAAAACGACCAAGTGGTCATGATGCAATCTGTCAAAAAAACTCTTGCGGTTGATGACTATGTTGGCAAACTGTATGATAACATCAGGGATACCATTGCCAACATCTATGACCGTCATGCGGTGGTCAATCTTTGTTACAGCGGCGGAATAGATTCGCTGGTTTTATTGAGTTTCGTTCTTGAACTGGGTCTGATCGGACGCACAAGGCTGATAAATTTTGAAAATCATACCCAAACGCACGACACTTGTCTGCATGTCAATCAAGACCAAAAACTCAAAGTCAAGACACTTTTGGAAAATATGCAATATCAAAGTCTAGGCATCGAGTACCACACCTTTGATCTTGGTCACATAGCCAATGTGTTCAATGCTCATGGTCTGGCAGAACTCAAATGTTATGCGACTCAATCATTGCTGGAAAAATATCACGATCAAGTGTTTTTACTGGGTTATCATGGCAATCAGATTTTTGTACACAAGAATATTTTTTTTGATGAGCTTGTAATACAACAACCAAGTTGGAAGCACAGATTAGAATTGTACATATCAAACAGGCACAATTATTACACTACATCAGCAAGAGATTTTAAAGTATCAAAAGAGTTGATACCAATAGAACGTAGACACCTACTGGCGAAACCCTGGAGCAAACTTGACGGATATCAAGGTAACAAGATTTACTCGCCCATTGGCAGTGATGCCAATTTCCAAATGACAAGATCGCTGGACTTTTCCAAGATACACCCTGACGTAATAATGGATGCCCAAATAGCACGCTCGCTGATCAGCATGAATTCGCGTGTGAACTTGCTGGAATACATCGGCATTGAAAGCATCAAAGACAACGACAATCTTGAAGAAATTAGGATACCTGCTCATCTCATTGATCAAAAACAACTTGTCATTCCAGAAAATCTCATTCATGATTCAGAAGGTGTATCGTATCTCAGAGATGAAATAATGAGCATGCCTCAGAGAGGCTGGCTGGCCATCAACAGTGCAGTCGCAATCAAATCTTTGCAACACATATCGGCACACTATAAGTAATACCACATCTAGAAAGTTTTCCATCTTGTCAAACTGTGCATCAAATTTCTTCCCTTGTCGTTATCCCATTGTCGAAGCCCTGATGAACTCAGCATCTGACATGGGATTAGCAGCAGCCGTGGGCACTTTGTTTGCTGCCAGCCTAGAAAGTCCAATCAGCCTTGAGGTCAAAATGTAAATGGTAAAAGCCACCACGGATGACTTGTGCAGTAGCCATCAACATGTACAAAATCAGTTGATCCTGGGTCAAACAATTCAAATTGACAATGACGACTGGAATCGCACACAACAATTAAAAGCAAGTATATTTGGTCCAGGAGATCAAGGATTTGTGTATGCAGGTCATTCCATCGACCATGTCAAAGGTGTGCGCCCGGTCAAAGAAATTGTAGAGTATCTCTGCCAGACACTAACATCATCTCAAATACAGAAAGGACGTATGTGATCAAATTCATGAAAATTATGTTATTGGGTTTTGCTTGCGGCGTGACATCGGTGTCTGCTGCCAGCATGTTTGAACTGATAGTTCCAAATCCTCCTGGGGGCACCACCGACATAGCAGGAAGATATGTGGCCAAGATCTTAAATGACGCCAACATGCCCACCATGGTCTCAAATCGACCCGGAGCACAAGGCACCATTGGAACAAAAATTGCAGCCAACACAGCTAATACTCAAAACACCTTGTTGTTGCTGGGCACTGGACCCGGACTGTATGCTCCACTCATGATGGATGTACCACCATACGATGTATTGGCAGAATTCAGCATGGTTGCCACCATTGCCAGCGACTCAATTGTGATCATAGTACCGGGTGCCAGCACAATCCAAAATGCCCAACAACTGGTCACCGCAATTCGTTTGGCCACACAACCATTGAACTGGGGACATGGGGCCATGAGTCAAAAATTTGCAGGAATCTTGTTCATGAGCAAAATCAAACAGATTGCCACTGAAATACCATACAATGGTGCCATACAAGTGGCAACCGCAGTGGCATCTGGCCAGCTTGATTTTGCATTCATCAACTACACCGAAGCCAAAGAGTTAGCAACCGCAGGTCGTGTGCGCATGATTGGCGTGGCTGCCAAACAACGTCTGGCCCAGGATTCCAGCATACCTACCTTTCATGAACAAGGCATTGATTTTGAACATCAGGCTTGGTTTGTACTGGCAGCCCCCAAGACCATGGCGCCCGAGTTGGTCAACAAGATCAATCAGTCAGTGACAAGTGCAATGAAAAAAGATCAAACCAGTTACATCCACCGTGAGATGACTCCCATGATCAGCACCGTGGCTCAGTCGGAACAGTTTATACGTCAACAGTACAAGACGTATAAACCCATCATACAAGATGTCAAATCACAGGCCAACAAATAAATGCACGGTCATTACACAGTTGATGGAATAGTTTATACAAACAAATTAAACGCCTTGCTGGCTGCAACCACCAGTGGCAAGCAAGTGCTTTGGCACTGGCACAAAGAATACAACAATCTTGATTGGACTGTGGATTCCAAACACACACTACAGGAGATTTACAAAAAACGAGCACAACAACTGCGTGAAAAATACGACTGGATCACGTTGAGTTTCAGTGGTGGCTCAGACAGTTGGACAGTGCTGAACAGTTTCTTGAGCAATGGAATACAGCTAGATGAAATATTTTGCAGGTGGCCTATCAAGGCTACAGAAAATATTTTTACACCCAACATGATTGATCACAGCACAGAAAATATCTTGAGCGAATGGGAATTTGCCATCAAACCTGTGCTGGCACAGGTGCAGAAAACACATCCCAACATCAAAATTACAGTGCATGATTGGAGCGATGAAATCATGAAAACTGAATTCAGTGATGACTATTGGTTGTCCACCCAGGACCACTTGAATCCGGGATTCTCAATGAAATACAATGCCATTGGCGCTGTAGAAAGAAAATCCTTGGATCGTGGAAAAAATACCTGCATAGTTTTTGGCATTGATAAACCACAAATCTGGGTAGAGAACCACAAAGTTTTTTGTTATTTCTTGGACATCCTGTCCAATACTCGTGCAATGCAACAAGAAGGGCGTGTGGTAGAGTTGTTTTATTGGACCAAGGACCTGCCAGAGATCACACACACGCAGGCTCGAGAGATATATCATCATTTGTGTGCCAACAAACTTTTGGCCAATCTTGTCGATCGCAAACAGACAATGACTGCAGAAAAAAAGCACATCTGGGATACCATGATCCGCAAAATTGTTTATCCCGATTACAACGTTTCTACTTTTCAGGCTAAAAAAGATATCAGTACCATATATTCTCGTGTGGATGCCTGGATGACTCAACTTCCTGATCAGAGTTTTTTCCACAGTTGGAACAACATCATAGACAATTTATTTGTAAGCATAGATGACCGATTTTTCAACTGGCGCGACGGCAAGCGCACTGGATTAACAGGATTTGTCAGTCCTTTGTATTACTTAGGTGATATCCAATGATCTGTCCTGATAATTTTATCTACCCCGGTGGCGCAACTGGTAGACGCACTCTCCTCAGAAGGGAGCTGTTGAAGGTTCGAATCCTTCCCGGGGTACCACCCTGCACTTAAATATCAATCTAATGTTTTATGAAAAACTCAACATCCAGGTCGATATTGATCTACTACGCAAGCATGTGGCACAATATGTGTTTCCTGTGGGCGATGCCATATTCCAGGGTGACGAGTATGGCTACGACAACTTTGGTGGTTGGAGTCTGCTGAGCCGCACCGGTGACTGGCGCGAAGGTTGGGAGGTCAGTGCATTCCATGGCCATCCAGCCGAACAGTTGTTGACTGTGAATGGTCAACCCAATTATCCTGTACACAAATTCCTAAACCTCAGTCATAGTTTTGAGCATGCAACACCTACTCAGGCCTGTCAGGGTTACATTCAGCAGGTCATTGATCGTATTTCTGATCTTGGGTTTTGGCCGCGCCGTGCCCGAGTCAGTTTGTTACGCCCAGGTGGTGCCACAGTCATGCACAGTGATGCTGCAAAGGATGTGTACATGGCACGCATACACATTCCACTATGGACCAATGAACAATGCACCCACACCTGCGATGGATATCCGTTGCACATGCCAGCCGATGGTTCGGTCTACATGCTGTGGGTAAACCGGGCGCATCAAGTACACAACCGATCCGACCAAAATCGATATCATATGATCATGGATGCCTATGACACACAGCACCAGACCCAGAACTTTGGTTATCCCAAAGACATTGGAATCATGCAAGCCCAGGCGCAACAATATCGTGACCACATGGATCGTGTGCAACTGACCACGGATCAAATACAATATTTTGAACACATACGACAACAATACATAAACACTTGACATCAATGATTTTTTGTGGTATAATACATATTCACAAGGAGAAGCCATGACAGTAAGAATCGAAAGTCGCAACACCCTGATTGATACCGAACGCTGTGTAGATCATGCCGGAGGTCGTTATGATCTGGTTATTGCAGCCTCACAACGACTGAGAGAAATGAAACGTCGTGCTAGAGAAACCAACGACTTTGTGACTCCTATCGACGCACTCATGGAAGTGCAATCGGGAACATTTAACATGACAGATTATTTGGCAAAGGTAAAATAAACATGGCAAAACGTCAATCAGCAGGTGAACTCAGTCGTACTATAGCTGGACAATGGAGCAAGACCGAAAAGCGGTCAGCAGCCAGCCGAAGCATCACCGAGGCCAACAAAGCCGCACAACGTGTTCGCAAGGCCTTTGCCCAGCAACAACGTATGAAATAAATACACAGGAATAAAAACATGGCAAAAAAACTACAACGTCGAAAACCTGGCTACACTCGTGCCGGCGAAGTCAAGATCATCAGTCTCAGTGTACCACAGCTGACCGAACTAAAAGCAAAAACACAGGCCACGAAAAAGCAGGTCAAGATACAACGCAGGATTGATTTACTACAACGCAGGCCTGGCTATCAGGAACCTGTTGCACTAGTAACATCATCGGAGCAAGCATGAAAATCATACATCAAATATCCAATCTGATAACCCGGCACCTTAGGAAGTTTGGATTCATGCAATCACTGACATTTGATCAACAGGTCTGGGGAGCCAAAAGTGTCATGGATCTAGTGCAGTTTGACTCCCGGTTCATGCTGGCCGAGGTCGACATCGGCGGTACCATGTATACGGTATGGTCGGGCAGCCAAGACCAAAAACCCTATGCCATAAGTGTGGACGTCACTGGTCACGCCACTACACCCACGTATGATTCCTCACGCATAGGTGACTGTGGTGCCTGGTCCTATCCACCCAAGTTGAGTTGCGCCCAGGCACAAGACGCCCTGGTCAAGGCCGGCATCACTGATGCCTGGACATTTTGTCGACTGCGTCAGACCGTAGACTTTCCACAAGCCAATCCATTCTATGACTTTGTGTTGTCAACAGGCATGAAAGCACACGTAGATGCTGAAACCGGCGCTGTAACTAAAATTCCGCCGGTTTAGCTCAGCGGTAGAGCAGTGGTTTTGTAAACCAAAGGTCGGGAGTTCAATCCTCTCAACCGGCACCATTAACAAGGAAACAACTATGAGCAAAATGAGCGATTTCTTGAAGAAGGCCGCAGACAAGAAAAAAGGTATCCATCACATTGAGAATGAAGATGCGCCTGTGGTGGAACGGAAAACTGCCAAACAACGGGCACCCGTGATAGGCAAAAAACCGCCCACAAGAAGTGCAGGCCGAGGCCGCTGATCATGTATTTTGCATCAACGACATAAATACTTTTGCATTTTCTGCAACAAAAAAAAATCCCCGCAATGTTCACAGTATTAAATAATCTTGTAGTTGATCTAGCCAGAATCATTGGCTAATTGTCTCAAGTGTTATAAAATATCAACAGTAGCACCCTGACTGATTCAGTCAGATTGAAGTACCAACTTAACAGATAGGAAATCTTATGCAATCAACAATACCTGCACTGGTGCCGTATGGCGGACCTTGGCTTGTGGCCGGGTTCATGCTAGTGTTTTTCTTTTTTATGTTTTACCTTAGCAAATGGTGGTCCGGCGGTTTTGACCAGACCAAATCACGCTATCTGGTAGCAGACCGCGAATTGGGTCTGTGGCAAACCGGTATGAGTGTGGGTGCCAGTTACATCTGGGCGCCAGCCATGTTTATTTCGGCCACTCGAGCCTATGAACAGGGATTTGTGGGCTTTTCGTGGTACATGATCGGTAACATCATAGCCCTGTTGCTGTATGCCTTGCTGGTCAATCGCGTGATCACCCGATTCCCGGGCGGTTTCACACTCAGTGACTTTATGGGCGTGCAACACAGTGAGCGAGTGCGTGGTATATTTTGGTTGAGTCTAATTGGCCTGACCATTGGTGCTTTTGCCACACAGTTATTGGCAGGCGGCTTGTTTATCAAGTTCCTGACAGGCATGGACTACTTCTGGGCCACTGTTTTATTAACTGCTGTACCATTCTTGTATTGTGTGTTCTTTGGCTTCAAGGCTTCAGTGATCACGGACATGACCAAAATGGCCGTAATGGCCGTGGTGGCCATTGTTGGTGCTTGGTGGATTGCCGGCAATGTGGGAGTAGACACAGTGATCACCGGTATGAATGGTATCTCTGGCCAGTTTGTCAGCTTCTTTGATGACAAAGGCATCATGGTTGCTACTACGTTTGGTATTGCTGCGTTGATTGGCTTGACCAGCGGTACTGCAGGTGACCAAGCTCTATGGCAACGTGCATTTGCTGTCAAAGATCCTACCACACGTCGTAACGGTTTCTTACTGGGCACACTGTTCTATTGTTCAGTGCCGTTTGCCATGGCCGTGATTGGCTTTGCGGCTGCAGGAGCAGGATTCAAGATCGCCGGCGGTAACCAATACATCAACGTGGCATTTATTGCTGATCAATTGCCTATCTGGGCAGTGATGGCGTTTGGCATCATGATCCTGATGGGCATCACATCCATTCTAGATAGTAAGATGTCAGCACTGAGCTGCATCGCCGGACATGACATTGCCAAGAAAATTCACAAGGATCCCACAGACAAACAAGCCATCAATATCGGCAAGTGGAGCATGGTAATCTTGTGCTTGTTGGCCATTGGTATTGCCAACATTCCAGGTGTCAAACTGGTACACTTGTTCTTGAGCTATGGTGCCATCCGTGCCAGCACAGCTTTGCCTACACTGATTGTCATGTGGCGTGGCAAACCGTTGCATGAACCTGGTGTGTTCTGGGGTTGCCTGATCAGTATGTTTGTTGGCGTACCGTTGTTGATCTATGGTACTCTAAACACTATACCATGGGCAACTGTGAGTGGAATGGCTTTTGCCTTCTTCTTCAGTGGTTTATTGGCTTACTTCTGGACCAAGAGCATTGAAAAATCAACTGGTAAAGAATTGTCAATCAAAACCTACGGAGAACTGGCCAAAGCATAAAAGCTCACAGCTGGAAAACCAACACAAAGGCCCTGTCGGGCCTTTGTTGTTTTGTAAGTTGCCAAAAAACAACACCAAAACACAGCGGTTGACCTCAAATGTCCATTGTTGTATAATAGCTGTAGAGTAGTAAATTGTCTTCAATCTAAATACAAGGACACAGCCATGTCAGATACAAGAACAGTAACTTCAGTACAGGCCCGTAAAAGCCTGCTCAAAGCCTTTGCCAAGAAACGGCCCTTATTCCTTTGGGGTCCTCCCGGCATTGGCAAGTCGGAATTGGTAGCGGAAATCACCCAAGAACTTGGTGGTTACATGATTGACCTCCGTCTTGGTCAGATGGAGCCCACAGACATCCGTGGCATTCCATTCTACAACAAAGATTCGGGCAAGATGGACTGGGCAGAACCAGTGGACTTGCCTACCGCGGAATTCGCCAAGCAGTATCCCATCGTGGTCCTGTTCCTGGACGAAATGAATAGTGCTGCACCGAGTGTGCAGGCAGCCGCATATCAGTTGATCTTGAATCGCAGATCTGGCAAATACTTCTTGCCCGACAATGTGGTCATGGTGGCTGCAGGTAATCGTGAAAGCGACAAAGGTGTCACATATAGAATGCCCACACCCTTGGCCAATCGTTTCATACACCAAGAGATGCGTGTGGATTTTGCGTCGTACCAAGAGTGGGCTATCAAAAACAACATACACAAAGACGTGGTTGGTTATCTGACCTTTGCCAAGCAAGATCTCTATGACTTTGATGCCAAGAGTGCAAGCCGTGCCTTTGCCACACCAAGGTCGTGGACATTCGTAAGCCAGTTGTTGGAAGATGAAGATGGCGATGACGACACCATCATGAACTTGATCGCTGGCACAGTAGGCGAAGGCCTGGCGGTGAAATTCATGGCTCACCGCAAGGTTGCCGGTCGCATGCCCAGGCCCGAAGACATCCTAAGTGGCAAAGAAAAGGATCTCAACGTCAAAGAAGTCAGTGCCATGTACAGCCTGGTCATCAGCATGTGCTACGAGCTTAAAGGTGCCATCGAGCGTAAAGTGCCGGACAAGCAGTTCCATGAAATGGCCGATAACTTCTTTGCCTACATGATGAAGAACTTTGAGACTGAGATCGTGGTCATGGGTGCTAGAATCGCACTTACCACCTACAACTTACCGTTCCAGCCTACCAAGTTGAAAAACTTTGATGAGTTCCACAACCGTTACGGCAAGTACATCTTGCAAGCTTCGGCCTAGCAATAGGCCCGGAAGGCTGTGGTCATCACAGGCTGTGTCCATCACAGCCTTCCACCTTTATTGAGATAGCATGAACTATACCGTTACTCGACTGGATCGTAGATACGCTTACTGGGAAGAATTCAACTACATGATTGAGTTCAATAAGAATCGTGACTGGGGCCAGGGCACAGGTGTCTTGGACTTTGACCGTGCTAGGAAATGGTTCAACGAAACCTATGGTTGGAGCCAGGAAGTAGACACCCGCAGAGAAATCGTTGCCAGCAAGGGTAAGACTTTTGAGCAGTTTACACACGATTTCAGTTATATCAACAACGACTGGGCTTGGAGTTGTAGATATCAAGAATACAGGATCTATGTCAGCGACCC
>Ga0164294_10006502_pt1 | contig 10007 bp, 10 predicted proteins | sample GEODES005metaG_FD_111479 | JGI IMG/M metagenome (GOLD analysis project Ga0164294, IMG submission 111479) | Oligotrophic lake water microbial communities from Sparkling Lake, Wisconsin, USA - GEODES005 metaG | ecosystem: Environmental > Aquatic > Freshwater > Lake | place: USA: Sparkling Lake...
AACACCTTTCGCCGAGAGACCAATCATTAAACTCATAACATAACTGAGACAAGAATTTAGGCAAAAAATGATAGCTTAGAGTAGGTTTCAAAGAATATTGGCAATGAACAGGGTATCCAACTTCAAACCCCTTTTTAAAATACTCAAACGCCGGGGTTTTATCTCCATCCAAATAATGGTGAATTCCCAAAAAGTACAATGAATCAGGCCTCGTTTTATCAAGTTCGTAGGCTTTTAAATAGAGGGCTTCGCATTCAGACCATGGTTTATTCAATTTAAAATTAGCCGTTCTAGCCGCTTCAAAAATAGCGTCAATCTTTTCCTGTAGAAATCCTTCAATCGGATGATTCATCCTCTTTAAAAAATAAAAATATGACTTCTCGTATTCAGCCATTACATTGTAAGTCTGAGCTAAGTAATAAAAAGATCTGGGATTATCAGGTTCTTCCTCAACTTCTTCGTAAAGAAACTTCAAATCTAGTTGTTTTCTATTCATAGTTCTCTCTTCCATATAATCAAACCTATCGTCAAAAATGTAACATCTATTAATAGGTATAATAACGTTCATGTTATCTTGTTCTTGAACCACCTCGTGTATCTTATATAGATATTTCAGTTTTCTATCCGTTTTAAGAAGGCGATTAGAGCCGTATTCAACATCATCGCTCTTAACGTATAGCGTAAAAGAATCCGCAAATTGATCGCCTCGCACTTCATTTAAAAACCCACGCAAATCCCCTTTTACAATATAAGTATCGTCTAACATTAACGTGAATTTGCACGATTCGCCAGCCAATTCTAGTAACCGATTCCTGCTATCACGGAAATTAATAAATGGTTCTTGAAATAATTCGCCCCGTTTCTTTCCGACTAATACGCGGTTAATGACTTCAATCGTATCGTCCGTGCTTCCAGTGTCCAATATAGTCCACCGATCAATCAAATGCATATTCTCGGTCAACATATTTTCAAATTGTTTACCGCCGTTTTTCACCATAATGCATAAATTAATCAAATTATCGTAAACAAGTTTTTCCCCGCGTATGTAATAATGAAACACGTCAAAAAACGCCGAGTTCAACCGCTCCGGAACATAAACCGCCAAATTAGAGTCAACGACTTCATAAACGTTGGAGTACAATCCACTCCCCAAAAGTTTTTGATTCAAATTCGTCAAAATAATCGGGCTATATTTTTTAACGAGCTCTTCGTCAACATCGTCATAATTTTCGGAAAAAACAACGAATTCTCCAGTAAACTCCGGTTGTCCATTAAACTCCGGTTCTCCAAAACCAACATTTTGAATATTGAACCGCGCCAAGTTTTCCTCCAAATTTCCGCGATGTTTTTCCGACGTTCTCAACAAATAAACCTTATCATAACTTGATGCTACGTCAAGAGCTACAACCCCACCATGAGACTGACTGAAAAAAAAGCACCACCGTGAGATCGCAGACAGATCTTTCAAGAGCGATGTTATTCTCTCAAAATGCCCGAGACGCTCCCGTATTATAAGATTATTGTACTCATTGTGTGTAATTGTGTTGAACTCATTTAGGTTTACTTTGTATTCTTTTTTATTTAATGTAATGTTCATTTTGTTGCGCTATAATATTATAAAAAATAAACATGTTTCTATATTTATTTTTTATAGATGATTCTAATATTCTGGTGTATGCTTCTTGAACAAACAACCCTGAGAAGTCATTCCCTTAACATCTCCGGTAACAATACTCGGGTTTTGATTGGCGCAAGTTGACATCCAGATTTTAATTATACAAAAATTTTTTTTGGGTGAAATGGTAATTCCGGTCACATTGGAAACAAACGACGGTTGCGCACTGATTGACTCGCCAACGAGAACATAACTAAGCTCCTTCCAGACTTCGTAAACACACTTGTTTGAAATCTTATACGAGAAGCATCCTCCTGCGCGATTCTTGGGGTCCTCCCAAATGGGCTTGATACCCTCTTTCATAAGAAATAACATGCAATTCTTTACAAGAACATCTGGTAGTGTTTCAGTGAGAGCGATGGCTTCTTCAACGTTCTCCATTGTATAAATCTTCTTGTAACTGCTTATGCTCCAATCAGTGTCGTGTGGCAAGTGGGCCCACATAGTCCACTTATTTGCTAGTGCATGATATTCGCTACTAGTTTTGTCTGTTGCCATTATGGTTTCCGGAGTTACCATTTATACTATATCTATCAATTTTTTTTTATATCGTTTTACACATTTCTATATAAATTGTATTGGTTTTTTAGTTTGGCTATTTTACTTTGAGATTATGTCGTAATCTTTTTCCTTTAATATAATTTCCTCCTTTTCTGAAAAACTTTTAATGTCAATATTTTGATCAATAATGTCTAAAATATAAATCGCACTTGCTGGGTCCCACGTTACATTGTGTTGCTTTTTCAATAGATAGCAAATAAGTCTCCTATTAATTCTGTTTCCAACGATGTAGTAGTTTTCCGATTCGGTTACCAACTTAATTTGATATGACTTTTCTTCGCCGCACAATTTTACACACGTTGAAATGAAACAAAAGCTACAAACGTCGTAATTATAATCAAGTGGGAAATGTGCGTTGTCATAGTATAAAACCTTGTTGATTTTTGTATTTGTATTCGTATTCGTATTCGTAGACGCACCTTCGTAATCTGAAAATATAATAAAGTCTCCTCGTGTCGCATCGCGTGTCTGCAAGTCGTTCTTATTTGTTGTAACACTTCCGCTGCTATTAACAATTTCAATCTCGGGTTTATCTTTCATGCTTTCAACCCAATCCCTGAACCACAATAATTCAGGCCTGTTATAAGCCTTTTTAAAAAATAATTCAGCGTAACTATACATTAATATTACGTAAAAAGACGTCTTTAAAAGAGCCATCTGGTATTCGCTTGGGTAGAACTTTGTGAAAAAGAAGTGAGCACTTGCACCGAATATAAATGTATTAATTACAATTGCGATAACTGCCATGTCGCTGTAAATAAAGAGTATAGTATATAAATTTTTAAATAGTTTTGACTTATATACTAGTGCATTATTACTCAAATGCGGGAGATGATGAATAATATGGAAAGAATGTTACTGTTTCCTTATAACGCGGGTTTTTAGATTTTTCTTGGGGCAGTGGTTTTGCCGCACCAACTGCTGCGTGCATTCCAAATATATATAATAACATTGATACAACAAACGTCATTAAAATGAATGGGATAAATACAATAATCCATGAAATAACGCCTAAACCGCCTTGACATAATCCATTTAATAAAAATGTTACGAGAAGCGCCACAACGAATTTCATAAAAGCGGTGTTATAAAGACCTTTTAAAGTGTCAATTATAATTTGTGCGAGGGAAAACACAACGTAAATTAATGCCGGAGGGCATAATCTCAACATATTAACTTATATTATATCAATAAAAAAATGGTTCGCCGTCTTTTAAATATCCGACCTTATTTCCTGGATCGCCGTCTTTGTCAACTTCGTAAATAGGGCCATTCTCCTCGTTTGTTGCGAAATATGTAACGTCTTCAATCTCTATTTCAAAGACCTCCTCTTCTTCTTCTTCGCCTTCGCCTTCTTCCTCTTCTTCTTCTTCGGCTTCGCCTTGACTGTCGGCTTCGCCTTGACTGTCGGCTTCGCCTTCTTCATTCTCAGTGTCCATTTCTTCCTCTTCTTCTTGTTCTTCTTGTTCTTCTTGTTCTTCTTGTTCTTCTTGTTCTTCTTGTTCTTCGCCTTCTTCCTCTTCTTCTTCTTCTTCTTCGCCTTCTTCCCGACTGTCGGCTTCGCCTTCTTCCTCTTCTTCGCCTTCTTCTTCTTCTTCGCCTTCTTCTTCTTCTGAACCGTCGGCTTCGCCTTCTTCTTCTTCTGAACCGTCGGCTTCGCCTTCTTCTTCTTGTTCTTGTTCTTGTTCTTGTTCTTCGCCTTCTGAACCGTCGGCTTCGCCTTCTGAACCGTCGGCTTCGCCTTCTTCCTCTTCTTCTTCTGCTTCGCTTGCTTCTTCTTCGCTTTCTTCTTCTGCTTCGCTTTCTGAACCGTCGGCTTCCTCTTCTTCACTGTCGGCTTCGCTTTCTTCGCTAGATTCAGAATCGCTTTTTGGAACCCTCACATTCTTTGAAGTAATCTCGTTTTGCAATAAAATCTTTTCTACAGTGCAGTCACCATCAACGCTCTGTGTGTCAGAAACTTCTTCAATATTCAGTGAAATGTTCTCCTTAGAAATATTCAATTTAGATCGGTTCTTCTTCAGATTTTCTAGTTCAGTTTTATAATACTCCATCTCAACCCGACACTTTTCTAGTTCCCTGGTTAAATGAGTGTTGTTATATTCATACATTAAATCGTATATTCCCTTTTTAATAACAGAACTCACGTCATTTAAAATCGGTTGTATATCAATTATGGTTGGCAGTTGCGACATGGCTATTGGATACTTTATATTAGCGAAATTCGTTTAATATGATTTAAAAAATATTTATTCAATATGTATAAAATGGATAATATTACTATAACATGTGAATCTGACGTTTCCGAAAAGATTCAAATGATATTAAGACAGACTGATTACACGGAAGAAATCGCGAGAGAAAAATTGGCAGAACTCGGAGACGACCCCATAAAAGTTATTAAAGCTTATATGGGAATCCCAGATAAAAAACCTAGCGCGAAAAAATCCCTCAATCAGGAGATCTACCGTCAACTACGTTCAAAATTAGACGACTCTATGAAGGATTATAATGTAAAACAGCAAGAAAAATTAAAAGGAGAAATAGAAGCAAATAACGCGAGATAAAACTTTTTGAAATTAAAAAGCACACATATAAGCTTCGTCATTTCCCAAATGTGATTTACACAAATTGTGCATGGTATCTGTGTCTAATACCTTTCTAATTGCCTCATTTAATGGCTGTAACAATTCGGGGGTTTTAAAATTAACAGCCCACCCGTGTTCATTTAATGTAAAATATTGATGTGTTATTTTTAATCCGTATTTTGGAGCATAATATAGTGCCTCCGCACTATTTGCAATTACTCCATCCACATATTTGTCATTTTCCAAATATTTTTTTAAAGTATCTTCCAAACTATCTTCTGAATAAATAATTTTACTTCCATAATTAGTTTCAATTAATCCTGGAACATTACTTCCTCTAATTCCAATAATTTTTGCATTTGGCAATTTTTCACGAGTAAGTTCGCTTTCATTATAAGCTTGAGCTAATATATTTGTAATAATAGCTTGTAACAATTGCAACGCAAATGTTGAAATAATTAATATTAATAATATTATTGATACACTATAAACATTCATAGTAATAGATCTAAATAATTCACCTTTAGAACCAAAAAAAGACGCAGCTGTTAATGCAACGATTTTTGAAGTTTTTAATTTTTGGTGAGATGTTTTAGCCATAATAAACCCAAGTATTACAGCAACCATTAATATTCCTACAAAAAATGGAATAAAATACATAAAAAAAAACTTTATAACCGCTTTAATATACGTGTGTTTGTCCTTATATAAAACAACGCATCTGTTCATCAGCATCGGTCTAGTTATAAATACCTTTTGAACTCTGTCAAAACTACTCGCGATACAACCTACACCTAAATCATAATTTTCATTATTAATTTTTTCTATTAATTCGCTATTATTTTTAGATTTATAAAAGGTTTCTTCAAAATTATATTCTGGCATTTGATTTTTTATTTTATCCCAAGCTTCGTATATTAATCCTGAATGTATACCATTTTTATTAATTTCTACGTACGGATGTTGAACATTCACCAAAACCTTGTAAGTTTTATTTGCTGTGAGATTTTTATTATTATTTATGGTATGTTCTCTAAAAGGAACGTTATCTTCGTGCATTTGTTTTTGTTTATAAAAATCATTTATTTCATCACCATTAAAATAATCCATTTATATAATTATATATTAAAATTTAATTTATAATTATTTACGTTGAAGCCATTCCGAATTTTTCATTTACGATGTTGTTTTTGGTCTGTTGTTTTTTTTGCAGACGCTTTTTCAGTTGAAAGTTGTTTGATGGAATAATCTTATTATTCAGTATAAAATCATCGTTGTCTTCGTGGAATTCTGGCAGTATTCGCGTTAAGGGCTTGTCTACAATTAAAAATAGTCTTTCCGATTTCAATAAAGCGCGATACTCTTGGATCGTCAAATTGCCGTAATATTTGTCCAACATATAATGTGGGTTGGGTGCAGGCTTAATGTTCTTCTTAAACTGATAAATCTTGGAATAAATGTGATTCAATAAATAATAACGCTCAAACTTGGTTGAACTATCAATATTTTCCTCCATTAAATGAGCCACCGCACATTCGGGTGTGCAGAAACAACCATAAACGTGATAAGAATCCTTTATAAAATGCTTTGGAATATAAATTGGAGGATTATCAAAATCGTGGGAGCACCAAAAACACGCCGACTTCTTATCCGAAATATTATTAATGTGAAGATTGTGCTCAAGGGTCTTCAATTTTCTCCAGATTTCCTTTGTTTCGCACATTTCGCTTTCTTGGATTTCATTATAAGATGGGGCGTTGTTGTTGTTGTTTGTGGGGAGCGAATCAATCGTTGTTGAATCATTTACTTGCGAAGGTTTTGATATAATTTCGTAAGACAACTCATTGGCTCCTGCAAACTGGAAGGATTCAATGTTAGCGCAGGTAAAATTGGAGTTATAATCACCAGTGGTCTGCAAATCCTTTAATGAACACTTCAAATGCAAAATAATATTGGACTTATTCTCTTTGTGTTCAGTGAGTGGAAGGGCTGGTTGAATAATTTTTCCTCCCTTTGGCTTTCTTCCGCGTTTTTTGGCAGGTGGTTTTACAATAACGTTTTCTTCTTGTGGTTCTGTTTCCATTTCCATTTCCTGTAAAAAAATATCTGACTTACCTGATTCATCCTTTATTTCATTTGAGATTTTCAATTCAATTGGTTGATCAACTACAATAACTTGGGTCTGAGTTTGAGAGATAATTGCATTAGCCTTGGCTAACTCTTGACTGGCTAATATATCTTTTTTAGATCTACGACCGCGTTTAGGTTTTATAGCATCGGTTGTTTGAACTTTACTCATTTTATACTATACCTATTCTAACAATACTAATTTAAGTGGTTTTTATAAATATATTAGAGCTTTTAGAAAAAAGATGCCGATTTTTAATTGTTTTATTGTATTGCTATTAGAACTAGCAGTTAGATTCGTAACACGTTCTGCAAACTGGGATATAATTGTCAGAACCAACTAGAGTCTGTTGCTTCTCCTTTGTCAACCTAAGCGAGAAGATGCCTGGTGCGCCATTTTTGCACATAGAACACAATGACGACAATTTTGTCACTTCATCGCAAAGAGGAATTAGGTCTAGAATTTGACCGAACTTTTTCCTTTCAAAATCACCGTCTAACCCGGCAATATAAACCTTCTTATTTTCTTTCAAGATGTCTATAACGCAGTCTTGCAAATCAGGAAAGAATTGCCCTTCATTGATCAAGATAACTTTTGCGCACCTAACCTTCAAATGATGCGCCGAAGTTTCGTTAAATGGCTTTTCAATAGATTGATCATCCCAAATGTCTCTCAGGTTTTGCGTTTGAATGCATGGTATCATTATTTTGTCGTGAGTTGAAAGCATAGATTCGTGGTATCTATTATCGGAGGAATGATTAATGACTGCCACTGGAATGTTGCAGAATGAGCACTGCTTATAGATTTCAAGAAGCTTTGACGTTTTGCCGGAGAACATGGGCCCCAAAAATAATTTTAGAGACCCGGATTCCGTCGTTTGCGACATATTTGTGTGTTTTACCATTAATATATTCTGAATATTAAATTTCAATTCTTTTTCCTTTTCTCTATTTTCTCTATTTTCTTCATTTTCTCTATTTTCTTTATTTTCTCTATTTTATGTATTTTATTTTGAATTGGATATAAAAACTTTAATATAGTTTATGAAATGAGCGGCATCCCATGGGTTGAGTCTTATAGGCCAAATAATTTTGAAGACGTCGTTTTAGACCCATTAAACAAGAAAATTATGAAGAATATTATTGAAATGTCGTATTTTCCGCATTTGTTGCTATATGGACCGCCAGGCACTGGAAAAACGTCAAGTATTATGATTCTGATTAACGAATATCATAAAAAACACAATCAACAGTCTTCCGAGTTGACGATTACGCTAAACGCATCAAATGACCGCGGCGTTGATATTATACGCAATCAAATTAGCCAGTTTGTAAATTCAAAAACTCTTTTTAGAAAGGGTATGAAGTTTGTTATACTGGATGAGGTGGATTATATGACAAAGAATGCACAACAGGCACTACATTATTTGATTCAAAACTACTCAAGTTCTGTTAGATTCTGTCTCATTTGCAATTATATTAGCAGGATTGAAGAGGGGCTGCAAAACGAGTTTTTAAAATTGCGCTTTAATCAGTTGCCGAAAAATGACATTGTTTCATTCTTGAAAAATATATCGGATAAAGAAGGATTAAATATGCCGGAAAAATCTATAAAGCTTATTCAAAATTTGTATGGATCTGACATGAGAAGTATGATTAATTTTATGCAATCAAATCAGAACATAGTTGACAGTAAATTCAACATTATTGATGAAGTCGTATGGGATGAGTTGTTTACTCTTCTGGTGAAACGTGAACAGCTTTCCGTTTTAGATTCGCACATTCAGAACATTAGCATAAATTACAATATTGATAAAAAAAATATAATCAAGGATTTTCTGAATTATATTATTCGCAATAAAACACACCTTATTTCGGGCGATTTTTTGAATTTCATAGAAAATGTTATGCATAATCAGGATTTTAAAAATTCTTACTATGTCAATTATTCGTTGTCTCGGCTCAAATCATTCATGCCTTCTGTAATTGTCTAAAGATTCGGATTCATAAACGCTCATTCTTTGGCGGAGTTTCATCATAAATTCATTCGGTGGGGAACTTTTTGTGGGGTCAAAGCAATTTTGCTTTAAATCGTAAACGTTAATGTTATTTTTGATAGTAGATAACTTTTTCGGGATTTCCACGATTTCACTCCTTTCATGGATGATGCGCACTTTATGACCGAGCATTGTTTCTATATTATTAGAAAATAATATGGGATACTTTAATGAAATAAAAATTGAAATAAATGAGCTTAAAGAATATAAAGCTATAGTTGGAAGTATTGGTATGGCTGCAATGTCATTAACTATAGACGATGAATGGGAAAACTTTCTATCACCAGATTATGATGACGATGGTGACCCTGGTCTAAATGGCAATGATAATGATATTTCTTCCATGAGTCAAAATGAAGAAATAGTCTCCGAAATGGGTCTTATGGAAGTGCCTAAAGCAACTGAGATATACATTTCAACTAAATCTAAAATCGCTTATTTAAACAAGGAGATTGATTTGAAAACGGTGTTTTGGAAAGTTCCCGTCATTCCATACGCCACTGCTAAAAATGGTGTAATTAAGAAGCAAATGAAGTTTAATTCTCTTTCACAAGAGGAGCTTGACGTAAATGAAGAAAACTTGAAGAAGGAGGAATTTTATGAGGAGCAGATCATTACAAGCATTAATAATCCCAATGGTCGCATTAAATTCAAGGATATTAGAAAGATTAGCGTTGGAATTTCCAAGAAGGATATTATGAGCTATCGTTGCAAGAAGAAGAGCGCGTTTTACAACTGTTTTGTTATGATATTGCGTATTAAGATTGACGAGCTTTTCAAGGAATTCCATGTCAAGGTTTTCAACACTGGAAAGCTTGAAATTCCTGGGATTCAAAATGACAAGATATTTGAGGCTGTGTTGACGAATATTATTAGCACTTTGCAGCCGCATGTTAATGAACCCATCGGGTATTTGCAAAAGAGTGATACTGTATTGATTAACTCCAATTTCAATTGTGGGTTCTACATTAATCGTGAAGCGCTCTACGATATTCTTAA
>Ga0164294_10006503_pt1 | contig 10005 bp, 4 predicted proteins | sample GEODES005metaG_FD_111479 | JGI IMG/M metagenome (GOLD analysis project Ga0164294, IMG submission 111479) | Oligotrophic lake water microbial communities from Sparkling Lake, Wisconsin, USA - GEODES005 metaG | ecosystem: Environmental > Aquatic > Freshwater > Lake | place: USA: Sparkling Lake...
ACTGGGTTCGCCGAAACGCCCCATCGGCGTGTGGCCCATGATAGATTTCGCCCGGTCGGTCGGTGTGCCGTCCTCCTTAAAGAGAAGTTTCCGGTTTTGATCGGCCGGAAAGAAACCCGGAGTGATGGTGTTGACCCGGATTCCGTGCGGAGCCCATTCCCGGGCCAAAAACTGGGTCAGACTGATCACCGCTGCTTTGGCGGCCGAATACGCCACCACCTTGGAAAGAGGAATATGGGCTGAAACGCTTGCGATGTTGATGATGCTGCCCTTTTTCCGTTTCAGCATTCCCACGCCGAAGATTTGACAAGGCAAAAGGGCTCCCCCGACGAGATTGAGATCAAAATTCTCCTTCCAAGCTGAAAGGGCAAGCTGGGTAACCGGATTCTCTGGAGTGACTACCGCGGCCGGTTGGTTTCCTCCAGCGGCATTGACCAAAATGGTGGTCGGTCCAAGTTCTTTTTCCACTTTCTGCTCCGCCTGCTCGAGACCCTTCAGATCCAAGGCATCGACAGACAGGAAAATGGACTCCCCGTACTTGGAAAGATCCTTGGCCTTAGCCTCACCCCTCTCCTTGTTCCTGCCCAAAATGGCAACCTTGGCACCGGCTTCGGCCAATCCTTCTGCCATCGCCCCGCCGAGTCCTCCGGTCCCTCCAATGACGACCGCCACTTCTCCCTTTAAGTCAAAACGATTGGCCAACGACATGAAGGTATCCTAATCAAAAACCCGCCAAACGCACGGCGATTTCGAAACGTTTCTTAAGCCTTCCCCGCCTCCATCCCAAAATAAGCTTCGGCATTTCGGTAACAAATATCCCGAACCATCCCTTCCAGCAGTTTCATATCCTTGGGCAAGGTTCCGTTCTCCACCTCCTCCCCTAGAATCTGGCAAAGCAACCTGCGAAAATATTCATGCCGGGGATAGGAGAGGAAACTTCGTGAGTCGGTCAGCATTCCGACAAAGTTGGCCAGTAGACCGAGACTCGAAAGCGCGTTGATCTGCCACTTCATCCCTTCCAGCTGATCCAAGAACCACCAACCACTCCCGAATTGAATCTTCCCTCTGGCCCCTTCCCCTTGAAAACTTCCACAAAGGGTGGCCACCGCATAGTTGTCGGCCGGGTTGAGATTATAGAGAACCATCTTGGGGAGGCTTCCCCGACCCGCCAACTCGTCCATATACCCTGCCAAGCGATCGATTTGCGGCCAATCGCCGATCGAATCAAAGCCGGTGTCCGGACCCAAATCACGAAACCCCTTCGAATTGCCGTTCCGGAAAGCACCAAAATGGATCTGCTTCGTCCAACCCCTTCTCGCATCCAATTCGCCAAAATAGACCATCAGAAACCCTTTGTAGGCTTCCGCCTCATCCGGAGTCGGAGTTTCCCCTTTGCGTGCGGCTGTATAAATCCGGGTCGCCTGCTCACGAGTCCCGCCCCGGCCAAACGTCTGGTTCATCCCATGATCCGAAATCCGGCTTCCCAACTGATGGAAAAACTCATGCCTTTGATCCAAAGCCTTGAGGAATCCATGAAAAGAGGAGCAGTCGACCCCTGAGGTTCTTTCCAAACGCTGGACCCAGGCTGAAAAAATCGCAGGTTGATCCACCAGCAATGCCTTATCTGGGCGGAAGGTCGGATAAACCCGGGTTCCGATCCCGCTCTTTTGGATTTTCTGATGATCCGCCAATTCGTCACAGGGATCATCCGTCGTGCCCACGACCCTGACCCGGAATTGTTTGAGAATCTTTTGAGCCGAAAGACTCTTCAGCTTATCGTTGGCTTTCGCCCAGATTTTTGGAGCGGTATCCTCGTTAAGAATCTCCTTGATCCCGAAAACCCGGTCGAGCTCAAGATGGGTCCAATGCCATAAGGGATTCCTCAAAAGCCGGGGCATCGTCCGGGCAAAGGCCAAGAACTTTTCATAAGGCTTGGCACTTCCCGTAATGTGGCTTTCGGGAACCCCGTTGGAACGCATGGCTCTCCACTTGTAGTGGTCTCCTCCCAGCCAGATTTCGGCCAGATCAGACCACTTTTTGTCCTCGGCAATCTCCTTAGGTGAAAGGTGGCAATGATAGTCGTAAATCGGTTCTTCCGAGACCACCGCATACAACCTCTGCGCCGTCTTGGATGTGAGGAGAAATCGAAGATCAGAAACCGGATTCTTGACCGTACTTTTGGATGAACGCGCGCTCTTCATGAATCTATTCTAATCGAATTCTCCCCGTTGGAACAGCCTTACTGATTCAAAACCGTTTTGATTCGCATAAACTTCGCACCGGTACTATCGACGCCTACAGTCGCTTTTCTTCTTTCGAACGTAGTGCCACTAAGGTCCACGGTTCCTAGGGTTACAACCGTAATTCCACTATTCGGGGTCGCACTACTAACCCAACTACTATTCGAATTTAAATCCGTGTTCACCTCGGGGAAGATGGAAAGACTTGTGTCATCCATCCGAACTAGATAAGTCAAAGAAAGTTCGTTGTTACTAAAACCGGATACTGGCATGCGGTCCTGATCATTTCGGTTTGCCGCGCCACCAAAAGCATACTCAAGCAAGGCAATTACCCCGTCGTTATCCGAATCACTCGTCGGACTAACTCCCCCCATCAAATTAGCAAAGGCTTGATTCACCAGCACGAGGTTGTTGATCGTGACATCATCGATGCCCATTGCCAAAGGCTCGGATGAAGTGGAGGCGAAGGTCCACCGAATCCAGAGATCTTGATCCTGTCCTACATTGAGATTGTTAAGGGTTACATTTTTAATTGATCGAGCTCCCGGAACAGCATTGGTTGATGGGGATTGAGAGTAACTTGTTCCACTCCCATTAATATTTATGTATGCCGATGCATTGGTTGGCGGAGAAAAGTTTGTCACAGACATCCAAGTTCCCGCTTTTAAGGAAGCAGCATTTACCTGTGTCGCCAGATTCAAGAGGGTATCACTTTTAGCCACTGTTGTAGCCGTCATCTGCTCAAGAGCAAAGGTGACTGAGCATCCATGAAGGACTTTGCCGGTAGCATTCCTCAAACGAAGTCCCATATAGATCTTATTATCTACCCAAGGAATGCCCCCGAGGGATCTCTCGGTTGTTCCACTAGCTGCCCCCATGCTCAGAACCCCAGATTGAGACTCTGGCGGAGGGCAAGATGCGTTACTACTGGAGCTACAGTTTAAAGTCCGGTAACCACTCAAACTGGCATCAGTTGCCACATACCAACCCTCACAACTTGCATCTTTATTTATTCCTCCATCTGTCCATGGAGAATAAATTGTCGTTCGTATACCATTCGTGCCACTCTTCTCCAACCCATCGAAGTTCTGTGTGTAGGCAAAGCTTGCATTCGAGATGTTTTTAAAACTAGTAGGTGATGCATTCACGATGACCGTGGCGGAAGAAGAGATCGATCCATAGGTATTGATGGCCGTCACGGTATAGGTTCCGCTTCCCGTGATAGACACAGGAATAAACGTGTAGCTTGATTCCGTGGCTCCGGGGATTGTCACACCATCTTTTTTCCATGAATAGGTCGGAACAGGTGCCCCCAAAAAGGTCGCCGATAGTGTCACAGTATCGTCGACATATACGGTGTTACTCTTCAGCGCCTTTACCAAAACTGGTGCGGTATTAATCGCCACCGTAGCTGCTGCACTGGTGCTTGTTCCATACAAATTGCTCACGCTACACGTATAACTCCCTGCATCCGTCATTCCGATCGACGTAATAACCAAAACGGGTCCGCTGGCTCCAGCGATGGCCACCCCATCCTTTTTCCATTGATAGGCAACCGAGGTGGATCCATCCGTGGTCACCGAGAGGCTGATCGATTCACCCAGATTCAAGGATTGATCCTGCGGTTGATTTAGGATGACAGGCGCGGTCGAGACGGAACCAGTCTGTACCGCCAGAAGTCTGGCGCCGGCCCCTGTTTTTTCCTTCGACGTGATGATAAGACCTGCGGACTGGACATCGCCCGCAGTTCGAACAATGGTCAGATCTGCGGAATAGTTCCACCGATGTTCCTGCACCACCAAAAAGGAGGCGTATCCACCCGTCCTAGATTTCACAAAGTCGGACACATCCAACATCCGTCGTGTTGGAATCGTGGAGTTGACCCAGATCTGACCCAACATCTTCGCCGACGGAGCCGTTCCTGTGTTCAAAGCCACGTTTTGGGCAATCTGGTTCCCTGCCGAAGTCCCCTGTTTCAACACGGATCCCAAGGAGGACCAGGTGGAAGATCCTTCCGTCCAACTATCCGTGGTCAAACCGTAAACATGAGCCTGCACCGCAGCAGAACCGGCACTGGCGGACGCCCCGAAATCAAGCAGAACGGATTTCACAGTCGAAGAAGAAGCCATTGGTGTTGGGATTTTGAGCAGGACAGCCTTTCGCCCATCGATGGTGCCGTCTGCCCGGGCCTGCATGGAGGTCAACGCACCGCCGGTGCTGCCTGAATTCGAACCATCGCCGACCTGCGTATCTTCTGTTGCGGTAGTCGAGGTCAATACAGCGGCCTGATTGGGAATCGTCACCAGCCAAACTGACTGGGCTGGAATCGTCCCCAAGTACACCTGCCCGCTCTTCACATTGACCACTTGGGATACCCCTCCGCTGCATGCGGAACTCACCTCCTCCACCACCACAGGAGTCCCGTCGGGGATCGACCAAGCTGCGACATTCAGGCTGAAGGTGATCCCGCTTGATTTCTTGTTAGCCAGATAAACATAGTAGTTCCCTGTTGCGGGATCCTGGGTGACCAATCTCCAAAGACCCGAACCCCCGGAAGAGGAGGACATCGCCGCCCCGCTCGAGGCATTGGCGAGAAACCGGGAACGCCCGCCTTGGGCCGCCTTGTTGAAGAGGCGATAGACCTCAGCCACCTTGGTCGAGCCACCGTAGTTACACGCACTGTTGATATTATCCACATAGTGAGTGCCGTTCTTGGCCAATCCGTATGGAGAGGTGGTGTCTTCCGTTTGGCCGAATTTAAAAAGGAACAACTGGTTGGCTAAATGACGAGTCAAAGCGATGCAGTTGGCTCCCAAAGCCGAATAATCTTCGGTTGAGTCCTGATTGTTTGAAGTCCCGTCATAACTGGATCCTGTGCGGACGTTAAACTCGGAGAGGATCAACGGGAATGGCGTTTCACCCGGCATGTCAGCCGCGATATACCCAGCCAAGGCGTCGATATCTTGATTATAGCCCGTCAGACTTCCCGTATCGTCCGTGTACATCGAATATTTCTGATAGTTGTAAAAATTCATCAGAAGCCAACTGGAACTCGTCGTTCCGTCCAGCTTGAGATGCCGGTTCACCACCGCATCATGACCCCAGGTTTCCGTTCCCGTGTTGTATTTCCCCTCCCCATTGGCGGTGTTGGGAGCGTAAATCAAAGGAACAATACTCTTCCCAGTGGCCGCATTCATGTCAGCCACACCGGCTTGGATCGCGTCCGAGCAGATGCGCAAGCGCAGCAGCCAGTCTGGTTCGGTCATTCCAGTCCAGTTATTCGGCTCGTTGAACATGGAGAAGCGTCGGATCCCATAATCCCGGGAAAGAAGATAAGCCTGCGCATAGTAGTGCTGCCAGATCTCCCACCATCCGGCGTAATCAGTGGCACTATTTAAAGGAAAGGTTGTCGGACTGCAGGTGATGTTGGCGAGAATATCGACACCCATTCCGGTCAAAGCAGAAAAGGCACTAGCATAATTGATGTCATTGCTGCCAAACGTTGAATTATAGTTGTAATTGAAGTCAGACCACTTGATGTACGTGCTACTTTCCGTTCCTCCGTTTCGCGCCGCAGACACCGAACTGTTGAAAGTGATTAGACTACTGACCTTTGATCGTCCGGGCGAGGTGGAGTTCTGAAGGTCGGAGGCACTGATGAAGACACGGGCACCTTTCACTCCCGAATACCGGAACCAGTCGGCGGCATCTCCCGAAGTCATAAAGTGGCCCAAGTTGTACCCGAGGAGGCTGGGAGTGGTTCCCTCCGATTCGTTAGTGACGGTGATTGAGTCGGTCGAAATCAGACTCAAAATGCTGGTGGCGGTTCCGTACGGCCCCGTGGCCGTGATCGAAACCACAGTAGTACCCAGACTGCTCGGCAAGTTTCCGATGATGATTCCAGTTTTGCTGTCGAGGCTCATACCCGTGGGCAAACCTGTTTGCGAAAAACTCGTGGGCGAATTGTTGGCCACAATCTGGTAGCTGACCCTTGCTCCGGCAGCCCCGCTCAAATTCGAGGCGCTAGTGATGGAAATCTCTGCTCCGCATACTGAGCAAAAAACGGAAACAATCCCCAGCCCTATAAATGGCCTTGGACGAATGCAGAACTGTTTTAACACCGTCAAAAATGACATGAAGTCTAATACTGATTTTTAGCACAGATTCCGGATTTTAATAGGGTGATCTATCTGAATATATATCCTTGGTATTTATATTTTTATACACCTTACAGAGCTTCTTTTGCATCCGCTTCTCTTTATATATTATATCCCCAACTTTAGTGCGTGATGGGTTTTCCCAAACGAGCCCAGTCAACACTACTGGTTCAAAAGAATTTTTGAGTGAACATTTTTTGGGCTTAGTTCTTTACTTTATGCATGCATGTGCAGATTAAACACAAGTGCTCCGCGTAACTCTCACTGACGTAGCTAAAGAAGCTGGGTTTCATCATTCCACTGTTTCCAGGGCCCTCCGAAACCACCCAGGAATACCCGCCACTACTCGTGACCGAATTCGGCGGATCGCTGAAGAAATAGGCTATATACCAGATCCAAATCTCTCCGCTTTAGCATCTTACAAGAATCGCAAAAGGAAGCCTGGTTTTCTGAGCAATCTTGCATGGATCACCAATTTCCCCAGGGAGGATGGGTGGACAGAGAATCCCCACTTTCTTTCATACTTCAATGGAGCCAAAAAAAGAGCCGCCGAATTGGGCTTCGCAATAGAAATATTCTGGCTAGCCGGTTCGATCCAAGCCGGAAAATCACCGGCGAACATTCTTCGTGCCCGGGGAATACGCGGACTCCTCATTTGCCCGCAACCATCCCCGGATTCGAATCTGGAAATAGATTTGAATGATTTTTCAGCCGTATCATTCGGCTACACCCTCGCGAACCCAAGACTACACAACGTGGCCCTCGACCATTTTCGCTCCATCCAAATGCTCACCCGGAAGCTCGTTCAATTGGGCTATCGGCGGCCAAAGCTGCTTCTCTCGAAAGCCTCAGATGCCCGCGTCAATTTCTCTTGGTCGGCAGGATATCAAAGCGCCGCCCGGGAACTTTCCCTCCCCTTCCACGAAGCCACTTACCTCGATAGCAACGAACCGAAACAATTCATCAAATCCATCCTAAAAGACGATTCCGATGTGATTCTGGCCACGCGCGGATGGGCTGTTCAGGCGATGAGAATCTTGATCGAAGCCGGACACAAGGTCCCAGACGACATCGGAATCGCCGCCGTCAATGCCAATGCCATCGACGCCGGACTGGGAGGAGTCATCGAGCTTGGAGAACTGGTCGGAAGCCATGGAATCGACATGATATCGGCCATGATTCAACGGGGAGAAAGAGGCGTTCCCAGCCACGTGAAACATATGGCCACCGACGGCGAATTTTATTTGGGCAAGACCCTGAAAAACAAATAACGAAGGTTCTTGATCCGAATTCCTGATTTCACCGTTGCGGTAAAGTCCTCTTTTCGCAATTCTTTGCCTCGATGTTCCCCTCCCCCCAAGCGTCGTTGATCATCTTTTTTGCGGGGATCCCCTTTCTCTTGGCCGAAGAAAAATCATCGGACCCTTCTTTTGTTTCAACACTCCGCATGGAGGTTCGGGGGGATATCCCCTTTCTGAATCCGACCCGAAGCGAAAAGATGGATCTCTATCTTCCGAAAGATCGCCCTTCCAACAACCTCTGCGCTGCCGTCCTTCTTATCCACGGCGGCGGCTGGAAAGGGGGAGACAAACGTCAGGCCCGCGAAATTGAATTCGGGACCACCTTGGCGGAGAATGGTTACGTTGCCGCCAGCATCAACTATGCCCTGCGCTCCGCCGGGAAGTTTCCCCTCAATCTGCAGGACTGCAAAAACGGAATCCGCTACCTCCGGGCTCATGCCGGAGAACTCGGCATCGATCCCTCCCGGATCGCCGTGATGGGGGGGTCCGCCGGAGGACATCTCGCGCTCATGGTGGCCTACACCGGAGATGATCCCGCTCTTGCCCCGAGTGAACCTTATCCCGGAGTTTCAGATAAAGTTTCCTGTGTCGTCGATTTTTACGGCATCACCGACATCGGATCCCGAAAGAAAACCGATCCCCATGGAAATCCAACCGAACCACAGGTCGTGGAAAGCGAGGTTCAGGCCATCTTTGGGTCCAAACCGGAGGATTGGAAAAAAGCCTCCCCCGTTGGATACATTCGAAAAGATTTGCCACCAACCCTCATCCTCCACGGCAGAAAAGACACAACAGTGGATAGCGACCAGTCGCAAGAATTGGCCGATGCCTTGAAAAAAGTAGGGGCCATCCACGAGATCATTTGGCTGGGCGATGCACCCCACTCTTTTTCCTTCCGGTATGCCGTTCCTAAATCGAAGAAACCCCTCGAGAAGAATGTGGGGCCTGACGTTCTCGCCTTTCTCAAGAAACACCTTCTGAAAACACAATGAACTTACGGAATCTCTTTCTTTTCAGTTTTCTTTTTAGTTGGAGCCAAGCCGCCGAGGTAAGGGTCACCGATCAGGTGGAGGGAAAAACCCCCGCAATCCTCGGAATCAACACCGGCGAAATGTCCCAGGGATCCAACTTCCCGGAATGGATCCGTGCCCTGGGAGTCAACGGGGCTCGTCTCCGCTTGAATGTCGCACCGGAGGAGGCAAAACCCTCCAACATTTCCTCAGCCTCCGATTTAGAGAGAAAGGCTCAGGCTTTGCGTAGCCATGCCGAAAAGGAAACCCCGCTTCTTTGGCGGCATCCGGCCAAACTGACGGCGGAGTCACTTCGATCCCTGCGCGAATCAAAGATCGAGCTTCTCGCCACGATCACCTGCCCCTACTCCTTCAAACTCTTGCAACCTGACGGAAAAACGAACTGGTCCAACACCTGGAAGTTTTGGGAGGCCTACTACGCCGAATCCTACCAGCTCGCACGTCAACATCAGGTCTGCCGTTATCAGCTCTTCAACGAACCCAACCACAAGGACAGCCTCAAACTGACACAGGAGGAGTATGCGGTCCGGATGGCCGTTGGCACGGATGCGATCCAGGCCGCCCTCACTGATGTCTCGAAGCAGACCGGAACAAATCTTGTTCCCCTGATTTCCGCCCCATGCACCGCCGGGATCAGCGTGTTCAAAAAAACCGGGAAACCAGAGGCACGGGACGACAAGATCGGCTGGGGGGAACTCACGATGCAGGATCGGCACCGAAGGATCGGAGGAAAAGATGACCCCTCCTATTTCCAGTTTCAGCAGTATGCGGTCCAGCACTACAGCACAAATCCCGACTCCACCTTGGAAAGGTTGACGGAACTTCAGGGGGAAATCCGGACCGCAAATGGCGGCAAGGAGGTACCCCTCATCATGTCCGAGTTCAACATTCACACGGCCCGAGATTTTGCCAAAAAGGATACAACCATGGATTCGCCGGAGGAGTTCTCCGACCTAGGCTCGATGACTGTGGCGATTGCGGAATCGGGCATGGAGGAGTTGTATTTTTTTCGTCTGACCCTAAGCCAGAATCTGGATGACGGTTTGACCAAGAAGAACGGGGTTCACTACGTGAATGAGTCGACCATGACACCCCAGATCACGGGAACGACAAAGGCAGCCGAGGTCATCCGCCTAGCATGCAACACCCTCAAGGGGTCCCGGGATCGATTAAAATGCCAAACCTCCGGTGATATCCGAGCGGCCGCTACACGCGAAAAGAATGAGATCAGGGTTCTTCTCGCCCGAACAAATTCAACATCCCAACCCCAGATCGA
>Ga0164294_10006504_pt1 | contig 10005 bp, 7 predicted proteins | sample GEODES005metaG_FD_111479 | JGI IMG/M metagenome (GOLD analysis project Ga0164294, IMG submission 111479) | Oligotrophic lake water microbial communities from Sparkling Lake, Wisconsin, USA - GEODES005 metaG | ecosystem: Environmental > Aquatic > Freshwater > Lake | place: USA: Sparkling Lake...
CCATATTTTCTTGCACGATGCTCAACTACTTTTTCTCCAATTTTTCTAAAGCCTGCCCATTTTGCTAAAACAGGAATATAGCGGTGCATTTCGCCATATACTTCGATCGATTTAACTAGTTTATTACGATAAGCCTTCAGACCACAATTAAAATCATGCAACTTAATACCACTTGATTTGCTTGCTGCTAAATTGAATAATTTAGAAGGTAAATTTTTAGTTAGTTTATTATCATATCGTTTCTTTTTCCATCCGCTGATCATGTCGAATCCATCGGTCATAATCATTTTGTAGAGTTCTGGAATTTCATCGGGACTATCCTGAAGGTCTGCATCCATTGTAATAACTACATTGCCTTTTGCTGCTTTAAAACCTTCATTTAAAGCTGCGCTCTTACCATAGTTTCGCTGGAATTTAATTCCTTTGATATTATTATTTTGGGTATGAAGTGTTTCTATCACTTCCCATGAACGGTCATTGCTACCATCATCCACCATGATTACTTCATAGCTAAATTGATTGTCAATCATTACTCGCTCTATCCAAGAAGCTAGTTCGGGTAATGACTCATCTTCGTTAAAGAGTGGAACTATAATTGATACATCCATAATTTTACGCCTCCTTCGAATTAAACTATTTGGTGTTGTAATTTTTACTTAAATACCCGCCAGTGATTGCTGTGATCATTGCCCCTAAAATTAGGTACCTGAATACTGCCGATGAAATCATTAGTGGTAAAAACATTTTTTTTAGCTGATTGGCATTCTCCTCAATTTCTTTTTGCAAATGATCGCCTTGTTTCACTAGCAATTGACTATTTTCTGCAATTTTACTATCTCTAAATTCGGTGTGATAACTAAAGTAAATATAAGCAAACCCAGCCATCAGCAGGGTAACAACAATAAAAGTTTTGAACCCGATAGAAAAATAATCTTTGAATGAAATGGTATTTCCATTTTTTTTGCAATGTGCAATCAAACTCCATAATATGCCACCTGTAAATAGAGAGTAAATGATAAATTGGAAGTAGCTTTCAACAGGATTCTTTAAAATTTCCGAGGAAAATAGGGAAGCTATTATCATCAAAGCACCCGTAATCAATCCTTTTTTTGTAGGGGTTGGTTGCTTCATTTTAATTAATATGGATATGGGTACCATTAATAATTCCAACTACTTTACCTGTAAGTTGCTTTCCGATAAAAGCAGAGTTGGTACATTTCGATTGGATATTATTTTCTCCAAATGTATAGCTTGATGTCGGGTTAAATAGAGTAAGAGACGCTATTTCACCCTCCTTGATATCGGGTATTGAAAGTCCAAAAGTTTTTCTGGGTGATACAGTCAATCTATCAATCAATTCTTCGATTGACCATTTTTGTTTTACTATTGTCCAAACTGCACCAAATAAACTTTCTAAACCAATCATTCCATTTTTTGCATATTCAAATTCACATACTTTGGCATCGTAATTTTGCGGTAGATGATGAGAAGCAATGAAATCAATTGTTCCATCCAACAAACCTTCTATTAAATTTTGACGATCTGATTTTGTTCTGATGGGAGGATTTACTTTTAAGTTGGTATCGTATTGCTGCAAGTCATCATCAGAGAAAAATAAATGATAAGGCGTAACGGAGCAAGATATTTTAACTCCTGCACTTTTTGCAGTCTTAATATGTTCGAGACTTTTGGTTGAGGAAATACCTGTAAAATGTAGTTTGCTAGCAGCATAATTAGTTAGTTCAATATCTCGGGCAACCATTATTTCTTCTGCCATGGCTGGTTTACCTGGAAGACCTAGTTGTGTAGAAATTATACCTTCATTCATGAGTCCATTGATGCCGATTGTTTTATCATCAGGTAGCTGAATGACTGTTCCATCAATGGATTTAACGTATTGAAGTGCTTTGAGTAAAAGACTTCCATCTTGAATGCAGTTGAGTCCGTCGCTGAAAGCTATTGCTCCAGAATTAAACATGTCATACATTTCGGCCAATTCTTTACCTGCTGCATTTTTAGTAATGGAACCTATTGGATGTACTTTTACTCCTGAATTGGTGGATTTTTGAATAATATATTCTACTTGAGATTTAGTAGAAATAACCGGATCGGTATTGGGGATAATTAAAACATCTGTAAAACCACCTGAAGCTGCAGCCTTTGTTCCAGTTTCAATTGTTTCACGGTATTCAAATCCAGGATCACAAAACTGAGCGAATGAATCTATCCATCCAATACTAATGTGCAATCCCTCATCTTCAATGACCCTTTCTGCAGATTGATTAATTGAGTCAGCAATAGATGAAATGATTCCATTTTGAATCAAAATATCTTTACGCTTTCCATTAAGAGGGGAACCCTTACTTACTATGGTGCACTGCTTGATTAAGACGCTCATGAATTATAAAGTTGCGCTAAGTTACAATTTGTTGTTGTTTTTAGATTTGAAAATTTAAATTACTTTTACTTTACTTTTCATTGAGGCAGATACATATGTAAATTATATACTTTATGTTGTATCAAAAAATTAATTAATTTATGATTTTTGTTATTTCGGGAAGTAGCGCAGCCCGGTAGCGCACTAGGCTGGGGGTCTAGGGGTCGCAAGTTCGAATCTTGTCTTCCCGACAGTAATTGCATACAGGTAATCTTTCAAAAGGTTACCTTTTTTTTGTATCCGCTGAAATACTTGTCTTTATTGCAATCTGCTTGAATAAGTAATTGCCTTTAGTGGTTTGATCTGCTGAGATTCAAAACTTTTTGATTGAATCTTTGTATTAATAAAATTTTTAAAATGATTTATGATCCATATTTAAATATTTTAAATATATTAAACTTTTTTTATAAATTTTTTAAAAAAGATTAAAACATTATTAACAATTTCTGATTTCAATGATTTTAACTGTTAAAAATCATATAAATTTGTAAAAAAAAATTATACTAATGTCAAAGACTAAAAGACTAGATATTTTTAACCTTTTTTACAGCGGTGCTGCAGTTGTAATTCTGATTGGTGTAATTGCAAAATTATTGGAGTGGCCTTTGCAGGATTTATTAATTACTGGGGGTCTGGCAATTGAAGCAGTTGTATTTGGAGTATCAGCAATTAAGTTTGTAGAAGTTAAAAAAGATACAGAAGTAGCTACTGAGGCCACTTTATCAAAGGTTGCAGATGGTTTAGAAGGTATTGCCGCTGGTGCAAAAATGAACGCTAATTCTTTAGGTAGTGGAAATGGTTCTGGAGCAGATGCATATATAAATATTCAAACTGGTAATGGTGATTATTCAAATTCTCAAAGCTTAAATAATGGCGAGAAAAATATTTCCATTGATATCAATAATCCTAACCTTACTGCTAATAGTGGTTCACATTCTTTATGGCAACTCGAACAAATGGATATTTTGAGTATAGCAAAGGATTTATTTTTCCAGCCTACTTGGGATAGATTATCATCTGAAGATTATACTCGTTTGAGTCTATTATTTAAAAGGATTTTTGATAAAAAATTACCCAATAAAGAGGCTTTACCTTTTTTACTCCAATTTCCAATTAAATTACCTGTTCCAGAACTTAATAAGCTTGTTCTAGAAAAGCCTCATAGTATTGATCTAAATGATATTGAACTTTTGTGCAACGCTTTTTCAATGATTAATTTCAATTCTTTTTTTGAAAATTTAATTATAGAGGGTGAATCTGATTCATTACAAATTCGACCAAAGAGTCAGGGAGAAATTCAGATATTTGGTGGAGAAGATGAAGCTGTTATTTCTCATGTAAATAATTATTACAACAAAAAATTAATAGTTTGTCCTAATATAGAATTTTTGGAGAGTTCTATAAAACTTAAAGGTCAGTCATTATTGGAATATTTAATACAAAAAATAGATATAAAAAATGAGAATGAATTAAGCTCTCTTGTTAGTTTGATTCAACCTTATTCAGACGAGTTGAAGAAAAAACTATGGACTAAGTTTAAAAAAATCAAGTTTAATTATGAAACGAGTGATGGTTATTCCTATTTGAAATTATTAGTGCAATCTGCTATTTCATTTAGCAATGTATACAGTGGTGCGCAGTTATTAAAGGAATTACTTGAAATAACAATTAATGAAAATAAATCGATTGGACTAGAAGATGTAGTCAATTATAATGCTGAAATAATATATTTTGGCCAAAAGAACGAATACAGCGTAAACTTGAATGAGTTGTTTGTGAATGGCGAATTAGAAAACTTAGGATTTATTCATTTAATAATTGAAAAATTAGTTGCAGATAATGTTGCAGCAAAATATAACTTATTGCAGGTATTTAATTTGAATGAGCAAGAATCTAAAAAAGAAGTGTTCGATAAGTTGAATTATCATTTGACAAAAACAAATACAAGTCCAAGTGGTGCTCAATTAGCTTTTGTATTATTATATAAACAATATCAAAATTCTTAAATTTTAATCTATGGCGGAAGGGCATGTTGACGTCAAAAGATATCAAATTATAAGTCTTTTGTACATTGTATTTATTTGTTTTTCAGTAATTAATATTAAAATATCAGTATTAGACTCTAATACTTATACTATTAAGTCTATTCAGTCAATTGAAAAAGAGGAATTAAAAAAAGTAGATATCAGTAACAAGATTATTGATGACAATAAAGATTTGTTGGGTAAAAGTTTAAAAGCTGATGCGTATCTTAAAATTAGAACAAGGCTAAAATTAAGTAACCAAGTAGTTACAGATGTTTTGAAGCATGTGGATGATGAGTTTTTAAAGGAGGGAACTACGCTACTTAAGCAGTTCAACAGCCGTAATTTAATTGAAGAAATTTTAAAGTCAAATAATGGAGTTATTGTATTAGAAAAAGATTTATTTGATTTATCTGACTTTATTAAAAAATCACCTTATAAACTGCAGACTTCATTAGACTCTTTGATACCTATTGAAAAAGTTGTAACTACAATAAAAGGCAAAGAAGAAAAATGGGATTATTATTTATTTATGCATAAGCCCTCTGCAATTAGTTATATGCAGCTGGAAAGAATAAAATTGTTATTAACTAAAACACAACTTTTATATCAGGAAGCTGCATTAGCTGAGATTGGCTACCAACCTACTTATTTTTCTCAGTTTAATCCCAAGCTATATGTTCTAAAAGCTAGTGTAAAAGAATATAAAGAGGAGCAGATTATTAAACCCGGTCAAAAAGTCATTAGTATTAACGATCAAGTATTTGATGACTTGTTTAAAAAGATTTTAGCATCACTACATACTGAAAATATTTTTGTAGGGTTAAATAATACCTTGCTAAGTGATTTTGATTTTTTAATGGGAAAGGATTTTGAGGTTGAAATTTTGCCTAAAGTAAATATCGTGAAGGCAAATAATAATTACAGAGTTCTTTTTATTAAGTCTGGGGAGTATATGCTTCGTTTTTATGATTTAAGAAAAGATAAGAAGGTATTATTTGAAAAGAAAATTAATGTAAATCCAATTCCAGATCCAATTGTTAAAGTGAGGGGAGATAATTTAAGTAATTATGCCATTAGTGTAAAAGATTTATTAGGTGCAGAGAGGCTTGAAGCAAAATTGGAGATTAATAATTTAAATTTTTTCCCTGGTAGAATTAATAGTTATAAAGTAATACGTATTCATAATGGTAAAGAAGAAGAAGCTGTAAATAATTATGGTGAATTATTTCAATCACCTACTCAAAAAGTGTTAGGAGCACTTAAGAAAAATGATTTATTAATTTTCGATAATGTAAATATGTCTTTAGTAGATGGCTCTTCAAGAACATCAGCCCCTATTATTTATAAAATAATAGATTAACTGCCTAAAGATAGGAAACTAATAAAAATGTTTATAAAATTCCAATCCTTGATAATTAATTTAAAGCCTATATTGATGATAGGTTTTATTTTCATGTCTGCAAAAGCGATTTCTCAGGATACGCTTTCTGGTAATTATCCTAGTCTTACAATGAAGTCAGGACTTCATGTTATAAAAAATGTTGTAACGGTAAAGGGGGATTTAAATATAGAACCTGGGGCGAAGATTGAGTTAATTGAGCCTGGTATACTTGTTTGTGAAGGTGCTGTGAATAGTAGGGGAGAACAGAATAATAAAATTGAGATTTATGGAAAATCCAATTTGGAAGGCGTGGGTTTGGTTATTAGAGGTATCGATTCAAATCGAAATAGTAAAATTGATATTCAATATACAACTTTCAAATCCTTGCAACTGCCCTTATTTTTCGATTTTGGTTGGCAAAGATCAGGAGTGAATATAAGCGATAATTATTTTATTAATAATATTGGAAAAGTTTCGATTATCCAGGTACTAAATCCTCCTTTTAATTTTAATTTGGATTCAAGCTATATAGATTTTAAGGTAAGAAATAATATTTTTTCTAGTAATAATGCAGCTATATATTTTGAAGATCTTAAAAGCGACCATATCAATTTTGAGATAAATAATAATACGATAGTTGGAAATAGTATATATGGGTTTAAGAATTATAATATTTCTACTAATATTTTATACGGAAGGGTAGATCAATTATTTTCAAGATTTAATCCTAAAATTGACAACAACAGTTTTGCTTTTAATTATTTGATTGATAATATCACCGATACGGTGGTTCATGCAGCAAATTTTGGTGTTTACGGAACTGATAAAACGATTGATTTTAAAAACAATTATTTAGGATCGTCCGATAAAAATAAGATCCTAAAAAGTATATATGATCAAACTTTAAATTACAATGCACCGAAGGTGGAATTTGAGCCTTTTTTAATTGTTCCTGCTGCAAATACTCCTTCTCATATATATGAGATAAATAATGTAGACAATTCTGAACTGCAAGATACCTTGATGATAAAAGACCCACTTAAGGGGCTTGTTTTGAAGGCAAATAATAAATTAAATTATGCTAAAACTATTGTTCAATATAGTTATTTTAAAGATGATAGCAGTTTAATAAAAATCGACACATCGGTTACTTATGATCTTCAGCCTGATGGCAATGCAACTAAAATTACGATTACCAAGAATGTAAATACGAGTAAAAAAGTTGGCTTTTATACTATCCGAGATATGGTAGATTCTAAAGGGGATTACGTTCCAGAGGTAAGAGTTGGATACATTGCTTATCTGAATGATTTGAGAAGAAGAAAGCTAATTGCTGAGTTAGTTAAAGATAAAAAAGCTGAGGATAGTGTAAAGTTGCCTACTCCTGCTGCTGCTGCTCCAGTAGACTCTATAAAAAATCAGTTTCAAAAAATTGAATCTCCGTTAAAAAGTAGGTTGGAATTTAGTTTATACAGTGGGCTAGCTATTTTCAATGGTACTATAAGTCAGCGCAACTTATTTGGTAACGATAAGAATTTATATAATGGGCTAAACGTCAATTACACAATTTTTTCTAATTTAAGTGCAAGTATGACGATTGCAAGTTTTAAATTAAGTAATTCAGATGCCAATTCAAATAACAATGAGCAGCAAGCAAGAGGAATGAGTTTTGCTACTTCTATGCTTGGAATTTCAACTTCAGTTAATTATGATTTTGTAGATAATCGTTTATACACAAAGGCAAGAAAAATCAGGCCTTCCATCGGCCTGGGATTGGATGTGAATTCATTTTCTCCTTCTGGAATTTACAATGGGGTTGTATATAAACTACAACCATTGGGAACAGGAGGTCAATTGGTTGACAGTACAAAAAAAGCATATTCTTCCCTTGCCCTTGGTTATTTTTTCAATTTTAAAGTTAGGTATCAAATAAATAGATTTAATAGTGTTGGATTTCATCTATCAATTCATAGGAGTATGTCTGATTATTTAGATGATGTTGGTCCTGATTTATATCCGGCGGCAGATAAAATAATGAACAGTAAGGTTGACAATAAAGAAGTAGCTCTTTATTTTTCAAATCCTACATCAAGAAATGTATTAGGGCGATATAGAAACAGTCCAGATAATTCAAAAGATGGCTATATCATTTTTGGAGTATTTTATTCAAGACGATTATTTAAGTAAATATGAATATAAAGAATACCATATTGTTTGTTAGTATACTAAGTTCAGCTGTTTTAATATCCGCTTGTTCTAAAACTGCTGTAAAATCATCATTGGAATTTCAAAAAGAGTTATTAGCGGGTACTGGCACTTTTTCAAACACGCAATATACCTGGCAACTTGATTCCTGTTATATTGATGGAACTCATTTCCCATTAACTACCGTTCAAAAGAGTTATAAAAAAACATTTACTTATGATGGCAGATATTCTGATAGTGATTTAAATGTTGGCAAATGGGAGATGGAGACTTTGGATAAATTAAAACAAACTATTATTTATCAGCCATCAAATGCCCGTGATAGTTCGGTCTATGATATTATTTCCATCAATGCGGGGAGATTGAATTTGAAAGTAAAATTATCCAATGGGCAATTAGGCACTTATTCCTTTAAAAAATCAAATTAATTATTTTTTGAAGTATTTATTATCCATATTATTTTTCTTTTGGAGTCTTATTTCTTCTGCACAAATAACAATTAGTTACTCTATTGGAGTACTAGGTTCAGATTTAAAAACAAGTACTTTCTCCAATCCATTATCCATAAATGGAAAGAAATGTATAATGGTTAGTAATGGTATTTCAAAATATATAGTAAGTGATCATGGAATTTTTTTGAATGAATGTGCAGTCAGTGAAGACTATATCAAATATAGTATAATAATTGCGCCAAACCCTGCAACGGATTATACGATCGTTAGGTTTAAAAACAAATTACAGGTGGAGGAAAAGTTTGAACTAAACTTATATGGTAGTAACGGACAACTTTTAAAAAATTATCGTACAACGCAAACGGATTTATTGGGGGGATATAGACTTTCAACTTCTGAATTCAGAGAGGGTTTATATTTCATTCAAATTTTATCTAAAAAAATAACTCAAACTTTTCGATTAATTATTTTGAATTAAAATATATGAGACACGTATTAAAAATAATATCTTTTTTATTTTTCTTTTTACTTTTAAATAAATCATACTCACAGGTGGTTGTACCATCTGGTATTTTATTTCAGGCAGTTGCTCGAGATGCTAACAATAATGCTGCTAATAATAGGAATGTATATGTGCAAATTGCAATAAAAAGAAATACTGCCAGTGGAAGTACTGATTATGAGGAAAGCTTTAAAGTTGTATCAACCAATGAAGGCATATTTTCAATTGTAATTGGCCAAGGTACAAGGATTTCTGGTGTAAGTAATATAAAGAGCTTGGATTGGACTAAATATATTTATTTTGTAAATCTTAAATTAGCAATTGAGCCTACTTTACCTGATCCAAGCTGGACAGCTGCTAATAATTATGTTGATATAGGGACCTCACAGTTGTGGACTGTTCCCTATTCTTTTACTTCCAACAGTTCAACGTTTTCAGATTCTGCTTCTACTCTTACAGGAGTTTTGTCAAGTGCAAAAGGAGGGACAGGGGTAAATAATAATGGGAAAACAATTACTATAGCAAATAATATAGTTACCAAGGGTATAGGTGATTTAACGATTACTACAACTGCTGCTAGTAATGTTACTTTTCCTGTTTCGGGTACATTAGCAAATACCCAATATGTATCAGATAAAATTGGCAATGACACCCTTTCATTATCAAGAAGAATTGACTCATTAAAAAGTGCGAATATTTCATCTTCTAATTTAAAGTTAAATATTTCAGATACCGCTGCGATGTTGAGCAATCGGTTTGCTCGAGATACGGCCTCTTTGTCAAAGCGGATAGATGTTAAACTAGATAGTTCACAATTTCCTGTTTTAATTGCTCCTTATTTGCAGACTATATCTGGGATGAAATATTCAGATACTGCTGCTATGTTGAGTAATCGATTTGCTCGAGATACGGTTTCGTTGTCAAACAGAATTAATACGAAATTAAATACTTCAGATACTGCTGCGATGTTGAGTAATCGATTTGCTCGAGATACGGTTTCG
>Ga0164294_10006506_pt1 | contig 10004 bp, 11 predicted proteins | sample GEODES005metaG_FD_111479 | JGI IMG/M metagenome (GOLD analysis project Ga0164294, IMG submission 111479) | Oligotrophic lake water microbial communities from Sparkling Lake, Wisconsin, USA - GEODES005 metaG | ecosystem: Environmental > Aquatic > Freshwater > Lake | place: USA: Sparkling Lake...
ACTAATGTTAATATATTGTGATTAATCATTATACATTAAAATAATATAAAATTTTTTAACTATTGTTTAAAATTAAACAATTGTGTGGTGTCTCTTTTGTGCTATTTTTTTGTCGACTATTTGGCACCAACATAGTCCAATACTTTGTATTATTATTTTCTAATAATTCTTGCGATTCTTGCTCTAATGTTTCCTTTTCTGGTGTTAATGTCTTTAAATGCTTAATATAATCAACATATTTTTTATTATTTGAGCGAATAATTTTATAATTTTTTTCATTATAAAAAGACCGTCGCTTATTAAATTGATTTAAAAATACTTCATGGTTATCGATTAAATCAATTACTAGTGGGTTAGTGTGTTTTTCTCTCAAAATACGACCAACTGCTTGAATAATATCTGATTTTGGACTTGCTAAAAATAAACTTGTGAGTGATTTAATATCAAGTGCTTCAGCCGCCATACTATACGTTGCCAATATGATTTGTTTTGATTCGCTCTTTTTCAATTCTTCCATTTTCATGCCTCCAATATAATAACCAACAGACGCCACTTTTTTATGATTTAGTGCTTGATATAAATAGTTTAGTAAATTTTTGGTTTGTGCCAATACTATAAATTGTTGTTGTGAATTAATAAACAGTTCACTTTCTAATATATATACAATAAAATCACTTCGACTGTTTAAATTGGAAACTTTGCTTACCATTGTTGAATATTTTATATTTCCTCTATAATCTCGTTCAACTTCATTGTATTCATCATCATTTTCAACAATATAATCTATTGCTTTAACCAATACATTATCTTGAGAACTATTTTTTGGTGGTTTATAACATATTTCTCCTAAATGCATTTTGAATATTTTTGTTAATCCATCTTTTCTATCCATTGTAGCACTAAGACCAAGACCATATAGTGTATTACATTTTTTTAAGCAATTACTAAATACTTCACTGGACATATGATGACAATTACTAACAATTGGACCACATCGAGTTTGTATTTTGTCATCAGTCACAATAGTGGCTAATATATAATTATGATTATCTGCAACTTCAATATCATATACATCATTGATGTCTTCGGTTACTATGAATTCTTGTTTTACTACTTCTAATATAACAAGTTCATTGGAACAACCGCTTTTGCTCATAACTTGCGACCCACTATGCAATTTATGAGCTTCTACATAGTCATTGGGAGTTAATATTTTATGATTTAACGTACATTCAATAGTACATTCAAAAGTGTTAAATTCATTATTTAATGTTAATTTTACAAACTGATTGCTCTGTTTCTTCCAAGCATATGTAAGTAATTTATATTCAAAAGTCTTTGTTATATTATTGTAACTGCGAATTTTTATTGCACTTTTTTGTTTCCATAATTTATAGAGTTTTGAAATTTTTACACAACCTTGATTTGTATAAATTAGTGTAGATCCTTTAAAGCATTCATCATATATACTTAGTCCAAAACTGTCAAATAATGTGTCCGGATAACTTTTCATACTTACAGACTGAATCATTGCTAGCACAATGTCTTTATTTTCTATATCAACAATTTGTCCTTGTATTAATCCAATTTTGGCATTAGGTAAATATTGTATTATTCTCTCTATCCATTGATCCTTTAGGAAAGACTTATGGACAAAAATAATTGTTTTTTTGCACAATACTTCAATAATTTTAAGTCCCAATACTGTTTTTCCAGCACCAGTCCATAATTCAATAAGTGCCGAACCATCCCCCTTATTATTTTTGTCTTCAATACCAAAATTAATGGCTTTTAAGTATTCATTTAAAACTGTTAATTGATAGTCTCTCAAAACTCCATTAAATTTAAGATATATTGAATCGCCATATTGAATTTTTAACATTTTTGGATAACCAAACATATTTATACCCCAATAGCGTGGAACATATATTTTTTTATCAGACTCTTGATATACAGGAATAGATTTGGCTTCTACTAATGAATTAATAATCACTGGTTTAACTGTTAATTCATTTTTAATAAAGTTTATAATTGAATCATTTAAACATACTTTATAAATTGAATATCCTTTGTTACCTAAATAACTGTTTATTAAATTATTTTTTTTTAAATTATCTATTAAACCAGTTAGTTCTAAATAATTGGTTCTATTTTTTGGACTAATTTTTTTCAACATCATTTTTAAAGTTTATAATTTTATAATTAATAATTTATATATTTTATTTAAAATTTCAATTTTTAATAAAATATTTAAATATAATATAATGAATTTAGTAAATACTTTAAAAAATAAAGCACTAGAACTTAAAAATATTAAAAGCTATGAATTAGTCTTTGTTATTTTATTACTATTATATTTAGTAAGTAATGTATCAACTCCGTATGATTTTGCACCGCAAATAAATAATGCATATATGTATATCTCTTTATTTGCAATTTTTATTTTACTTTTATTAAATAGTAATCCATTTATTGCAATATTTTTTGCAATAGTTGCAGTAATATTTTTGCAACGGTCAAAAAAAGTAGACCATAAGGTTATGGCGCCAAGCACTATTAATAAAACCTCTGCCATGAATAATATGAATTCACATTTAAGTGTAAAATCTCTCGAAGAAGAAATGGTGGGACAAATTGATCGACAACCTGATAATATTGTTAATCCAACTACATATCATCCAGTTATGTGTGATTCGCACGATGCTTCTTTTATTAATTAATTGGCGCTAAGGTTTAGAAAAAATATTATTTACTAGGTTTATCTTCTAAATTAGATTTTTCTATTATTCTCCTTGGATATCTAATAAATATGTAATTTCCAATTAAATAAGAAGTTGCTAAAAAAATAACTCCAATAATTATTTGCACACCTATATTATTTGTAATTTTATCTGGAGCAAGCAAATTACTTGCTTCTTTTAATACTTCTTGAGAACTATTTTTTGTAGTTATTAAATTATTAGATAATTCAATTGGTATATCATTATCATCTACAGGATTACATTTTATATATATATTATCTGCTGGTTCATTATATGTTGTTATAGCCCACTCTGCTCTATTATATACTTCCGTAAATAGTGATACATCGTCTTTAGTTTTTTCAAGTACATTTAAAATAAAATTCTCATTTTTTAATAACTGTTTTAAAGGTAAATCTCTATTAAATGTTGCCTTTGAACCTAACTTATCTCTATAAAATGCGGCAACAGACTTTGTTCTTTTATTTACTTCATTATCTTTCTTTATTTGAAATACTATTGGATCTGTGGAACCCATACTCCGTTCAGCAAAACTAATAAATGCTAACCACTCTTTATTATTTGCAGCCTGTATGGTAGACACTGTTCTATTTACCATTTATTATATTATAGATTTATAATATAATAAAATTATAAATTTATAATTTTATTATATTATAAATCTATTATGGGAAGTTTTACACTAACAATTATTAATCCTGATAAGGGTAAAAATAATGCTAATGGTTTAAAAATATTGACTTTTATACTCTATTATGTATATTATAATACATTTGAAGATCCATTAAATAACTATTTGATCAAACAACTTAGTGATGTGAAAAGTGAAAAAAGTTCACCATCATTTAATAACACTTTACAAACTATGCTATTACGTATAAATGAAATTGAAAAAAATAAAAATGATGATGGTTCAAGTAGTTCGGTTTATAATAGTATTATAGAGTTATTAGCCGAAGATATTGGTAAAGATTTAGAAGATAAATTATATAGTGATTTACAAGCAACAAAAGTTGAACTTGCCGGAAGATATGCTAAAGAAATATTGAAAACTATAAATACTGATGTAAAAGAAGAAATAGTTTCTACACAATTATTAGATATTAGATATAGTCAAGATAAGCATAAATTGGAACAGTTATTAGAACACGAAGATGATATGTATATTATTATAGTATTGAAAATTATTAATACTATTATTGATACTGAAAATGCTAGTCTAAAATTGCATGTAGAATTTGAACAACCACAACAACAAGTTCAAGATTAATCAAAGACGCCTTTCAAACTGAATGATTGGATTTGATTATTTTTAATATAATTAAGTTTCAATTATATTATATTAAATTATATTAAATATAATATAGCATGTCATCTACAAGAAATAAAAATAGTCAAATAAACTATAATTTAGAGAAATCAACAAAAGAAAAAATATTAAATGAAACATTTTACATACATTCATCTAGTGGAAGACCAATAAGCGATTGTATTCCTGCATTAGGATATATGCCAAGTCATATTTCACGAGATGCACTGGCAAATAATGCTATTGATATTGAATCGCAATTAAGAGGAATTGGTTCAACAAATTTAGAAAGTCCATGTACTATTGTTACTCCTAGCATTATAAATATTGAATTTAAAGATTATTTTGATAGACCACAATCAATAATTATGCCATATCCATTAGTTTATCAAAATTTTCAACGACCAGTTTTATCTTAATTTTTTTTTGCGTTTTAAAATAAATAAATATACTATTTATTTTATTACCATACATGATAACAAAATAGTTTTGCGCCAATTGTGTGCATAATTTCAAAAATATATTTTCAGAATTTTTTTGAAAAATGGACATTTTTAATGTCCTATTTTATAATATATTTCCCTTTTATAGTCTAAAAAAAGGCACTTTTTGGTTTTAGACCATAAAGGTTACAAATTTTTTTGCACTTAAAAAAAACGTTAGCATAAATTTTTTAATGTTTTTTAAAAAATAATTTAGGAACTTTTTTTGTAAGTATTTTATACTTACAAATGTTTACAAAAAAGTTCCAAAAAGGTTCCAAAAATTATTGCTGTATTATTTGTGACTATAATACATCACGAAGTAGTCAATATGAGCGACATTTGTTGACACGAAAACACTCAATACTTACACAAACACACAATTTGGACAAAAAAAGTTCCGAATTAATCTTTGCCTGTGAATGCGGTAAAAATTATAAATATAGACAAAGTTTATATACTCATAAAAAAAACTGTACTTTTGTAGCATCAACAAATTTAAAAGATGTATGTTCAAATTCAATAAATTCAAACATATTAAATTTATCAAATGAATTAATATTTGAAGTAGTAAAAAAACAGCAAGACCAAATTATAGAATTAACAAATACGATTAAAGAATTAATTCCCAAATTGGGAAATACAACAATTACAACAAATAATCATAAGTTTAATATTCAAGTATTTTTAAATGAAAAATGCAAAGATGCTATAAATATGCGTGATTTTATTCGGTCTATTGAAGTGAGTTTTCTTCAATTAGATTATACAAAACAAAATGGATTAGTAAATGGATTAAGTAATGTAATAATAGAAAACATGAATAAATTAGGTTTATATCAACGACCAATTCATTGCACTGATATAAAACGAGAAATATTATATATTAAAGAAAATGATGAATGGGAAAAGGATGTTAATAAAGATAGAATTAAAAATGTGATTAAAGAAGTATCAACAAAGCAATTTTCCGCATTATGTAATTGGACAAAAGAAAATCCTGATTTTCAGAATAATGAATCACAGCAAAATTATTATACACATACATTGGTAGCAATTGCTAATAATAAAGAACAAAATGAAGAAAAAATCATAAAAAAATTATGTTCTAACAGTTATGTTAAAGATTAATATTAAATTCAACAGAATGCTTATATTTCATATATACATCTCAATCTTCATTAGATAGTGGTAATTTTACAATTGATGGTAATAGTGTAATAAAGGATGTATATGTTTATTTATCTAATATATATAAATTAATTAGTAAATTTAGAAATAATTACAAAATAATATTATTTGACACAATACAAGAAGAACAAATATCTTTATTAGATGAAAATATAACATTAATTAAATTAAATAAATGTAATTCTTGGGGATTATTAGTGCCTCAAATGATAGAACATAATTTTTTTACTAAATCGGCGTTATAAATATCAAAAGGTATAAAACACTAAGTTAGCTATATTGAATGTCTTTCCAATTTATGGTTTTTACTGTAATATGGTGATTGGTATATTTATTTTTTATTATTTTCTATTAACTTATTAACATATTCCATATTAACTAAATCTGGGTGAACATACCAATCTTCATATGGATATCCATTATTATTTATATCTTCAAATACAAATATGTACCCTCTTTTTTTAAAAATTTTTCGTGATTCAATTCTTGTATTGGCAAAATTAGTATCATATATATCGTGCTCAAATGTAATGGTAGCAAATTTATATGTATCAAAAATGTTGTTATCTAATTGTATTAGTGTATCCATAGTAGATCCATTTTGTACTTCTAAATCTATCTGTAAATAATCAAGTGATGTAGGAAAATTATTTTTTTCCAATAAATTTTTATAGTCTATCACCCTTGCATCATTTATTACATGAATACTATTGGGACGATGCTGTTTATATAAAGGTAAAAAGTCATTTACGTATTCAACCATTATTCCTTTCCAATTATATTTTGTCTCTAATAAATATGAATTATTTATATAAATTGGATGATTTGAACCAATTTCTAAAAAATATCCATTTTCCTTATAATTGAGAACATTTAATACAAATTTATCTTGCTCTGCTTGTCCGTTAAACATATGTCTATATATATATATATATATTATATCTTTATATATATATAATATATATATATCTTATATATCTTACATATCTTTATATAGTTATAAAGGTATTTGTAAAGCAAAATTATTATACACATACATTGGTAGCAATTGCTAATAATAAAGAACAAAATGAAGAAAAAATCATAAAAAAATTATGTTCTAACAGTTATGTTAAAGATTAATATAAATTAATATGTGTTTACACTTTTGAATTATTAATGTATATATAAAGTTCATCAAAAAATTTTTTGTTAATACTTAAATCTGGCGTTTGCGTTTTACTTTTAATATAATTGCATAAACATTTATGAAAAACATCAAAATAATCATAGCTAAATAATAGTTGAAATAGTGCTATTTCATTTTCAATAAAAAAGGCCAGGTTACTATTTTTATATTTTTCTTTTAATACTATTAATAAGTCAATAATTTCACTATAATCTTTTATAAAAAAATAAACTGCTTCAATATTTTTTGTTATTATAAAATCATCAAATTTTGTCATATTTAAAGCTTGTAATAATTGCATTTGATAACATAGATGAGAAGCACCTTCTTCATCGTCTTCTAATAATTTATAAGTACATATAAAGTCACTCTTATAATTCATATTTTTTAAATTGTCAAAAAAACTACTATTAGTTTTAGCCATACTAACTATAAACGCTAGTTATAGTTAATTAATTGCTATTTATTTAATTACTTTATTTGTTTTATTTGTTTTATTTGTTTTTTCTTTCTTTAAATTAATATTACTTATTAAATAAGTAATACTAATTATTATTGTTTATTGTTTATTTTTTATTGTTTATTTTTTATTGTTTATTTTTTATTGTTTATTTTTTATTTAATGTTTACTATCTTGACTACGAGCAAATTCACGTGCACTCATACCTCCACGCTGCCATCCTTTCATAGCATCATCTTCTATAATATATGCACTATTATTTAGTGTTTGTTTTACATTATCTAATAATGGGTAATTCGCATTATTATTAAAGCATTGTTCCATAGTATTATTTATAGTTTTTTTATTAAGGTCATTTTGTCCTGTTTTTAATTGAAACTCTGTTTCAATATCGCCTAAACCTTTACCTAAATATGGGACAGTCAAAAAAGGTCTAGGATTTAATGTTAATTTACATGCCGGGCGAGTAATATGTGTATATTTTAACTCATTATTTGCCTCAATAGCACATCCTTTAATGCCTCCTTCATGTGAACCATTATAAAATACATTTGGTTGGTTTAAGGCAAATTCTTGCGCTTTTGACATCGGGCATGCCGGATAATAATTTTCTAAATTGTAGTTTGCATTATTTGTATTTTGAATATTTCGTTGGTCAATTGCTGGATAGTCATTGCCAATTCTAGACATTTCATCAAAAGTATATGGGTAAGCAGTAGTTGCGGTCATTTATATTAATTTAATATAATAAATTAATATAATATTTTTATTGAATTAGCCTAATTATTTAATAATATAAATAATATAAATAATATAAATAATATAAATAATGTTAATATTAATTATAACATAACATGACGTGGCAAATTTCTAGAACACATTTCAACATCTCCATCTCTGCATGATGCCATATTTCCATAACAAAACTTGGCAAATTCTTTTTGATTATTTGGAATTTTAGTATTTGCAGTTGTATAAAATTGTCGCATAGATTGTTCAAAATCAAAGTTGTTACTATCAAATTGATTTGTTCCACTATTAAATAATTTATTCCTAATACTTTCAGAATTATTAAAATTACTTAAAATAAAATTTTTTGTTTCTTCATTAATTTTATCAACAACAGGTTTTTTATATGAGGGTGCAGCATCAAGTCTATTTGGATTATCTTGAATTTCTGGCAATAATATATTCATAGTTGGATTTACAATAGTTGGATTTGTAAAATTATGTTTTACTTGTTCGTATGCGGCATTATTTGAAAATTGTTCTCTATTTATATTATTTGCATTTACGCTTCGTTTTTTCATTATATTATATAAAAAAATTAAGATTATTATAGAAATTATACCACTAATAAGAATATTTGTATTATTTAAAAATACAAATCCTACAAATGTTAAAATCATAATTAATCGTGTTATAGCATTTATTTTTTGCTCTTGATTCATATTTTCTTTTGGATATAATTCTGTAATAGAATCAATACTAAATAATATGCGCGGATTCTCATACCATATAGTACTATTTATAAGGTTTTCATAATTATCATTATTTTCATAATTGTTAAAATTTTCAGAATGTTTATGATTTTCATGGTTTTCATAAATTTTATGGTTTTCGCCAGAAAGACTAATAACATTATTTGATTGTTTTGCGTCTGTCATTCCCTCTTTTATATTTTTATCTTTTTTTGATACAACAGTTTCTATAGTATTATAACTCATATTATTATATTATATTAGTGTTATAATTATTTTAGTATATTAATTTTATTTACTTTTTAAATTTACTTTTTTCTATTTACTTTTTTCTTATTATTTTCTCGTCGTTTAGAATTTTCTTCATTATTTCTTACACTTACTTGTTTTGCTGCATTAATTTGTGTTTGATTTTTTATAAATGAATCAATAAAACTAGTATTATTATTCATATCTTTCATTAACGAAGAGAGATTTGCGTTAATAGTATCTAATTTAACATTGTCTGCGCTTGTAGTTTTTGTATCTGGTGTTTTCTTTGATTCGTAGTTTTTGCCATAATTCATTGTACTTGCATTTCCTGTATTTCCTGTTTCTGCCTTTTTCTTCATACGTTCTCTCATTTTAGACATTTTAACATTTTGTTCCATCATATTTTGAAAAGCATTTGGATTAATTTTTCCACCTTTTGGCATTAATTTATCTAGATTCATTGATTTTAAAATATCATTAAAATTCTCCATGCCTGGTATATTTTTCATATTTTTAAAAATACCAGCAGCTTCTTCTAAAAGTTCACTTTCTTTTAATGAACCATCTTTCATTTTGCTTGAAATTTTGTTATTAATATTTTTAATAAGACCCATCAATTTTGTAGGGTCTTTCATAAATCCTTTTATTACATCATTTACATCATTCATGTTGTCTACATTTTCAATGTCAAGGTCTTTTGTTGTTTCTTCGGCTATTTCTTTTGCTAAAGATCCAATTTTTCCATTTATTAATTTATTTATATGAGAGAACAATTCATCTTTATCAGGAATTGCATAATCATTATTATTACTTTCTGATTGTTCCTCATTTTTAAAATTCTCATTTTTAAAATTATTAAAGTTTGATGATAAATCATTTAACATTTCGTCAAATAGTCC
>Ga0164294_10006507_pt1 | contig 10003 bp, 2 predicted proteins | sample GEODES005metaG_FD_111479 | JGI IMG/M metagenome (GOLD analysis project Ga0164294, IMG submission 111479) | Oligotrophic lake water microbial communities from Sparkling Lake, Wisconsin, USA - GEODES005 metaG | ecosystem: Environmental > Aquatic > Freshwater > Lake | place: USA: Sparkling Lake...
AGCGCAGCTGGAGTTGCGTTTCGAGTCACCCACTCGGCTTGCTCTTCTAGATCTTCAAGAAACTCTCGCACAGGAACATAATGCACCCAAGGCTTCAATAAATGGTAGTACCACTCTGAAAATACAGAATCTGGTTTAAGAAGAACAGCACCTTGATGCACCCAAAGTGAAGAGCGACCCGATGCTGTATTGCCGTCCACAAGTAAGAGTGCCTTGTAGTTGCAAGCATTAGTATCCAAGTTAATAGGAGTCAACGGTGACGTATTCGCCAATGGTGAACACTGCTCGATCAATCCTGCATCAAGAATATCGGGTCGCGATGCGGTTGTAATTCCCGCTCGATATCGAATATAAGCATCCCAAAGTTCATTACGATAACCCATCACAGGACCTGTACAACCTCCTCTCCACATGACTCGATTTACTCGATTATTCCATGTTTGACAGGATGAACTACGAAAGGTTCCTAATGTCTGACCTTCCCATCTATATGGGTACGGAACTGTAATGTCATTTTTTGCTATATCTCGAATAAATGAAAAGACAGGTATTGGGTCCTGTCGCCAGACCTTCGCATGATCCCAGGGATGTAAGACAAATTCTACATCTGGTAAATCAACGAGTGATGCTACAGTTATTAACATTGCAATAATCTTGTCGTGATAAGAGCTCAGCAGCCCCTGTTGCTTCATGTAAATCTTGCCCTTATTTATTGAAAAATGATATCCTGGCGGAATATTGCCAGTGCTCAACTCGAATGATAAATCGATGGCTGCGTGAGATATATTAACTCCATGCCACGGAGCAAGATCAGTAAGAATGCGCCAGTCATATAAACTGCAGTCAAAGGAAAAGGAAGAAGGTTTGTCTCTCAGTGGACAGTAACAATCTCCAAGTAATTGTTCTCCGCTCTGTTCATCCAAAAACGACCCAACAGCTGAAGATATGTGATCCTCTATTTCCCATTCTTTAGGAGGTTTGCACATACCCTCTTGAAGCCAAGCAGGAGGAATGCGACGAGGTCTCTTGAGGAGTGGAGGTCTTCGATGATTATTAGGCCGGGGTAGCGTCAAGAATGATTTATTTGACGTTCGTTCATCAATGATTTGAATTGATAACGAATCATTCTTGTTGGATGCTTGCAATTGAAGATTCATTTCAGCATCAGCACGTGCAGTAGGTCGAGCTGATGAGTGGTTAGACGATGTTGATAAATTGATAGACTTCTGTGCAGCCGCAAATGCAGCTACATTACCGAATGAAGTCCTTCCAATAGTTGAGCGCATAAATCTTCCATCGCCAAGTAAGGTAAATGAGAATGAAACGAATAAGAGGCTGGTAACTGCTCCAAGTGAAAACCCGAACAGGAAAGATCGAGAAGACATCTTACTAAAATCTCATGATATAGCCTAGAATGCGGCTCCTTTTCCCTCAAACTCGTAGTTATTTCCTCCTTATAATTGTCTTCCTTGCTGGATATTATTTGCGAGAACTCGTGACACCGAGCAATTCTAGAGGATCTGATACGTCTCTTCCACAACTAACACAAACCTTTAAATTACACTCGAGAGATGAGATTGACGCTCCCTCTCCTACCTCAACCCCTTGGCAATCTATACCGAGTCTACCGTCAGTTTCTTCTCTACCCCCATCGATGACTCCCTCACATTCAGGAACGGCTTCAAATTCGCCTACTCGCACTCCTACGATCACACCCACACCATCTCAAACACCTCCACCTCGTCTAGTTCTTTGTCAGTCTTGTCCGGATATAAATGATGGCCTTGGATGTTTATCTGAGCCTACAGAACCTCCTCGTGTTCATAGACGTCCAGGAGGTGGTTTTGACAAGTGCTCTGAAAAGAATTACAAGCCGCCATACACGGCTGTGCAGAAAGTAAGGGGCACAACTACTCCATGGTTGAGCGAAGATTCGTTTCGAGAGCTTGGTGATTGGATTCTCGACTGGATGGGTAACTGTCCGTTCTCGCCTGAATCAGTGCGATGTGGAGATGTTATCTTTTCGCATGCCGGTCACGCAGATTCTTTTTTTGCAAACCATCACGCAAAGATCAAGCATCCATATGTTTTTATCACGCACGCTTCTGATTATTCGTATTCGGCTGATTCTGTACAGCAGCTTGTTGTTGGAATGGGAGGCGGACAGCGAAACTTGGAACAGTGGTTTGCGCTAAATCTTGTTACGCAAAAACCGCCGCCTTCATACGTTTCTTGGATTCCATTGGGATTGCAAGGACCAGGGTGGGCGCCAGATGAATGGTATCCTAATTTTCCAGCAACGAGCGCCTTTGGGGTTCCTATCTTGCGACAAAAACTTTCTAAGTTCATCGATGGTAATCTTTCGAGAGACCAGATGCTCTTAGTCGCATTTACAAACGGAAATAATCTAGGAGAAAGAGATGCTGCTCAACAAGCAGCTGCTGCTATAAACTTTTATAAAAAAGAAGTTTCAAAAGCTTCCTGGGCGAGAACCGTGCAAGATCACCTCTTTGTCTTGGCGCCAGCAGGAAACGGAGTAGACACTCACCGTATTTGGGAAACTATTCTCAATGGAGCTGTTCCTATAGTGCGAACAAACGACTATGATCGCTGGCTCTCGTGCCTTCCCTACGTCCGTCTGAATTCATGGTCAGATCTCTCCGAAGCTCTTTTAAAGAAGTGGGCAAAAGAATTGTTGACTGCTTTTGATGCAGGTGCATTTGACTTTAGAAGGACGATGCTATCATTTCATGCGGGTCGAATAGCCCGGGCTGTTGAACGTGCTACTGCCAAGTGCTCTCTAGAAGCTCGTGCAGAAGCCGAGGCGGCTCGAAGCAGAGATGCTGAAACGTTCCTTGGGAGGGCTAGTAGAATAGAGTTGAACGAGACAACGACAACGAGAAATAATGTTAGGGAGAAATAGTTGCACATAGAGATGTTAGTCATCGATCTCATCAACTTCAAGTGTGCTTACTTCTGCTACAAATGCATCAACCTTTTTCTTTTTCTTCTTTCCTTTTGGTTTTCTTGAAGGCGCTGCAGTAGTTGAACCGAGGTCTTCCGCGTCGTGGACAACGACAATTTCGTCATCAACCTTGTATGAATGTGCTGGCATTGTGATCACATTTGAAGGAGGTGATTTATGTGTCACTACTGGTCTGAGTTCCTCTCTTGCAATTGTGACCGATTGAGAAAGCATTGACGATGAAACTGTCTTTGTCAAGACTAGAGGTTTAAGGCCATAATCATCTCGAGAGAGCACATCTAAACCACCCTCTTCTTCACTTCCATTGGCCCAGCCCAGTGAAAATGGTAACTGATGATGACCATCGGTAGCTATGTTATCGATCTCGTTTCGTCCTAGAAGAGTCTGCTTTTTCACATTGCGAATAGGAGACAGAGAAACTGGAGCGCCTCCGCCTCCTCTACCCGTAGTACTCGCATAATCTAATGACTCGTCAAGAGCATTAACGCGATCAGATGAGAGAGTCGACGATTCAATTGAGGGTGACCAGCTCATCGAATCTGATGGCCCAACTTCAACTTTTGCTTGGAACCCCCACCCTCCTTTTCGAGGTTTTGAATCAACAGAGGGATTCAACTCTATAGGTGCAAGTGATCGGGCACCAGTGCGAGCAGAAATATTTGACGACGTTGTGGGCCTAGTTTGAATTACATCTCGCTCAGGTCGGTCCATTGCATATGTAGACAGCGCTTGAGCAGTTGCGGGTCGTTCAAGCGGTTGAAGACTAAGAGGCAATGTCTTCTGCATGTCTGTGGATAAGACAGCCATCGGCATAATCTTTTCAGAGCTTGATCGGAACCAATTTGATGCAGAAAGTGGTCTTTGAGCTGAAAAAGGCCTTTGAGTCGTAGATGCAACTGATGGAACTGTCTGTTGAGAAGAAAAGAAGGACGGAAATGAAAACCCAGTCTGCTGTTGCAATTGTTGAGTTTCCTTTGCAAGATTAACTTCTCTTTCTCGCTCAATTTGCAAATCATGAGCTGTTTTTGACTGTATTGGTTGAACTCCAACATCCTCTTGAGGGAAAAGACCTTGAGAAATTGAATCAAATACATCGTCGTGATTCACAACTGATCGTTTTTCTTCTCCTGTCTCAGATGATGACATAACAGACAAAGATTCTGACAGATTTAAAGGACGATCGACACTTTGAGCGTGAGAATGACCCTCGTCTCGTTGAACGTGCTCTATTTCTTGCAGTTTATTCTCGGCTTCTTGTTGTGCCTTCTCCGCTGCTACACGTTTCGACTCTTTTGCAGCTGCAAGTTTTTCCAAGGCAGCCTTTTTAGCGAGTGCTGCAGCCTCCTTGGCTTTAAGTGCTGTTGCACGTCTAGCAGCTAGTTCATCATCCATGCGCAATCGTCGACGGAGCTCTTGCGACGGCTTTCGTCCAGCAGAGTTTGTAGAGAGAAGCCTAGACAAACACTCATCTTTAAGTTCTGCTAAACCCATTCCAGAGTAAATGTCTATTTCTGCATCACTATCGTCAGATTCTTCGCCTTCAGTAACAATGATAGGAGGAGAGGTGACCTTGTCTGCTTCCTTCGACTTGATCGCTTTTGAGGAGGAAGAAAACTGTTGTGTTGTGCTGTCAACTTGATGAGCCGAAATCGTTCCGGAATTCTGTTGACCCTCACCCCAAGCAGATGGAAAGAGTTTCGACGGCATACTCGGTGAACCCATCGACTGAACCGAACTGCTGCGGCGTCGGGACAATAATCCAAGCGCACTTTCTCGTCGTGCCCCAGAGCTGATATTCGATTCATCGATCTTAGGACCTTTGTTCACGATCGAGGCAGAGACATGTCCACTGTCGTCATCATCTTCGACATCGAATAATCGAGTATCACGTTGATGAAGACGACCACGACCGATATCATTAACATCATCATCATCATGCGTATTCTCAAAGACATCCCCGTCCTTGTCAGAAATAAATTCCTTTGCACTGACAACGGAAAATCCTTGACCAAACGGGGAGGATGAAGACAACATTGCTGCTGTTCCTCCTACGACATCAATGGCCGCAGCACTAAGTTCAGCAATTGCTGAGGATGTCGATCTATTCTTGTTGTCTTTACGCTTTGAGCCTCCTCCTGCCTTCTTCTTAGACTTGATCGAGATGTGACTCTTACCAGCATGGACATTCTCTCCTTCGAAAACGCCCTCGTCGTTGTCTTCGTCGAAATTTTCTGTCATGAGGATTTTCTTTTGAGAGAAAGACTTGTTACGAAGGTAGTACCCAATCGCTCCGAGAAGAATTACGCCCACAACTCCTCCAATGATACCAGTGACAGTTCCAGAAGAAGTTCCATCACCGCTGGCGTTCCCTCCTCCAGGAATTGTTATGATATATCGCGGTGAAGGTGTCACAGATGGCGTAGGGTTTGCGCTAGCTTGTCCAGGTGCATAAATCGTAGCTGATGATCCAATAGATGAAATAGAAAACCCCTTTGCAGACAAGGAATTCTTGAACAGTAATCCGTTCGGACCCATTGCATCCAAGAATGCCGCGACAGTTGTGTTTGTAGACAACGTTTTCATTGAGCCAGCTATTGCGTCAGATGATGTTGATCTAGAGGTGATGCTAAAGCTCGTGATGCTTCCTGGACCCACTCCTTGCAATAATCTCTCGTCCCCATTTCTTGAATTGAGAGATAGCAGCCGCCGGCTTAAAACTTGTGAGACTTTCCAGAGTGGATTGCTATCTGCGTTACCTTCTCCTCTAGACATTGTAACACCAGATTCAGAGTCAGTTACAGAATCTATGATTACATCGGCAAGATTTTCCTTTGTAACTACAGACACTCCCCTTCTTAAGAAGAGGAGCGGGCATGTTAACGGTGTGTTTGCGCACTCTGAAGATGAAAGAACACTCATTGGGATGCCTTCCAGGCGAAGATCTACCTTGACAACAGCTCGAGGAGTCGATGAAGGCGTCGGAGACTTTGAGGAAGAGCTAGTCACTGATCGAGTCGGAGTTGGAGGTCTATACGTAGGAAATGAAGAAGGAGAAGGTGTAGGAAGTACTTGCGTCCACGTGAGTCCAAACTGTTTCATTTTACCAGCATTAGCACTGCCTTGACGTCCTTTAACAACCACATAATACACTCGATCTGTCGGATTGGATAATATCACAGTAGATGAGTCTGGAATAAGCCCTGTTCCGTTAGAGTTTGCAACTAGAGTCCATGTCTGTTCTCGCAATGGAACGCCCCCGCGCGCACAGCCCTTGTAGACCCACATGCTTGTCTTAATAAGTCCTGTAGTCGGATCGCTCGTGACCGGATCAAGTGTAGAGATCATCACCGTGGATGGTAGAGACTCTTCTGCGTTATCGGATAGCGTCAAGGTGATCACAGCTGCTGGATCTTCCACGGAAATAATTCCGCCGTCACTGAAACCAAATACATTTGGCCAAGTAGATGGAAAAGTTAAGCGGCCACTAGGAGCGCAAAGTGCAGCACCTGCAATATTCTTACGAGTATCTGTGCATCCTACTCGCACTCCAAATGGAGAATTACATCCTGCGCTGATTCCATCTCCCCAATCGCATTCGCAGTGGACACGCGAAGAAATGCCGAAAACACCCGAGCTTGAAGCGTCAAAGGATTTGCCATTCGCTGCAATTAAAAGTTGGTAGCCACGAAGACTGCGCGAGTAGGAAAGTTTCTGCCACGGAGTGCAAAAAGCGTCACCCTTTTGATCAATAGGAGATTTGGATCCTAACGCTGAAACACCATTGCACACCATCTGTGTTGCTCCATCTAGTGCACTCGGAAATAGTTCAGGATTAGAAGAAGCAGTATAAAGAAGTGCATTGCGAACATTCTCTTGAGTAGCCACGGTGCAAGTGGTTACAAACACAAACGAAGTGTGTTGATCTACTTCTAGCATCAACGGAACGTATTCATCTCCTGTCTTTGAATATGTCAATGCAGTCATTGCCCCTGCTGTCGCTTTATTGATAATCCATGAGAAATTAAACGCGTTTCCAGAACCCGCTGGCAGAGTTGGAAGGTTAAGAGTCAGTGGAATCGATGGAATATCGCAATATGCACCGCTCCATCCACAAGCACAGCCAAATTTGACGGTAGAACCGAATAGTCTCTTGCTTTCATCTTTGGATGCGAACTTTCCTGCTTGAATGACAGCGTAAATTGTGTTGCTTGCTGCTTCTCTTCCAGCAACTACAGAGCTACAATAGGAGCCAGATTGTGCGTCGTCGTTGGTGTCGATCAAATACTCATTTCCTTCGATATATGTAGATGCAGAGGGACATCTGAATGAAATCCTCAAGTGAGTGTCAACAATTGAAGAAGCAGTCTCGGTGGTACAAGTTGTTATGGTAGTCGACACTGAATTGACAGGAACTTTGACCATCAAATAGGCGTGACCACTGGCAAATAATAAATCTTGATAAGCCTGTGTCCACTCTACTGGGTTCGGAACATTTACACTGATTGACGAAACTGTCACTTCAGTTGGGCTTAAGTTAAGAATCTGTCTAGCAGAAGAACAAGTAGGAGTGAAGAGACCGCACTTGCACCCTGCATAATATTCTGCGAGAAAAGTGCCGGTTGAAGGAGCTGATGATGACACATAGGACAAGAATAGAGAAAAATCCCGAGTTGAATTGAGCAAAGAGGCGCTGTATGTCAGATCAGAACATGAATCGGACGATGTTGATGGAGAATATAACATCGTTGAAGAGTACTTTGAAAGTGGAGTTCCAGATGCAAAGCAAACAGAATTGGACGGTGCGAGGCCGATTGTTAAAGGTGCCTTTTTCGAAACATCGGCCTTAATAAGATCGCAGGTAGAAACTCTTATTTCTTGTTTCTCAAGAGGAACATTGCTTAAAAGCCGAATTTGAAACATCCAAGCCGGAACCATCATTCCTTCTAGATTCAATAAGGACATTGATGGAGTGACTTGAAGAGCAAGACTCCCAACAATGCCGCCTGCTGCATTTCCAATCGGATAATTAGAATCTATCAAGGATGGAGCGGAAGGGGAAGGTTGATCACAATAAGCACCTAGAATGTTGCACTTGCATCGTTGATAAAATGAAAGACCGTAGCGTCCGATAAGCGACCCGTAACCTGTGACTGCCACTGTGTAGACTCCTCGAAGAGGATTTAATACTTCGATTCGCGTTGGAAAAGCATCTTCAGCGCATGGGCCATATGAAGGCTTTTGTTGACTTCCATCACTGGCAGCAATCAAAGTCGACGAGATAGATTCTGGCGTTGTCCCCAAGGCAATACAATCGCTCTTATTATACAAGCCGATGAAGGATCTTACAAGGCCAGTGATACCATCGCGAGTGATTGGATGACATGTATGAATTTCAAGTGCAGAGATTGTATCCAATGATACAACCAATTTCAAAACAGACGTGTTTCCACTTCCACCCATAGAGACTCCATTCAAAATTGTAGTCTTTCCACTCCCAGCACTAGTTGTCTAGCGAAATAGAGATGATGAATTCGATCGAGGCGCAGAGACTGTTGAGCCTACATAAACACCTGAGAGACCAATTAGTTCAGCTTCAGCACTTGAAGCAATACTGCAATCCTCGCCTCCCCAGCCGCAATCACATTCTCTCATTGCTCTCACATTGAACTTGATATAATCGAATTGAGTATCACCCGATGATGACACAAACAGTCGATAATCACCCTTTATACTAGCGGCATTAATAAGACTGGCAGTTAGTTTGATCGTCCCGCACGTTGATCCATTTGTCATGAAGGATGAGCTCAACAAGGGGAGGCGAGATAAGCTCTCCCCACCTGCAAAGCAGGGAAACCCACTTGATGAAGATTCACCTTTGAACAGATAGAGCTGGCCGTTGGGTTTATTAAGAGAATCAGAGTCATCACAGGTGGTGAAAATCACACTCTTTACATGTTCAGGGATTGAGTAGAGCAAGATTTGATCATTCTTGCTACGTTGATCTTGAGGCGTCTTCCATAAATCTCGACCTTCTTGAGGGTCGAATTCATATAAAGATGTGTGAGATAAAGGATGCCAAGAGACAGTATGTGTCACTGAAACACCTTCTGTTTTACAATCATACCCAAACATTCCACACTTGCAGATAAACTGTAGCCCGTACTGAATCGTTCCAGTTGTGATATCATTAAGTTTTGGCTCAATCACAAAGTCCAAATAGCGATAATCTAAATTGTCAAGAACATCTGAGTTGAAGACCAAGGCACTGCATTTCGTGTTTGTCGATGACGATGAAGGAAAGTACTTGCTGAGAATCTCACTATCAATGTCGTCATTAAATTGCATCACACCAAGGTTCTCGAGACTAGGATACCACGACTTTCCTTTATCGCTTGTTCCTGCGACGCATTTTTTCATGGCCCACATTTTCGTATCACCTCCTCCAGCTGTTGTACCTGGATAACACGTTGATAGAATTAGTCTTGCAATCTGATTGTGAGCGCTGTCTTGATAGTTTCCAATCTGACTGTTGACATCAAGAGATGGGTTGGCAAAGGTTGCAACAAGTTCAGGAGAGTTGGAGTTCTGAGGTCCGTTCCAACGATTGATCCCGAAACCAATTGCTTGATTTCTGCTTCCACCTAGGCCTGTTGAGATTTCAAAAGGCCCAAAAGTGTTTGAGTAAATATCGACAGATCCAGAATCAATAATGGTGTAGGGCCACATGATTTTGCTCGTGCCAGAATCTCCCAAGACAGTGTACATGAGATCTGAGCAACTCGGAGCAGAGACATTGATAGAATCGTAGTGACAGTCGCACGAAACTTTCCAATTGATCGAGAATGAGGACGTAGGAGGAAGAGGAGAAGAGGGAGTCTCAACGGCTATATTTACAGACGTAGTGAGAGGGGCAAATGAAGTCGATCGACATGAACCACGACTACTTAATGATGAGCGATCTACGAATCCTGACCAAGGTTGATTCGATTTCTTAACATCAAGAACTGCATTCCCAAC
>Ga0164294_10006508_pt1 | contig 10003 bp, 10 predicted proteins | sample GEODES005metaG_FD_111479 | JGI IMG/M metagenome (GOLD analysis project Ga0164294, IMG submission 111479) | Oligotrophic lake water microbial communities from Sparkling Lake, Wisconsin, USA - GEODES005 metaG | ecosystem: Environmental > Aquatic > Freshwater > Lake | place: USA: Sparkling Lake...
ATCAACGTCAGGTGTCGTCTCCCCTGCCGGATGATCTCCTGACCGGCCGCGAAGGGAATCAGGTGAGTGAACCCTTCCATGGCAATGGAGTCACCATCGTGGACGAGCTCTGCCACCGCTTCGGATAGTTCCAGAATCCGTGCCATCTCAGCCTCGTTGATAGAACGCTGGAAGATTGGCATCAACGTTCACCCACGTCGCTTTGGGTTCGGTGTATTCGCGCATAGCAAAGAAGCCCATTTCGCGGCCATATCCGGACCGCCCGATGCCACCGAAGGGCGAGCCGGGATGAGCGCGCTTATACGAGTTGATCCAGACCATTCCCGCATGCAGTTCGCGCGCGACCTTGTGCGCACGCGAGAGATCTCGCGTCCAGAGGCCTCCCCCAAGCCCATAGTCGACGGAATTCGCGATGTGAAGCGCTTCCTCATCTGTGCTAAACGTGTGAACCGTCATGAATGGTCCAAAGACTTCCTCGCAAGCAACCCGCGATTCATAACTGGTTGTGACGACTGTCGGTTCGATGTAGCACCCCTTGGCAAATTGCTCGCCTACGGGCGCCTTGCCTCCAGTGAGTATCTCTCCACCCTCGTTAATCGCCACATCGATGTAGGACAGAACGCGATCCCGGTGCAAGGTTGACGTCAACGGACCCATTTCGGTGTTGGGATCCTTGGGGTCTCCGATTCGAATACTGCGTGCGAGTTCTAAGAAGCCAGAGAGGAACTCCTCCGCCACTGATTCGTGAATGATCAGACGACTCGCCGCAATGCAAGCTTGACCTTGATTATGGAAGATGCCAAATGCCGTGCCATTAATCGCTGCTGTGAGATTGGCATCGGGATAGACGATGTTGGCACCTTTGCCGCCGAGCTCTAGATGAACTTTCTTCAAAGTATCTGCTGCGGTCTTCGCAATATGTTTGCCGACAGGGGTGCTCCCGGTGAAGGAAACCATTCCGATACCGGGATGTTCGGCGATCCGCTGACCCGCTGTGACGCCATACCCGGGCACCATGTTGATCACGCCTTTAGGAATTCCGACCTCATCCATCAGTTCGGCAATGCGCAGAGCTGACAAGGGAGTGAGTTCAGACGGCTTCATAACGACGCAGTTCCCTGCCGCCAATGCAGGCGCGGTCTTCCACGACACGAACATCATGGGGAAGTTCCACGGCACGATTTGTCCGACGACGCCGATCGGTTGATTGACTACGTAGTCAAGGAAGCCCTTATCTACCGGAACGACTGTCCCCTCAAACTTGTCGGCCATACCTCCGAAATAGCGAAACGTGGCAGCCGTGCGCATCAGATCTAGATTGCGGACGTCGCGAATGGGATGCCCAGTGTCACGGACCTCAAGCATCGCCAACTCATCGGCATTTGCCTCAATGACATCTGCGAGTTTGATCAGCAGTCGCCCGCGCTCGGACGCCATCATGCTCGACCACGCCGGGAAAGCCGCCTGTGCTGCGGCCACCGCGCGATCGACATCAGCGGCCTTTGCTTCAGCAATTGATGTGATCAGCGATCCATCGTGCGGATCAAAAACATCGATCGTGGCTCCGTCGAGTGCATCGACAAACTCGCCGTTGATGAACAGTTGATTGCGAAGCGCCACTAGAACTCGACCGGGTAGGTGGGAGCCTTACCGCTCGCGATCAGTTCGGGAATCGCCGCGGAATTGTTCTCCCATACGAGCAGCATCGAGCGCTTCGGCGAGTACCCCTGATGTCGAATATCCGCCGGCATCGCACAGATATCTCCGGCTCGCATAACAACGCGAGAGCGAACTGCTGCACTGTCTCGATCTTCGACTTCCCACGTAATCTCGTCGGTGAGTTGAAGGAACCACTCAACTCGATCATTGCCATGGATAATCGGGAGAATGTACTCCTCCGTGGTCGGGCAGAAGAGCGAGTCCTTGCACTGGCTGACTACTGAGGGATTCCATGTCACCTGCGAGCGCGACAGGTACGCGAAGAGGTTAAAAGCTGCTACATCCTGCTCGAAACCCGGTTCTACTTCAATGATGGGCTCATCCTGTGGAACATCAGCGAACATCCGATTGACCGGATGACCATTGTCGTCGGTGCGCAATCCCTCATCCCCTGGCACCATCACCATCCGCTGTGCGGCTACCCGAGCCCGCGTGACAGCTTTGGTATTGCTACCGGACTTCACGCCAAAGGCTGAACCAGTCTCGTGCGGGGAAGCGAAGGGATCGAATGCGGCGTTCGTCCAGTCATCAAGGACCGCCTTGAAGGTCTCTCTGATTTCTGGAGTCGTGTGGTTTTCGCTGTAGTCGAGTTCGGCCTTTCGGTAGGACTCGTTGTAGCGACCCGCAAAAAGGTCAACCGTTCCGTAGTGATTCACGGTTCCGATGACACCATCGAAATTCACGATGCCATAGAAGAAGTCCCAGGCAACGTCACGCTGAAGGGCGCGCAGAAAGGCGTCAGCGCTCATCATGTGATGTCCCGTTGGCCAAGCGATGTAGACGAAATACTCGTCACGGTTGAATGTGAATTCTCCGAGCGAGAAGCTGTGGTATCCGTGCGCATTAGTCTCACTCGACTTTGCGACGGGCATCTCCGCGATAGTCATCTCAAGTCCCTTTCAGACGGTCTGACAGATCTCGGCCCAACGGAACTTCGTGTCGGGGCCTGCGATGGTTTGGATAAGGAGAACTCCGGGTTGACCAGATGTGAAGCGATAAGCAGATCCTGCCGGCAAGAGCGCCTGATGGCCGCGACGCATGGTGATGCGCCCCATTCGAGGACCGTCCGGTTCACCTGTCAATGCGATAGAGCCTTCCGCTGTTTCAGGTAGCGGTGACTCCTGAAGCTTCACCAAATCAAGGACAACCGCACCATCCATGACGACCACAAACTCATCATGCGCGCAGGTTCGCCATTCCGAAGTGCCTTCAGCCCGTACTACCTCAAGGACGTATTCCATGTTCTTTCCGACGGCCACTTTCTCCCAAGGCTTACTCATCGAGGCAACCTCGAAAACGTTGGAAAACGCATAGTGGCGAGGATCGTCATTGATCAACTCGACTCCACCCTTGCGGAAGTTCTCGAGTGAAGCGAAAACTGTTGTGTACGAAGATGCCTCGGTACTGCCGGATGTCGTGGTCTTAGCCATCGCAACCCACTTTCGACTGTTCGCTATACGAACTAATGTTCGCTCTCAGAACATACTGTTATTCCTCCTTGACGGCCGGTCAAGTGCGTTTAAGTAACGAGTCGGTCACGGAAACCCAAATCCCCAAAATGTTCGCCTGGGGTACAACTGTTCGCAGAGCGCACACTTCGCTACTCTCGCGTCATGGAGCGTCCAGCGGAATTCGTTCAGTCTCTCGAGCGTGGCCTCTCAGTTCTGAAGGCCTTCAGCGCGCAGACCCCCCAACTGACGCTTTCTGAGGTTGCCCGCCGCACCAACATGACTCGAGCCACCTCACGCCGGTTCCTCATCACCCTAGAGTCCCTCGGCTATGTGGCTAGCGACGGACGTCATTTCCATCTGCTCCCCAAAACGTTGGAGCTGGGATACGCGTACCTGACTTCATTTACCGTTTCGGAAATCGCTCAGGACCATCTGGGACGGCTGACCGAGTCGCTGCATGAGTCGTGCAGTGCATCAGTGCTCGACGATACCGACATCATTTACATCGCCAGAGCTTCAACAAACCGAATCATGACCATTGGATTATCGGTAGGCGCGCGCCTTCCTGCCTACTGCACATCAATGGGACGCGTTCTCTTGGCATCGTTGTCCGATGACGAACTCATTCGCTACTTCGAACGCGCCACCCTTGTTTCACGTACGGACAACACCTTGTTTATGGAAAGCGATCTGCGGCGTGCCTTGTCCCAGGTCACGCGGGATGGCTGGTGCCTACAAGATCAGGAACTCGAGGACGGCGTTCGTTCTGTAGCTGCTCCGCTGCACGACATCGACGGCCGTGTGATCGCTGCAATCAACATCTCTGCCCATGCAACACGCGTTTCCCTCGATGAGTTGAAGGAGTCATTCGTACCCCAACTCCTCGAGTGCGCTGCCGGAATCGATGCTGACTTGGGAAGCCGCCGCTAGTCGTTCGACAGAAGAGTCTCAGTTGGGCCCAAAGTTAAGGCGCGGACCTGAGCGAGCAGATCTGCCACATCAAGATCATCGGCAACAGTGACCAAGAGAACGTCCGCGCCCGCACGTGCGAGTTCAAGAATTTGCTCTTGCCCCTGCTCAAAGGTCCCGAAAATCCCACACACCTCCGGGTGATTGGCGCCGAAAAAACGTGAATCGCGTTCCGCGCGAGCAACCGCCTCATTGCGAGTACGTCCGATCGCAACCGGCAAAGACACAATGAGTGGTCGCCGATCACCCTGCTCATCGAGCCGCTCCCGCTCGGCACGTACCGCATCGAGATCGCGGCCCCGCACATAGCCCGCCACTTCGGTCGTCGAATCCACAACAACCAGCGCGGGATCTGCTGCTGCGATAAGCCGAGAAATGTCAGCAGAGTCAACACCAGCATCCACATGCACAGCGACGAAACCGAGGCGGCCAGCCAACCGCGCCGTCTGCTCTTGTTGCTCGAGCTGGTGGCCTGGGTGCAATCTGATTGCTAGCTCCGGTACTCGCGTCATGTCCACCCTTCGATGTTGTACTTTGAGACGAAGTTGCTGTGAATCTCACCTTGACAGGGGACACTAGACCGTGGTCACACAGGCATCCAAAACTGGGCTGGTAGTCGCTCCGGTTCTCGATGTCGTTCAACGGCTTCGAGCCGCTGGCTTCGCCGTCTCCACTGGCGAGACCCTTGATGCGATTCTTGCGGTATCGGCTGTTGACGTGAGTGTACGTTCGCAAGTCCGTGCGGCGCTCAAGGCATGCCTGGTCAAGGTTCCCGGAGAGCAACGCATCGTCGATCGCATCCTCGATGTGGTCTTTCCCCGACTCCCCATCGCCCATGACGCGACTCATGAGCCGTCGTCCTCAGCAGGCTCTGGAGCCGAGTCTGACTTAGCAGACGCTCTTGCCCGTGACGAAGAGGAATTACAGCGTTTGCTCGCCTCGGCGGTCGATGAGTTTTCCGGCACCGAAGATGGTCGCTCGGTCGAGCATCACGTGATGCGCACTCTGCGAAAACTTGACCTAGCGGAGATCTACCGGCGCTATTTAAATCAATTCGGTCATGATTCGTCTGACTTGGAACGGTCCTTCAATACCGCAGACGCCGCCGAGGCGATCGAACGCCTACAGCGCGAGGTGGAGGCCCTAGTCGTTGAGAGACTGCGCGATCGCATCGACACGGGACAGGAGAAAGACCTGCAGGATCGGGCAATGCTCAAAGCTTCTAGTGATGAACTGGCTCGCCTACGCTCCGCAATTCGTCCCTTAGCTCGTCAACTCGCTGCTCGCCTCAATAAGCGGCGGCGCAGATCGCGGGGAACCTTGGATATGCGCAGAACTATTCGCGCATCGATGGCCACCGGAGGTGTACCCGCGAGCGTCGCCCTACGAAAGCGACATAGAACCCGACCTGATCTCGTCGTACTCTGCGATGTCTCTGGGTCAACGGCCGAGTTCGCTCCCTTCACTCTCGCCCTACTCCACGCCGTCCATCAGGAGTTCCATCGCGTCAGGTCCTTTGCCTTTGTAGATGGAATCGTGGAGATTACGGATGCGCTCCAAAACTCTCCCGGCGTCCTTGATCCGCGTCACCTGCTCGATAGACGCGGACTCGTAGCCGGCGACGGGCGCAGCGACTACCTCTCCGTTTTCACTCGGTTCTTGGCGGACTACGGCGATATTGTCACGGCCCGCACCACTGTGGTGATCTGTGGAGATGCACGTTCGCACGATCGTCCGCCCGCCATTGGCCCCATCCGCGAGCTGGCGCACCGGTCTCGCAAACTCTTCTGGCTTAATCCCGAGATACGCCAGGAGTGGAATACCAAGGACTCACACCAAGAGTCGTATTCGATTCACTGCGACGGTACGTATGAAGTCGCAACACTCCGCCAACTCGCCGATGCTGTTGCCGCGATTGCCTGACGGTGCTAGACGCGTTCCACCAACATTGCTGCGCCCTGCCCTACTCCAATACAGAGTGAGGAAAGGCCGAACTGAATATCGTCACGTGCCATTCGATTGAGCAAAGTGAGCGTGATCCGAACGCCACTGGACCCAAGCGGATGTCCCAGCGCAATTGCGCCACCGGCCGCATTGAGTCGCGAGCGGTCAAGACCTAACTGACGCTCACAGGCGATCACCTGTGCGGCGAATGCCTCGTTAATTTCGACGGCTCCCACATCTGCGATGGACATGCCCATGCGGTCCAGGACCTTGCGGATCGCTGGCACTGGCCCAAGGCCGAAAAGACTGGGTGCTACGCCCGCAGATGCGGAGGTGACGATGCGCGCTCTCGGGCGAAGGCCATGCCGTTTCACGGCCTCGCCGGAGGCAACAATGATCGCACTCGCGCCGTCCGACAACGGTGATGCGTTTCCAGCCGTCACGACTCCAGCTTCAGAAAATGACGGCTTGAGTTTTGCGAGGCCTTCTCGTGTCGTATCCCCACGCACGGTTTCGTCACGTGTGACCGCTTCGCCCTTAACGGGCTGCACTGCCACGATCTCGTCAGCAAAAAGACCTGAATCCCACGACGCACTGGCAGCTTGCTGTGACCGCAGTGCAAATTCGTCTGCGTCCTCTCGCGTAATTCCCTCGAGTCGGGCAAGTTTCTCCGTGCACTCCCCAAGCGACATTGTCGCGTCGCCACCGTCTACGGAGCGCATTCTGGGATTGATTAAACGCCAACCGAGTGCGGTGTCGACTACATCCCCCGGCTTTGCCCACGGGGTTCCCGGCTTGGACATTACCCATGGAGCACGCGTCATGGACTCGGCTCCACCGGCAACAATGAGGTCGGCCTCACCGCTCTTAATCTGCTGGGCCGCCGACATGATTGCTTGAAGTCCTGAGGCGCACAGCCTGTTGACGGTATATCCCGGCACGGATTCAGGTAGACCAGCAAGCAAAGTCGCCATACGAGCCACATTGCGGTTGTCTTCCCCGGCCTGATTCGCTGCGCCAAAGATGACCTCATCGACGGCTTCCCCCAAAAGTCCAGATCGAGTCAGCACGGCCGCGAGAACGGCGGCAGCCAAGTCGTCAGCTCGAACGCTCGATAGCGCGCCACCATAACGGCCGACCGGTGTACGCACTCCCCCGACCAAAAATGCCTCGCGCATCACGGCTTTCCTCCAATGGATAGGTGCTCACGAACTCGGTCGGTATCTCCATGATGTTTGATGACCACACCAAGCGTCGCCTCTATGACTGACGCGTCAAAGTCCTGTCGGCCTAGGGCCAGAATTGCCCTGACCCAATCAATGGTCTCAGCCACACTTGGTGGTTTACGCAGATCCAACGCACGAATAGCGCGGATGGCACGCACTACCTGATCAGCCAATTTCTCCGTAGCCTCCGGCACTCGAGAGATGACAATCGCCTTCTCTCGTTCTGCTGACGGATAATCCACATAGACATAGAGGCAGCGACGTTTGAGCGCCTCAGAGAGATCTCGGGTGGCATTCGAGGTGAGCACCACGAAAGGCCGTCGCGTCGCGGTAATCGTGCCAAGTTCAGGGACAGTTACTTGAAAATCACTGAGGACCTCCAGTAGCAATCCTTCGACTTCTACATCTGCTTTGTCGGTTTCATCAATAAGCAGGACCGTCGGCTCACTACGTCGAATCGCGGTGAGTAGGGGCCGGGCCAGCAGAAACTCCTCCGAGAAGATGTCGTCATGGAGATCGCTCCAGCCCTGGTCGCCGCCATTTTGTGCAGCTTGGATTCGGAGTAATTGCTTGCGATAGTTCCACTCGTACAGCGCGCGAGTCTCATCTAGCCCCTCATAGCACTGGAGGCGAATGAGCTCCGATCCGGTTGCCGCTGCGACAGCCTTTGCTAGTTCCGTCTTGCCGGTACCAGCGGGGCCTTCGAGCAGGAGCGGCTTACCGAGAGCGTAGGCGAGGAATACAGCGGTGGCCAGTTCACTATCTGGGAGGTATCCGGTGCGAGCTAGGCGGTCCTGCGCATCAACGACTGAGTCGAACATGCACACCTCCTCTTGCCGTAGGACTCACTATGCGAAGACTGGTGCTCTTAGCGTACTTACCCGCATCACTCTGGTGCACCCCAGTCAGTTTCTTCGACAAAGGTACGGAGCGCAGCAGCGATGTCCAACTCTCGGCCATAGAAGCGAGAAGCCGGGATTGGCACACTAATTGCGAGAAAATCGTGGCCCGCCTTCACTAAGGTCCCGACTGCGCATACGCCCGATGACTGCTCCTCTCGGTCATAAGCAATGCCCGTCCGCGCGATCTCGGCTAGCTCTGCCCGAAGCAAAACCGGGTCAGTGATGGTGGAGTCTGTAAATGCCTCAAGATGGCCCGCGAGAATTCGCTCCCGATCGGGGGTAGAGAGGGACGCAAGAAGAACCTTGCCATTTGCCGATGAGTGCAGGGGGAAAGTCTCACCCACCGAACTCACTGCTCGGAGCCTGCGGTCGGCTACCACCTGATCGAGGAACAGTGCTCGATCGCCTTCGAGTCGGGACAAATCCACCGTCTCGCGCAATGTTCTGGAGAGCGTCTCGAGACGTGGGCGCAATTCGACTAGCCGATCACGCCGGGCTGCCCCAGCCATACGGGCCATTTCCGGACCTAGCCGGTAGGGCCCACGTGGGCCGAGCGCTCCCACGAATCCCTCGGCTTCAAGGGCAATCAAAATTCGACTCACGGTGCTACGTGCAAGACCGAGGCGTTCACCGATATCCGCCTGAGACAGACCCGAAGGGTGATCGCGCAGGAGTCTGAGTATGTTCGCCGCGCGAGTGAGTACCTGAATTCCATTACGCGCGTCATCCACGGAGCAAGTCTCCCATTAGCGCTTGGGGAGACTCAGCAGGCTCTCCGCCAACTCCGGTGACGCCACAGACAACTCCAACGACTCCGCGAGAGCTGCTGTCCGGGCCACCAATGGAGCATTGCCATCAGAGAGTTCACCACGACGGATATACAGCGAATCCTCAAGCCCCGCCCTTGCGTTACCGCCAAGTGCAAGTCCAATAGCGGTGAGTTCTCGATTCGCTTTGCCAATTGCAATAATCTGCCAGACCGCGCCCGGCGGCAGACGGCGTACGAGTGTGAGCAAGTTGTCCGGCGTAGCAGCCGCCCCACCACGAACTCCTAGGACGATGGAGAACTGCAGCGGATCAGCGAGCAAACCTTCTTCATAGAGTCGAAGGCATGCGTCGAGATGTCCGGTGTCGTAGATCTCTAGTTCGGGCTTGACATCCAGCTCTCGCATTCGCGCTGCTAGTCGCCGGACACCAATCGGCGGATTGAGAAACTCGCCATCACCAAAACTCATCGAGCACGGATTGAGCGTGGCCATTCGCGGCCGGAGCTCAATGAGCTTCTCTCGCTCCTCGAAGGGAACTGAAAGACCCACCCCCGTCGAGACCTGAATGAGAATCGGACACTTTTCTGCAATGAGATCCATTGTTCGCTGTGCCATCGACAGATCAGCTGTCGGCCGTTCGTTCTCGTCACGGAAATGCAGGTGTGCTACCGAAGCTCCCAGAAGATAGGACTGATGAACCTGCTCGGCGATCTCTTCGGGCGTAGTGGGCAAACTTGGATTATCTGCTTTGACCGCAATTGGTCCAGTCGGAGCAACTGTGATGATCACACTCATGCGGTGTCTTTCGGGGTTGCAATGACAACCAAGAGTTGCGCGTCAAGTTTCGAGGAATTCACCACACTCCGAAGAGTCCCTTTGGTGAAATGCACAGAGTCACCCGCCTCGAGGATGTGAGGATGCCCGTCTGCAGTGAGTTCGAGAGATCCCGATAGGAGCACGTAGACACACTCAGCTGCGGTTGGACCCTCTTCGACATTGGAACCGGGTGGATAGTCAGAGAGTCC
>Ga0164294_10006509_pt1 | contig 10003 bp, 3 predicted proteins | sample GEODES005metaG_FD_111479 | JGI IMG/M metagenome (GOLD analysis project Ga0164294, IMG submission 111479) | Oligotrophic lake water microbial communities from Sparkling Lake, Wisconsin, USA - GEODES005 metaG | ecosystem: Environmental > Aquatic > Freshwater > Lake | place: USA: Sparkling Lake...
CGGGCACCGGAGGTCGTACAGACGCAGCAGGAGTCCCCGTCGAGGAGGAGGAGGGGAGCGTCTACGCCGCGCCCGTGCTGCCGCTGTACACGGACACTCCCGAGGAGCGCGTGCGGCTGCTTGCGGCGCTGCGCGCTGCGGCGTGCGGCCGACCGTGTATGCCTTGCGCGCCGGTGCACTCGGGGAGCCTGGTGCGAGAGACGGCCACACGCTACTGGGCGGGCTGCCATGCTGTCCTGTTGCCGAGCTACCTGCTGCTCCTTGAGCGTGTGGACAGCGAGGTCCCCTTCCGCGTCCTTCCCCTGAGCGAAGCCGAGTGCTTCTACCCCGAGAGCAAGGGCTCTCTCGTCTTCACCATCCAGGCGACACGCTGGCAGCTCAACTTCTCCGCTCGCGACGGCGCGAATCGGCTCACCTGGCTCGACGCACTGGGCCAGGCGATTCCAGTCGGCAGGACGACAGCCGACGGCACGCTGAGCGCCTTTCGCCGTCCCAGGACCGCGCCGGCAGCACGGTACGAGGCGATCAGTACGGCGCTCGTCCGCCTGCGCGTGCTGCAGCGCGAGCTGGGCTATGCCGAGGAGACCCTCGAGGAGGCTCAGCGCGAGGCGGATGCCAAGGTGGCGGTGGCGGCTGCGCGGCTGCAGCCGCAAGGCGGGCTTTTTGGAGGCCACGGCAGCTGGATGGGGCGCAGTCCCGCGGGGCGCAGTCCCGCGGGCGCAGGCCCCGCTGCCAACGGCTTCGCGATCGCTCCGGGCTCTGCGCCGTCAGTGGCTGACTCTCCGCTCGTCGCTCGTCGGATGGTACAAACAGCTGATGGTACCATCGCTCTGCAAGCACCTGATGGAACCATCGTCGCTGGCGGGGCGTCACCGCGGTGGGCCATCAACGTCGCGCTCGAAAAGGCCATCGTGACGCCCCTGAAATCGACCCTGAAAGAGCTCGAACGTACAGGGGGGGAGATTGAGCAGCAGCGCTCTCACGAGTACTTCCAAGCGCAGCAATTGGTCGTGCTCAACACGGCGCTCCGAGCGGAGATGTCCAACGTCGAGAAGGAGATCCGGCTCTTGCAGCACGCCGTGGTGCTGCTCAGTTCGGCGGAGTGGCGGCGCGGCGAGTGGATGTGGTGCGCTCGGCTCGCCAACGCGCGGACGCTCTGGGAGATCTGGCACCGTTCCCATGAGCAGCACCGGCGCTTGCTCGCCGCCCAAGCGGCTGGGCACGCCCTCGCCGCCAGCGCCGCTCAAAGCCTTCCCCAAAACGGTGGCGGCGGGTTGAAGCCCGAGGAGCCGAGTGTGTGGGCCGTGATCAGCAACGAAAAGGGCATCGGGATCGACGGCTCCCACAAGATGAGTATCGAGACGCGCCGCGAGGCGGCCGCACACCACGATGAAGATTGGTTCGTCAATTTCGCCACAAAGTTATTTGAGCTGTGAGAGGACGACCACGTCGGACGTGTAGACGGTAGTGGGTAGAGAGGCAGAGTGGGTACAGTAGCGAGGCAGAGTCCAGAGGGGTGAGAGAAGGCCAGTGGAAGCAACTACCCGGGCCCAACACGGGTCACGGCGCTGCGACCGACCGCGCGCGGGCAGTCGGTGGGGTCCGGTGGGGTGTGCGCAGTCGGCACACCGGCAGCAGAGACGGATCCTCTTCAGGTTCCACCAACCGCAGTACAAAACGCCGTGATGAGCATTTTTTGCATTTCTCAAGTTTGACCCCTGTCAGACTCGCGCTTTCCAACGCCCCCGACAAAGGACATGCTGAGGGGCCTGATTCCTTCGGTGAAGCTCTCAATCGCGCTGTTAGTGGCGCTAACACGCGTGCTGCCGAAAACCCGGGGCGAACGGCTTGGCCCGAGCTCGAAGCGGAATGAGGCGTTGAAAGCTTTTCACATGCGGCTGCGCGAGACTCTGCCGGGACCGGTTGAGCTGTGGGGTGTGCGCTTGGCCACGCCTCGCATGAATGCCCAGGAAGCGGCAGTTCTCTCCAGCTTTTTGAACGCCCGCGACTGGGACGTCGAAGATGCCACGACGATGTTCCACTCTTCAATGCGGTGGCGACGGTCCTTTGGCGTTGATCGCTTGTCTGCCTCGCAATTTGAGGACTTTCCATGCGAGATTTTTCGAGGACGTGACAACCAAGGGAACCTGCTGGTGGTGTTACGCCTCGGCGAGCTGCGCGGCGACTGCTTTAAGGACATGCAGCGCTTCGTGCGCTGGCGCGTCTATATGCAAGAGGCACTCAACTCTCAGCTGGACTTTGCCAAAGGTGAACCATTGTACAAGCTCGTGCTCAATTGCGAGGGCTTCAGCACTGGGCACTTTAGCAAGGCGGCACGCCGCTGTGCCAAGGAGCTCTCTCGCGTGTCGCAGGACAACTACCCTGACTACCTCGGGCAAATCCTTATCTGTAGCCCGCCGCCAATCTTTGCATTTGCCTACGGCATCCTAAGGCCGTTCCTGCCACGTAACTTCGTAAAGCTCATCAAAGTGCACAAGGGCGACGAAGCTAGTTGCTTGGCCAAAGCGCGACAAGTGTAAGAGGGTAACGATCGCTAGCAGCGTGTGTATAGTTGCACGGCCCACTGAACGCGCGAGTAAAATCGTCACATCGCACGCGCGGCGCGAAGTCCGGCGATCCGCCGCGCGCCCGCCGGGCATGCGCCCGCCCGCGGGCGTTATCGCGTTAAGCCCTGAGGCCGCAACCGACCCGCGAACGCGTCCACCCGTGGCCGTGAAACACATGCACACCACGCAAGAACGCGCCGCCGACACCGAATGCGCTCGACGGGCGCACGACTCGTTTGACATCTTCCGTCACTTGGTCCGGCACCCCCACATCGTCCACTTACGGCCGGAGGAGTGGAGGAGATATCACCGAAATCTCACCGAGATCTCACCGAGATCTCACCGAGGTTTCTTTCATCCTCCGTCCACGCATGCCTTCGATCAGAGCCGAGGCTGCCACAGCCGGGCGGTCTTGTCATCGCTCCCGCTCACCACATAGATGCCTTGCGTGGTGTACCCCACGTCGAAGCAGAGCACCGGCTCGTGGTGGCCCGTGAGCGTCTGCAGGCACTCGCCCGATCGACCGTCCCACAGGCGGATCTCACGTGAGAGGGCGCATGTGAGTATCATAGGCGAGCCCTTGAGCCAACGGAGCTCGATGACGCCCGCCGTGTGCATGCACGTGTGCCGCGGCGAGAAGGTGCCCAGGTCCCAGATGCACATCTTGCCATCCATGCCGCACGACGCAGCGAGCGCCATGACGTCGCAGAAGCCGCAGAACTCGACACTTGCGTCGTGACTCGGGAAGACGGCGAGCGTCTTGCCACTCTCCGCGTGGGCGAGCTTGAGCCCCCCGTCTGCGCTGCCGAACATGAACACGGGCTGCGCCGGGTGTGCAGCGAGGCACGTGATGGGCCGCGGCTCGTGCAGGCCCATGGGCGCTGCGTACAGGCAATGCTCAACGGTACCTGTGCGCGGATTCCACACGCGCACGCTGCCATCCTCTGAGCCAGTGAGCACCGAGCGCCCATTGTTGACGAAGCAGCCGTACGAGACCGAGGCCGAGTGCGCCGAGAAGATCTGCATCACCGAACCCTCAGGCAGCTTCCACATCCAAGCGGTCGCGTCCTCCGAGCCTGCGAGCAAGACGGCGCCGCGAACGTGCCAGCAGATCCAATTAATGCCCTGTGTCGGCCCCTCGAGCGCAACTGCAAGCGCACCCGTCGGAACGTGCCACACGCGCACCGAGCCGTCCAGGCTCCCGCTGGCAAGCATCGAGCCGTCGGCGCTGAACGCGATGGTGCTTACCGTGTCAGAATGGCCCTCAAGCTTGAAGGCGGGCTGCGGTTGCCCGACGCGCCACAGATAGCCGACGTCGTCACCGCCACCAGTGGCAAGGATTTCGGGATGGGCCGGGTTGACCGCCACGGCAAAGACGGGCTCCGTGTGCGCGATGAGGCGCTGCACGCTGTGGTCCTCCGCCGGAGGATCGTACTCAATAATGTCTGTCACGTCTGGCATGGCCTCCGAGGCCATTGACGAAGCATCTTCGTCGAGGTGACTCTCGCCATCGTCGTCCAGGTCACTCGGAGGAGGGTCGTCAGGACCTAGATCGTATACGCGCTTGACGATCAGATCGTCGATCGTTTCAACCTCATCTTCAAACTCATCACCTTCTAGGGCTCTGCTCGAGCCCGCCGTGAAAGGTGCGCTGGGAAAGCCCTGGGCAATGCTCGGCGGTGCTGGTGGTGGCGCCGGTGGCGCGAGATGTGGTGGCATGGCCTCGTGCTCCATGTCGAGAGGGGAATGACTGAGTGCCGAGCGTCGAGCGGCGTCAAGAATTCGGGTGCGACGTGGACGCGCCGGCTCAGGGGAGGAATGTGAACGGAAGGGTTACTGGGACGAACATTCGCGGTCGGTTGGTAGGCGGGGACAAGCGGGAAGGCCCCCGTCCCTTACCCTGAAGTCCCCAAACTAGAAACACGTTAGTGCCCAACACGGCGCTCGCCGGTTCAGCGAAGCACACGAAGGAGACGAGAGAGAAGGGGACTTGGCCGTCGCCGTCCCTCCGCGACGTTGAGCCTGGGGCCATGCAGTCTCTCGAGGCGCTCGCCGCCAAAACATCTACGCTGATGGCGGCGAGCCGCGTGAGCATGGACCTCATCGACGGCGGCGGCGGGCTGCTGCCCAGGCTCAAACCAGCCTCCGACCGCGTGGCCCACTCGCGCTCAGCCCCGGCGTTCGGTCGATCGCGCTCGGAATCCGCGCTGCGGTACACATCTGGCGAACCCGTGATATCGGACGCGCTGAAGCTCCCAGTACTTGCGCGCAAGCATCCGGAATCATCGGCAGGCGGTGCTCAGGCGGCCTCGGGTAGGGCGTCGTCGCCGGTTGACGAGGAGCATGACGTGACCGAGCGCATGCACGTTGAGAAGATCTTCCGCTACGAAAAGCAGTTCACCTTTGGGCTGCTCAACTTTGATGACGAGTTCGTCGCGGCGACGCTGCACATCAGCCAGGATTCGCGCACGAAGCCCGCACTCCTCAGCCAGTACGGAATTCACCAGCTGGAAATGCGCGACGTGCATCGGGCGGACATTCTTGCGCGCATCGAGCCGCTGGGCGCCGAGGAGATTATCAGCCGGCAGATGATGAAACGCGAGATTGAGCGCCAGCGCGAGGCTGACCTCGCCGACGACGGCATCGCGAACGAAACCACGCAGCCCTCCACCGAGGCCCTCTTGCTGATGGTGGAGCTCGAAAAGGCCGGGGCGCTCGAGCACCTGGGCAATCGTGGCACGCGCATCGCCTCCAACCCGGCGCTCATCCGGCACGACGACCAGTCGCGCAGCTCGGCGCGCGTGCAGCCCAAGCCAGTAGACGGCGCCGCCCAGGCACGCGAAGCCGACGTGTTGAAACGCAAGATGACCAAGCCGCAGCTGGCTGCGCTTCGAAAGCTCGTGGGCGAGCGCGCGTTTGGGGAGCTCTTGGGGGGCGGCGTGAGTGGGAGCAGCGCACCCCCGACCTTCATGTGCGAGACGCTCATGTCCGAGTGCAAGCGTCGACTCGACTCGAAGCAGGGAGAGCCAGCTGCTGCTTCGAGTCGAGGATCGGTGCCGCCAGTACCCGCCTCGTTTATTCGTGCGCGCCGCTCGCTTGTGGCTGTTGCGGAGGCCGCGGTAGACGCCGTCCAGGCGAGCGCACCATCGGCGGGCGGGCCCGGCGGACCTGCGAAGGCGAGCGCAGCTTGGAAGAAGAAGAAGCTCAGCTCGATGGTACGTGCCGCGTCGCAGCAGGCGGCGGTGATCGCCGACGAGCCGCCCGCGGCACCGCTCGCCGCCACCGCCGCACCGCTCGCCGCCACCGCCGAGGCCTTCGCGCCCGTTGCGGCGCCCGTGGCGGCGAGTGGCACCCCTTCGCTACCGAAGAGGTTCTTGTTCGCTGCGGCTGGCGGTGCACCGACAGTCCCTCCGCCCGCCCCAGCTGTAGTTGTCGTTGGCGCCGGCGGCCGCGGTGGCGGTGGCATGGCTCACGCGTCGGCAGAGGCAGTGCTTGGGAGTGCGGCCTTGCCCCGTGGGGCGCTCGCATCCTACGATGCCGACGCGGACGATGTGGAGGAGGATGGCGAGGAGGATGGCGAGGAGGGCGGCGAGGAGGGCGGCGAGGAGGACGGCACGCTTCCTTCGGCCGCGCCCTCGCCCCAGACACATGGGGCGCATGGCCTCCGTTCGGGCACCCTGCATGCCCTCTCGAGCTCACTGGCAAGCAGCCTGTACGGCGACCCGACGGCGTCGGCGCCGCCGCCGCCGCCGCCGCCGCCCGCGCCACAGGCGACCGAGTACAAGGGTTACACGAATCCCTACGGCGAACCGGAACGAAAGCCGCGTCCCACCTCGTCCGAACTCATCGTCATCCGCGCCAAGAACGCCGAGAGGGTGCGTCAGAACGAAGCCGACGAAGCTCGGCACGCGGCGAACGCTATCTACGATGCGCCCCGCAAGCGTGCCGAGCTGCGTAAGGCCAAGCTGGCGCGCGCCATCGTGTCGAATGGCTCGCATCACATGCACCACGAGAGTGCGCTGCTCCTCGGCGGCCACGTGGCGAGCGCGAAGCTGAGCGCGATGTCGAGCGCCGTGCTGAGCGCACCGCCCGCGCCCGCCGGCCGGCCTGGCTCGAGTCTCTCGACGGGCTCGGCCAGCGTGTGGAGCGAGTCGGACGCGGGTGAGCCGCCATGGGGGTGGCCCACCGCCAATCCCTTCGTGCCCCTTCCACCCTTCGCCTCCGCCAACGTCTTCGAGGACTTTGTGGAGAGCTTACAGGAGAAGCCGCCAGAGAGCCTTCTTTCGCCCGCACCTTCGGAGGGGCGCAACTCGCCCGTCTCGACTGGCAGCATCATGCCTCGGGAGAGTGGAGAGGGGGGCGAGAGGCGCAGCCCGGCGCCGTTTGCACCGGGCGAGCGGGCGGGCGGCGCGTTCACGCCCGTGGGGACTCGACTGCGCATTGCCGCCTCCGCGTCCGAGCTGGGTACCGAGCTGGGCGCCTCAATGCTCGCAAACGCCTTGGGCGGCCTGCGGAGCATCCCCGAGGCGCGCCGCGACGCCTGCGCGAGGCAGCTGCAGGCGTACATGAAGGCCTGCGAGTCGCTCGGCACGACGCCGGTCTCGCGCGTACTCAACCATCTGGATGCACCGCGCCTCTCGCTCTCCCACTACGGGCTGGGTACAAATGGGAGCGCCGCCCTCGCTGCGGTTCTCGTGCTCAACGAGTCGTGGCGCGTGCTCGACCTGTGCGATAACCGGCTGCATGCGGAGGGTGCCGAAGCGCTCGCGCGCGGGCTCGAGATCAACGAGAAGCTGAGCGAGCTCGACTTGAGTAGCAACGCCATCGGCGGCAAGGCCATGAGCTCGCTGCTCGAGGCGATTGCGAACGCCTCGCAGTCGCGCAAGGGTGTGCTGCGCACGCTGCGTGTACTCCGGCTCGGCGACAACGGCCTGGGCGATGGCGCGACGGAGGCGCTCATGTCACTCCTCACTTCCAGCAAGGTGCTGCAGCACCTGAGTCTCGAGAGCAATAAAATGACCTCGATCAGCGCCTCGCTCTTGTGCACGCAGCTCAGTTCGCCTAAGTGCCCCCTTGTCGAACTTGACCTCTCATGGAATGCGATGCGGGCGACCGCGATCGAGGAGCTCAGCGGAGCGCTGCGCGACAACCATCACCTGCTGCGGCTCGGGCTCGGATGGAATGTGATGGGGAACCGTGGCGGCGTGGCGCTCGGCGCCATGCTAGAAGCCAACACGACGCTCCGCACGCTCGCGGTGCCGCACGCGGCCATCGAGGCCGAGGGCGCCGAGGCGCTTGCGACGGCGCTCTCTCGCACCAACCGCACGCTCACCGCCCTCGAGCTGAGTTTCAATCTGGTGGGGGAGGACGCGGTGAGCTCGCTCTTCGCCGCACTGGTGGCTAACCCGACGCTCAAAACCATTGCGCTCCAGGGCTGTGTTCAGGCGAAGCTCCTGTCACCCGGCCGCCCCAGAGGCTCCGCCAACCCGCCGGAACTTGACGAGTCGATTGCGGAGAAGGGCTGCAACGCTCTGGGCGGTCGCTTTGGGCTGCCCATCAACCCCGCCATGCTCGGGCTCGGGGAGAAGCTGTCTGTCGCAAGAGCTGGCAGCGTGGTGCTGCCTCTGGACGATCCGAAGAAACCGACGCGCTACCTCAGCTTCGACCCGGCGAACCCCGAGGGGCTCTACCAACTCAATCTGGCCCACCCGTTCGAGCGGTGGGTCGCGACGCAGCTACAAGCAGTGAGTACGACCCGCAAAGAGCCGTGGGCTGTCGCCATGTACCAGCCGCCGCCGTTGCCGCCGCCCGAGCTGCCACCCCTTCGCGTGCCGCCAAAGGCCGCCGCCCCTGCCGCCGCCCCTGCCGCCGCCCCTGCCGCCGCCCCTGCCGCCGCCGCCGCCCCTGCCGCCTCTGAGGAGCAGGAAGAGGATTGGGAGCGCGAGATGCGCTTGGAGGAGGAGGCGGCCGCAGCCGCGGAGGCGAAGCGCGCGGCGTTGGCAGCCCGCAAGGCGGCGCTTGAAGCCTTTGCGGCACTCCCACCACCCGAGCTCGGCCCCATCGACGCCTCTGCGCCGCTGCCAGCCGAGGGCACGCTACATGTCCAGTACCGACGGGCCGAGCCCGCGCCGCCCACAACTGTCCACTACAAGCTCGCTCTTGCGGACTCGTCCGAGCGCGAGGTCGCCCTCGGCCTGTGGCGCAAGGCGCTCGTCGAGAGCGGCGAGTCATGGAAGCGAGAGCGGCTCGATGGCGTGCGCTTCGAGCTCCGCCATACCGACGAGCAGTGGGTCATGCCCGGGAGCGGGCGGTTAGAACTCGAATTCACGAGCCGCGCCATCACGTACATGGCGCAGTACTCGCTCGACCTCGCCGATGGTCGCCACCGGCGGCTGGCGCACACGCTCGCCAAGCGGCTGGCGCACACAGCACTCGGCAGAGCGAGTGAAGCGATCCTAAACGCAACGCTTGATGGTGCCCCTCTGCCAATGGGCTTCATGGAGCACCTAGCGCAAGGAGACGGCGACAGCGCCGCGGACGTAGGCGCGGTCGGCATGCTCATGTGGACGTATGTGGTGCGGGAGGTGCGCCACCTGAGTACGCGCCACTTCGTCTTCGACCTGCAGCGCGCCGAGGACGCCGCTCTTGCGGCGGCCCTGCGCAAGTGGGCCACCGACGTGCCCGGCGAGAACATGCTCAACGTGCACCACGACGGTGCTCCATGTACCCAGTGGGCCTCGGGAGAGGGGATCCTCGAGCTCGACTATGTGGTCGTGCAGCCGCTCGTGCCGCTGCCACCGCCTCCGCCGCCGCCGCCACCTCCCGGCGCGGCCACCGCGGCGCCTGAGGAGGAGCAGGTGACGGCGCAAGGCTATTGGCGACCGATGGCCCGGCGGCTGCGTCATGACGACTCGTACGATTGGATTGTGGCGCAGCGGCTGGCGCAGCTCGCGTACGACTACCCGGGCGACCCTTGGCTCAGTGCCGTGCTGCCGAGTGGACAGCCTTCCAAGGAGCTCGAGGTGCAGAAGCTGTAGGTCGGCAGCTCGGGCCGTAGAGGCCAATTGACAATTGATGGGCTGCATATCCGACGCGGACAATCCGCTTGAAGCCGCACACAGCGGCGCGTCGAACGTAGCTACGTGGATGAGGATGTACAATTTTACTGGAGGAGGTCACAATGCGCTAAGAAAATAGGTCACAATGCTCTATGTTGGTAACGGTTGGCCGCTCATTTTCGCCGTGATGCGCACGGATGCGCACAGAAGCACGGCGAGCTCCAGTTGCTCACAGTCCTTCGGCTCCGATGCGCGGCTGAGACACGCCTGATGAGCGTCGCGTTCTGGCTTGCACTTCTTGGGCGCCCAGTCGCACGCAGCAATGAGCTCAGATCCGCAGTGGCGGAAGGCTGACCAAGCGAGCCGACAATGATTCGC
>Ga0164294_10006511_pt1 | contig 10000 bp, 14 predicted proteins | sample GEODES005metaG_FD_111479 | JGI IMG/M metagenome (GOLD analysis project Ga0164294, IMG submission 111479) | Oligotrophic lake water microbial communities from Sparkling Lake, Wisconsin, USA - GEODES005 metaG | ecosystem: Environmental > Aquatic > Freshwater > Lake | place: USA: Sparkling Lake...
AGGCCCATCTTGAGCGAGTCCTTGGCAAGGCCCCAGGTGCCCCAGGCGATGACGCCGACGATGACGAGGCTGGTGACGGGATCGATCCACCACGCCCCGGTCAGCGCGATCAGCGCGCCCGCCGCGACGACGCCGGCTGAAACCGCTGCATCGCTGGCCATGTGCATGTAGGCGCCGCGAATGTTGATGTCATGAGCGCGCCCGCGCAGGAACAGCAGCGCGGTCAGGGTGTTGATCGCGACGCCGATGGCCGCGACGACCATGACCGGCCCGGCTTCGACGGGCTGGGGCGCGATCAGGCGGTGGATCGTCTCGACGAGGATCGCGCCGAGCGCGAGCAGGAGCAGCGCGGCATTGAACAGCGCGGCGAGGATCGAGCTCGACTTGTAGCCATAGGTAAAGCGCGCCGAGGGCGGCCGCGCGGCGAGCACGCTGGCGGCCCAGGCGACCGCGAGGCTGAGCACATCGGACAAGTTGTGCCCGGCATCGGCGACTAGCGCCATCGAGCCTGCAAGAATGCCGTAGGTCGCCTCGATCATGACGAAGGCGCTGTTGAGCGCGATACCGATGGCGAAGGCGCGCCCGAAGCTGGCAGGGGCGTGATGGTGGTGCCCGTGCCCATGTCCATGCGCATGGCCATGCCCATGATCGTGATGATGGTGCGCGCCGGACATGTGCCGGTATCTAGCGCCTTCTTTTCCCGTAAGAAAACGGTTTGATCTCAAGAGCCAATTTGCCAGGGGGCCTGTAAGCCGGGTTCTGTGGCGCGGACGGTATCCTACTTGTGGACCGTATCCCCGCCGGCAGCCATTCCTCTAGGCGGCCCGTTGCCGGGCGCGCTCAAGCGACCAACCCGGACTGCTGGCCCGAAACAGGCCTGCCCTTTTGGGGCGCGCAGTCCCTATTCGGTCTTGCTCCGGGTGGGGTTTGCCTTGCCGCTCCTGTTGCCAGTCGCGCGGTGCGCTCTTGCCGCACCCTTTCACCCTTGCTGGTCCCTTTCGGGACTTAGCGGTCTGCTCTCTGTTGCACTTTCCCTTGATCCTTTCGGACCCGGCGGGCGTTACCCGCCACCCTTGTTTCGTGGAGCCCGGACTTTCCTCGGCATCTTGCCCATGAATGAGCACAATGACGCGGCTGCCCGGCCCCCTGGCGAGGGGTCACCTAGCACGCCCGGTGTCGCGTTCCAACAAAAGCTCGAACAGCAGTGCACCGATCTGGCCGTCGATCTCGCCGTCGATGCGCGATGGCCGCCAGCGGCGCTGGAAAGCGCGGACAGCGGCCTCCGGGTCGGTGATGTCATAGCCGAAGCGCTCGAGCGCGAGGTAGAAGGCGCCGGGGTTGTCGAAGACCAGCCGCATGGTGAGCTGGGGCTTGGCCAGCACGAGGCGGTAGCGCGCGAGGAGATCCCACGGGAACAGCTCGCCCGGATCGGTCTTGCGCTGAGGCGCGACATCGGAATGGCCGACGACGTTGGCGCGGGGCACGTCGTGGCGCTTCACGATATCGGCGAGCAGCGGGATCAGCGCTTCCATCTGCGCTTCGGGAAATGGGCGGTAGCCGAACTCGTGGCCCGGATTGACAAGCTCGATGCCAATGCTGGCCGAGTTCACATCGGTGATCCCGCGCCAGTAGGAGCGGCCTGCGTGCCAGGCGCGCTTGGCTTCATCGACGAGGCGAATGACGGTGCCGTCCTCATCGATCATGTAGTGCGCGGAGACTTCCGCCGCCGGATCGCAGAGCCGCTGCAGCGCCTCATCGGCGGTGCGCATGCCGGTGTAGTGCAGGACCACCATCGAGACGCGCGCCTTGCGCTCGTTCCAGTTGGGCGAGGGGACCTCGCGGTGGACCAGCCAGCGGTTCATGGCAGATCAGGCGGCGACGGGCAGCATGGCCCCCATGACCAGCGCTTCGGGGGTGGCGTGATACTGGAGTGTGCCGCCGATGCCGTCGACCAGCTGGCGGAGCATCGCGGCGGGCGCGGTGCGGCTGGAGAGGTCCGCGGGCTGGAGCGCGCCTTCGAGCGCGAGGCCGACCGTGCGATCGAACACCACGCGCGCGCCGCTGGCGCGGATCACGATCTCGCTGGAGGGCCGGGGGCCATCCGTCCGCAGCTCGGCTGCAATATCGAGCGTGCCGCCGCGCACCAGCGCCTCGATTCCGATCAGCGCGAGATTGAGCAGGGTCTTGACCGCCGGTTTGGGCAGGCTGTCTCCTGAAAGCGCCCAATTGGCCTCGATGCGCCCGTTGTTGCTGACCAGTGCATCGATCAGCGCCCGGGGTTCGGCGATCGGAACCATCTCGCCAAAGCCGCCTGCCGCGCCGAAGGCGAGGCGGAAGAAGCGCAGCTTGTCGGCCGAAATGCGCGCGCTCTGTTCGAGCAGCTCGAAGCACTTCTGGCGCATTTCCGGGTCCTTCTCCTCGGCGAGGAGTTCAAGACCATTCGACAGCGCGCCGACCGGCGAGAGCATGTCGTGGCACAGGCGCGAGCAAAGCAGGCTGGCGAGATCGGGAGCGGTCATGTTCAGGGTATCGGCCTTCTGAATGAACAGGTTGACACAGTTGACACAGTCCTGAGCAAAACGCGCGGGGGGCGGGCAAAGGCCCGATCTGGGGCCCGATCGAGGGCGGGGCCGGGTGCACAGGAATGGCTCAAGCGTGAGGTCACGCTCCTGCCTTAACTCTCCTTGATCGCGTAGGAAAGCGGTTCGAACCCTGATGGGGCATCGCGCCACAAGCTGACCGCGCCGGCGGCGGCAATTGCCCAGATACGGCCATCGCCCGACGCCGAGGCAGCGTCGGTGGCGGACGGGCGGGCGAGGCCGTTCGGGTGCGAGTGGAAGTAGCCGATGAGTTGCGGCCCCCCAGCGCGCGCGGCCTTGTGCGCGGCGATCAGCGCAGCGGGGTCGATCTCGAAATGGCGCAGCGGTTCGGGGTGGACGTTGGCGGTGACCTGCGCGGTTTCGATGTGAGTGGCGATGCCGAGGAGGAGGCCGCAAGCTTCGTGCGGGTGGGCGAGCTGCGCGGCCTCGATGATCGCGGCCTGTGCGGTGGCGGAGAGGGTGATAGGAAGGGCGGCGCAGTCGGCGCCGGGGTCATGCATCATCGGGAGCCTGCAGCCAGTCTTCGCGGCCATGCCGGACGCGCAGGATCAGGACCGCGTCATCATCCGCAACCTCGTAGACGATCAGATGGGACTGATAGCGGTGCACCCGGACCGGCGGCACGATCTCTTCGCGCAGCCGGGCTGCGCGGGGGTGGTCGCCCAGAAACGCGAACGTGGCGTCCAGACCGGCATGATATCGATCCGCTTGGGCGGGGCCGAACAGGGCGAGGCCCTCCAGATAGATACGGACGAGATCGTCGGCCGCCGCCCGAGTCAGCCGGAAACCGGCCACGGTTATGGCGCCGTTTTGGTAGCGCGCAGAGCACGTATACGAATGTCGGCCATCGTTTCGTCGCTTGTCCCGCTGCCGCGCGCCTCGTCAACGAGGTGCTGCATATGGACGATCCGGTCTGATCGCTCCTGTTCGCGGCGGATCAGATCACGAATATAGTCGCTCACATTGCTGTAGCGACCCGATCCGGCTTTTGCCTCGACCCACTCTTTCATGGGATCGGGCAAAGAGATGTTCATGGTGGCCATGAATGCGGACTGCCAGATTTTGGCAAAGTTTGTCAAGTTGCCACCCCTCCACTCATGCTTCCGGGGTTGCATTGCCCCGGGCGACATGGTGATCTCGACGCGGAGGAATAGTCGATACCGGCATCCGCTCCTCGCCCCTCGGTTCGTTCATGCCGGAGGGAACCTATCGTCCCATTCCCATTGTCTGGCTGGTCTCGGCCTGGGTGGTCCACAACATTGCCATGTGGCTGCTGGTTGCGCTGCTTACCGGCAAGCATCCCTTCTTCGTGGTCGCGACGACGGTGATGGCGAGCGGGTGGGTGCTGAACCGGACCTATGCTGCGGGGATGAAGAGGGCAGGATTGGGCTGGAAGATTGCTCTGGTGCTTGCGCTGCTGCTCAACTGGGCTCTTGCGGTAGTCACGGCGCTCGCGTTGGCGGGGTACTGACCGCCGGGGGCATTGCCGCCCTTGCCGCCCCGCTTCCCGCTCCCCATATCGGATGAACCATGGGGGCATGCGAGACCATCATCGAGGGGACCATTCCCGCCGGCGGGCTGCGGCTCGACCGGGCGCTGGCCGATGTCTCGGGCCTCTCGCGCGAGCGGGTCAAGGCCTTGATGGACGAGGGGCGCGTGGCGCTGGGCGGCAAGCCTGCTGGGCAGGCTTCGCTTAAAGCGGCGGAGGGCACGCCTTTCACGATCCGCGTGCCCGAAGCCGCGCCTGCCGAGGCGGCGGCGCAGGATATTCCGCTGGTGGTGGTCTACGAGGATGAGCACCTCATTGTGGTAGACAAGCCCGCTGGCCTCGTCGTGCATCCGGCGGCGGGCAATCTGGACGGGACGCTGGTCAACGCACTGCTGCACCACTGCCGGGGCCAGCTTTCGGGCATCGGCGGGGTGGCGCGGCCGGGCATCGTGCACCGCATCGACAAGGATACGTCAGGCCTGCTGGTCGTGGCCAAGACCGATCTGGCGCACGAGGGGCTGGCGCGGCAATTTGCCGATCATTCGATCCACCGCGCCTATCATGCGGTGACCACGGGCGTGCCGGTGCCGGCTTCGGGCACGGTGCGCGGGGCGATCGGGCGCAGCGAGCGGGATCGCAAGAAGATGGCGCTGGTTTCCGATGGCCGGGGCAAGCACGCGGTGACGCATTACCGCACCATCGAAGTGCTCAGCGGCGCGGCGCTGATCGAATGCCGGCTCGAGACCGGGCGGACCCACCAGGTGCGCGTTCACCTTGCGTCAATTGGCCATGCGCTAGTGGGGGATCCGGTCTATGGACGCACGCCTTCCTCGCTCAAACCGCTGCTCGCGCGGCTCGGCTTTCGCCGGCAGGCGCTCCATGCCGCCGAGCTGGGTTTTCTCCATCCGGCAAGCGGCGAAGCGGTGCGGTTCGCCAGCACGTCGCCCGTCGATCTCAGGACGCTCATCGTCGAACTGGGAGGGCGGGGTGGCTGAAACGGGGGCATGCGTAGATTCTGAGTCTGTTCGCGCCCCGGCCAAAGGTGCAATGCCCCAAAAACGCGCTGTATCGTTTGGGACTTCGTGGGCGAATAGATTTGCTGTGTGGCGGGACGCGCGAGGCTCCGATATACCGGAACAAGCCGCGAACCTTTCGCGACACAGCCATTGCCGGGTTTGGCCTGCAAGTGTCGCGCTCCGCTTTGCCGGGTGCGACGAAAGGATGTGTTCAGGTGACTGTTAAGAAATCGACTGCACTCGTCCCCGCCCTCGGTGGCGGTGAGGCGGGGCTCAACCGCTATCTCGCCGAGATCCGCAAGTTCCCGGTGCTGGCGCCTGAGCAGGAATACATGCTCGCCAAGCGCTATCAGGAGCATGCCGATCCGCAGGCCGCCGCGCAGCTGGTGACGAGCCATCTTCGGCTCGTGGCGAAGATCGCCATGGGCTACCGCGGCTATGGCCTGCCGGTCAGCGAGCTGATCTCCGAAGGCAACATCGGCCTCATGCAGGGCGTCAAGAAGTTCGAGCCCGATCGGGGCTTCCGTCTGGCGACTTATGCCATGTGGTGGATCAAGGCCTCGATCCAGGAGTACATCCTGCGCTCGTGGAGCCTCGTCAAGATGGGCACCACCGCGGCGCAGAAGAAGCTGTTCTTCAATCTGCGACGGATGAAGAAGAACCTCGAGGCGTTCGAGGATTCGGACCTGCATCCGGACGACGTGAAGAAGATCGCGACCGACCTCGGCGTGTCCGAGACCGAAGTCGTCAACATGAACCGGCGCATGATGATGGGCGGCGATGCCAGCCTGAACGTGTCGGTGCGCGAGGACGGCGAGGGTTCGTGGCAGGACTGGCTGGTCGATGACAGCCCGCTGCAGGACGAGACCGTGGCCGATGCCGAGGAAGCGCATCTGCGCCATGCCCTCTTGGTCGAGGCGATGGACAGCCTGTCGGAGCGCGAGAAGCATATCCTGACCGACCGGCGTCTGGTCGACGAGCCCAAGACGCTGGAAGAGCTGAGCCAGGTCTACAATGTCAGCCGCGAGCGCGTGCGCCAGATCGAGGTGCGCGCCTTCGAGAAGCTGCAGAAGGCGATGCAGCGCATCGCCGGCGAGCGGCATCTGCTGCCGGCCTGATCGGGCGAACCGTTGCGAATCCAAAGGCGGCCGGGGGAAACTCCGGCCGTTTTTGTTCTGGCGCTTTTGCCAAAGGGCTTCGTCATCCCCGCGAAGGCGGTGAACCAGAGCACCATAGCGCTCCCTCGCACTGGATCCCCGCCTTCGCGGGGATGACGCGTTTAGGGTAGGGCCGCCTCAGGCATGGCCGAAATCGCGGTTCAGGATTTCGACCGTCGCGGCGTAGCGGCCCTCGGCTTCGGCATTGCGCAGGAACAGCACGTTGGGGACGAGAATCTCCGGCGGGGTGGGCTGCTGCTCGAACAGGGCCATGGTCTGGTCGATGAACACTTCGAGCGGCAGGTAGTTGGCGCGGGTCGACTGGCCGGGGGTGAGGTCGGTCTGCACCGCGGGTGGGGCAAGTTCGATCACTTCGACCGCGCCGGCCAGCTGGAGCCGCAGCGACTGGCTGTAGGAATGGATCGCGGCCTTCGTGGCGCAATAGGTCGCCGTCGCGGCCATCGGCACGAAGGCGAGGCCCGACGAGACCATCACGATGGCCGCATCGCTCTGCGCCTTGAGATGGCTGATCAGCGCATCGGCGAGGCGGATCGGGGCGAGCAGATTGGTGCTGATTGTCGCCTCGACATCGCCGAGGTTGCGCGGGGCGGTAAGGTCCTCGAAGCGCATGATGCCCGCGTTGTTGACGAGCACGTTGAGCGCGGGAAACTCGGCTACGATGGCACCGGCGAAGGCGGCAATCGCGGCGGGATCGGTCACGTCAAGCACGCGGGCGTGGAGGTTCGCGCGGCCCGCGACGGTTTCCTCGAGGCTCGCGAGGGTGCGGCCGGTGACCATCACGACATTGCCGGCATCGTGCCAGCGCTGGGCGAGGCGGCGGCCGATGCCGGTGCCGCCGCCGGAGACGAGGATGGTGTTGCCGGTGGGTTTCATGGGTGCGAATCCTTTCTTGCAGGGGGTGTGGCGTCGTTCTATCACTGCGCTCTCTTCTGGAAAGTAGGCACCTTTTTGTGCGGTACTAACCGTGAGGTAAGTGTGGGATGCGCAGCGAAGCGGACGTGATGGGCGACGAGCGCGTGAGCGCGCTGGTCGATGACCTGATTGGCCGGGTGGCCGACAAATGGACCATGCTGGTGCTCGAGGCGCTGGAGGAACATGGGCTTCAGCGGTTCACTGAACTGGGGCGGCGCGTGCCCGGGATCAGCCAGAAGATGCTCACCCAGACCTTGCGGCAGATGGAGCGCGACGGTCTTGTCACGCGCACGGTCCATCCGGTGGTGCCGCCGCATGTCGACTATTGCCTGACACCGTTGGGCAGCGGCCTGAGCGAGGCGTTTTGCGGGGTGTGGCTCTGGGCCGAGGCCAACGTGCACCGTGTCGATGCGGCGCGCGCGGCATTTGACGCGCGCGCTTGACCGCTGCCGGAGCGCGAGGCCGGGCGGGATGGGCTGCCGCGCGGGCAAAGCCGTATGCGCGATTGCCAGCGGCGATCCGCCGGTTAATATCGGTGCCGCATGGACGAGGAACTGCTCAAGCTCAGAAACGCGCCCCCGGCGCGCCCGCGCCCGCCGGGGCTGGCCCACCGGCTCGGCTGGATGCTGGCGCGGCTGGTCGCGGCGGGCCTGTTTCTGAGCGTGGCGATGGTGGTGGTCTTCCGCTTCGTGCCGGTGCCGGTGACCCTGACAATGATCATGGACCCCAACGGTATCACCAAGGATTGGGTCCCGCTTACCGCGATCGACCGCAACATGGTCGATGCCGCGATTGCGGGCGAGGATGGCAAGTTCTGCCAGCACAACGGGTTCGATCAGGAAGCGATCCTGAAAGCCTGGGAGCGCAACCAGGAAGGCGGGCGTATCCGGGGGGGCTCGACGATCAGCCAGCAGACGGCGAAGAACGTGTTTCTGTGGCAGGGCGGCGGCTATCTGCGCAAGGGGCTGGAAGCCTGGTTCACCGTGCTGATCGAGGCGGTGTGGGGCAAGCGGCGGATCATGGAAGTCTACCTCAACGTCGCCGAGACGGGCATCGGGACTTATGGCGTCGAGGCGGGGGCGCAGCGCTATTACCACAAGCCGGCGGCGAAGCTCAGCCGCGTCGAGGCGGCGCGGATCGCGGCGGCCTTCCCCCAGCCCAAAGTGCGTGCGGTGACGGGGGCGACGGGCTTCACCCGGCGCCACGGCAATGTGATCGCGCGGCGGGTGACCACGGTGCGCGCGGACTACGATACCTGCGTTTATCAATAGGCGCGGGGGCCGGCGCGCTGTGCTTGACTGGGCCCCGAGAGGAGTACCCGTCATGCCGCAGGTCATCATTCACGCCTGGATCGAATTTGCCGACGAGGCCACGCGCGACGAGGCGGTGCGGCTAGGCACGCCGATCCAGTGGAAGAGCCGCACCGAGGAGCCGGGCTGCCTCGAGTATTGCTTTGCGGCCGATCCGTGCATTCCCCACCGCGTGACGATCCACGAATTGTGGGAGGACCACGCCTCGCTCGTCGCGCATTTCCAGCACCCCTGCTACGCGGCGATGCGCGATACCATGGTGGCGCTCGGGCCAACGGCGCTGTGGAACCGGATGTACGAGGTAGGGCAGGATTCGCCGGTCTACCGCGAGGATGGCGCGGTCCGCACGGCACTGTTCGACGGGGCCTGACCTCCGGTTTCGGTGAGCGTGAGCGTGAAGTCCTCGCCGCCCTCGTAGACGCCGAGGCCGCGCACGCGCAGCAGCACGCTTCCATCGCTGGCGGCGGTGAAGGTGGCCTGCTCTTCGCCGCTGTGCGCGGTATCGACCGCGCGCACGATAGTGATGCCGGTGGCCGGCTGGCCGCCAGCGGGTTCGAGCGGATCGGCAAGGCCCAGATCGAGCGCGAGATCGAAGGGGGCACTGGCCGTCATCGCGTAGCTCTGCCCGGCGTGCACCGCGATTTCAAAGAGCACCGCATCCGCCTCCGCGCCCAGCCTGGCGCGCAGGGGCGTGCCAGGGCGCAGCGCGGCGGAAGGCCTCGGCGGCGGAAGGGCGGTCAACTCGCGCACATCGAGCGTGATCTCGTCCGCCGTTTCGCCGAGGGGCTGGACTTCGAGCTTGTAGAGACCATCGGCGGGCAACTTGCGCTCGATCTGCGGGGTGCGGCCCTCGGCGGCTTCGCTGTCCGCGTCGGACGGGCCGATCAGGCGCAGCGCCGCGCCCGTTTCCGAGCCCAGGGTGATGCGCACCGATTGCCCGGCCCTGCCTTCGAACGACCACGCCCGGGCCACGCCGGGGGCAAGGCGGGCAAAGACGGTGCGGCCGATCACCAGCGGCGCGGCTTCTGCCGCGGGGCTGGCGAGCGCGCGCAAGGCGATGGTGCGCGGCGCGGGTGCGGCGGAGACGGCAAGGACATAGCGCCCGGCCGCCGGTGCGATGAAGCGCAGCGTGACGAGGCCGTCCGGCCCCGGCACGAGCTCGCCGGCGATCGGCACCCCGGCCGGGTCGCAGATCTCGGGCGGCGAGGCGCTCTCCCCGGCGGCGCCGCTCAGTTCGATCTCGATGCGTTCGATTTCCTCGAGCTCCATCGCGAAGCTGCCGGGCGTTTCGGCGGGCAATTGCTGCGCCGCGCCGCGTTCGAGCATCGCGGTGGGCCGGGTGCAATCGGCGCTGCGCGTCTGGCCTTGTGCGCGGGCAGCGGGGGAGAGCGCGGCGACCAGCAGGGCGAGGCTCGCCCCCAGCAGGTATCGTCCCGTCTGCGCTCCATTTCCTTGCACCATGCATTGCCCCCGCCCGAGTCGCCTCCGCCGAACA
>Ga0164294_10006513_pt1 | contig 9998 bp, 5 predicted proteins | sample GEODES005metaG_FD_111479 | JGI IMG/M metagenome (GOLD analysis project Ga0164294, IMG submission 111479) | Oligotrophic lake water microbial communities from Sparkling Lake, Wisconsin, USA - GEODES005 metaG | ecosystem: Environmental > Aquatic > Freshwater > Lake | place: USA: Sparkling Lake...
GCCGAGGTTGAAATAGTTGCTGATCGGGCCGCTCAAGTCCTCGACGTTTCCCGCCCGGTCCATCACGTAGATGCCACGTTCGTCCATCGCGAAGAGGCGGTTGTCGAACAGGTCGAAGCACTGCTGCGACAGCACGCCGCGGTGGGCGACGAGCTGGATCGTGGCGTCCACCGTCGGGTCGGTGTTGAATGAGATCGCGTAGCAGTGGGACGACTGCATTGCGAGCAGGTAGGTCGAGAACGGCACGAGCGCCGTGAGCGAGTCGGTCGACTTCTGGTTGTTCTGGGTCGGCAGTTCGTTGACGGCCGGACAGCTCTCGAACTCGTCGTACTCGCTGTAGAAGATGCTGTTGACGTCGGACCCGCTCGTACTCACGGCGTACCACATCCGATCGCCGTAGGCGGCGCACACGGCCATGTCGCTCCGCGGGACGCCGAAGCGGTAGGCGTTGACGTTTCCATTGGGAAGCACCACGGGGACGGCCGCGTAGAACGGCCGGTCCGGGTCGAAGAGCTGCTCGTCGGTGAGCGTGTCGGTGCCTTGGATGGTGACGCTGCCCCCCTGCACGCGGCCCCACATCTCAAGCCTGTAGAAGACGAGCGACTGGTCGCTGCTCGTGCGATAGAACTCGACGATCGTCGCGCGGGCGGGTGCCGTGACACCGGCGATCGACCACTGCATCGCCGTGGGGTTGGGGCTGGCGGTAAAGAGCGTTGTGTCGACGTCAGTGATCGGAGAGAAGTCGGAATAGTAGATGGGCCGCGTCATGTCGCGGACCGTGGCTGCGGCGCTTGTCAGCGTTGCGGTGGCAGCGGCCGAGAGCGTCACCTGCGTCCCTGAGATCGAAAGAATCCTGGTCATGAAGGGTAGGGCTGTCGAGTCGACCACGAGCCCCGGTGCGAGCCCGGAGGTATTCGCGACGGTGATCGTCTGCGACCCGGAGGTCGTGGTGATCGTGCGGTAGGCGACGTCGGTTTCGGACCAGTCGGCGAACCTGTACGCGCAGCGGTAAGTCCCCCGCATGGCCGACCGTAGGACAGGCAAAAGGACGGCGGTCTGCGACGAGGCGGTGATCGTCGGAGAGCCGGTGAATCCCGCGCCGGGATCGAGAATGTTCACCTGCGTAATCGCCCCACCGGATACGGTCGCACCGAGTTTGAGTCCGTAGCCGCCGCCGCCGCTTGTGACCAGTTCCGGCACGCCGTAGTACGCCGTTCCGCCACTGGAGATCGTGACCGCCGTGACCTTGTCGGTCGTCGACGCGGGCGTGATCTGAATGGCCTTGAACGTGTAGAGCTGCCCGTCGGAGAAGACGGCAGTGCTCGGCGGATCGGTCACGTTGGATCGCTGCCTGAGCCTTACGCTTGCGGTATCGCCCGCCTTGAAGCCGCTGCCCGGCACGAGAACCGACGGTTCTCCGTAGACCAGTCCGGGCGGACCCTGCTGCCCCGGGGTCGTCGCAGCGGCGCGGAAGTACAGCCGCAGCCGGTAGTCGGTGAACGCCTTCTGGCCGCGAAGCGTGTTGTAGGTGGAGTTGTACTCGTCTGAGTACGCGGGAGACACCGGAGAGAAATCGAAGTTGCTCCACGCAAGCGAGTACTCCGCGGCGTTGGATTGGTACTGCCTGTAAGGGTTTCCCGAGCCGTCGCCGTTGAAGTTGAGGTACTGGTTCTCAGCCTGTGCAAACAGATACAGAAGCGCGGCGTTGACTTGATCAAACTGCAGCGCGAAGAAGGTGTTCTGCTCCATGCCCGCTCCCGCGCGGATGATCTCGACCGTGCCGGCGGCCACGCCCGCGGCGGCCGACACGCTCGAGCCCTGGCGAAAGTCCACGATCGGCCGCTGGGCTTGGCCGTTCTCGGCCAGGCCGGCGTTCCACCAGCCGAGCGTGTTGGTGGATGTGAGCTGCGCGGCGCCAGAGGCATTGGCCCGCTGCCAGCCCAGGCAGCAGGCGTTGGCACCGTCGCCCGTCGTGGCCGTGTTGAGCCAAGTATCGGGACAGTACTTCAGGTAGATACGGACGATGGGCGTCTGGTAACCAGAGTAGGTGGCGTAGGCCGTGGTGCCCGTCTTGAACGACGGGACCAGCTCGACGTCGATGAACGGCTGCCCCCCGGAGACCTGCACCGTGGCCGTGGTCCACGTCCACTTCGACGCGTCGTCCGACGCGGTTTCGAGTTGGTCGCGGGCGCCGGAGAAGTACCGCAGCGAGATCCTGCTGTAGTCGTAGGTGTAGAAGTCCGCGTAGAGCGTGAAGGGGTTTTGCGAGACGCCGTTCAACACGCTGCGGTAGCGGGCCTCGTATTCCCGGCGCTTGTGGAACCGGATCAGGAAGTTGGGGGCCAACGCGGCGAAGAAGTCGTGGTTGTTCCGCTGCCACTTGTACTGCTGGTAGTACTTCTGGAACGCGCCTGTGTTGTTGGCCTGGTAGGGGGTGTTGTCGTCGGTGTCCCGCCAGTAGTCGGTGGCCGTATACGGAGAGGAGTTCGTGGGGGTCAGCATCGTGTTGGCAGACGTTCCGAAGAACCCGCCGCTTGGCTTCACCGGCCAGCTCGAGTCCTGCGTGCCGCCCAGCCCGTACGACAACCCGTCGACGAGTGACGTGAACTCGAAGCGGGCGAACGCGCCAGTCCCGGACGACCCGGCTCCGGGGGTGAGCGGCAAGAGGGCCGACCAACGCTGAGCGGTGGTGTCGAAGGTTGCCGTGGCCCCCGCAGTCGAACCGCCAGAGGAGTACGCGATACTCACCGCGCCCCCGGTGAGGCTGTACCCGTGTGAGAGTGACGCGTTCGTCGTGCCGGTGACCACTGCTCCGTTGATGACGAGGGACTGACTGGGCGCCGACGCTGTGGCGGCCTTGTCCATCGTGAACGTGCTTGTCGCGGCCAGGACGCTCGTGACGACGGTTGCGGCTTGCACGCCGGTGCCACGGACGTTCATCCCGACCTTGACCGGTGCGATGTTCGCAACCGCTGTGACCGTGCCGCTTGAGGAAGTGAGGGTGCCGGTGGTGGCCACCGTCGCCTCAAAACCCTGGATGCCCGGATCGACGCCGATCACGCCGTAGGCCAGGAAGCCGACGCCCTTTACTCCCGTCTCGTCGATCGTGAGCGTCGGGGGACTCGTGTAGCCGACACCACCGTCGATCACGTCGACCGCGACGACCGCCCCGCCTTGGATGATCGTCTTGAGCCTCGCGGCCCGCGTGGGAGAACCTCCGGCGATGATGACCGGCGGGGGAGCCCAGTACGAGCCGCCGCCGCCGACCACATCGACCCGCTCGATGAAGTAGCCGTTGCCCGTGGGCGTGACGGTCGGGGCCACGGTCGGGGCGGGCAGACCGATCAGCTGTGCGGGACTCGCGTCCCGGGTGATGACCAGCGGAGAGACGCCGTTGCCGACGAAGCAGTGGATCCTCCCATGCCGGTCCTCGCAGAAAGTCGGACTCGCCGTGGCGGTCGTGGCGACTGAGGCCACCGTGCTGACCGTCCACTGGTTCTCGTTCCCGCCGGGCGTCGGTGAGAGGTATTTGACGACGGTGGTGCCGGCGTCGGGCTTGAAGCAGACGAGTAAGGCGTCGGTAGCACTGCCGTTGCTGACGCGGTAGATGCCGATGATCTGGTCGTAGTCCTTGGCCGAGTAGACGGCCTGCATTCCGAGCCTGGGGGAAAGCTCGCCGGGCCGCTGGATCTGGAGGTTGTTCTGTCGGACCATGGCGCCCGGTGGCAGCGCATAGGGGCTTGCGCTCGTCGCCAGTCCCAGCCATTTCTCAATGCGCATGGTTCACCCTTGATCGGGAAGCTGGGCCGACTTCCAGCCCATCGACCGCGCGGTGGGATACTCGATCATCCGAGGCCGGCCGGAGAGCGGAGACACGACGTCGTTTTCCATCGCCAGCCGCAGGTCGCGGTTGAACAGCTGCACGACTTCGATGGCCGGCCGGCCGGCGAGCCGCGCGTACCACATCTCGCTGGCCGACAGGATCGCCGTGTACATCTGCGGCGAGCACTCAAGCAGATCGGAGATCGCGTACTTGACGCCGGTCGCCGCCGCGGGGAGCGCAGAGTCGATCGTGAGCGAAGTGTCGTTGAGCCGTGAGACGATGCGCCGCTCGTACACGAATGGGTTCAAGGCTCCGATCGGATCGGCGCTGGTGGTGGCGGTGCCAAACCGAATGACCGAGTCGTCGAGAGTCTGCGGCAGGGTCGTGCCCGAGAGCGTCACGGTGGTCGAAGAGACCGTCGCCGTTCCCGCGCGACAGGACGGCTCGTAGCCCATCAGCCGGATGGGATCGGGGATGTAGCGGTAGGTGTAGGACACCACCGTGCCGTCGGTGGGGACGCCGACGAACCGGACCTGGTAGCGATCCGGGCTCACGTCGCTCCGCATGATCGTGTAGTAGTACGGCTCCCCGGCCCCGCGGGTGTTGATCTCAAGCCGCTGCCACTCCTGCGGCGAGACGTAGCAGTGCAGGGTGCCGACCGTCTCTGTGACCAGAGCATCGATGTCTTTCACGTTGGCCGGCAGGTCGTAGAAGGTCTGCACCAAAACCGTGGCAGCGTTGGGCGCGACCAAGGTCGTCGTGGCCGGATAGTCGACCGTGATATTCGTGCCCGAAACGCTCACTGCCCGCACGGTCTTCGCGAAGTAGCCCGGAGTGACCGCAAGGATTCTTCCGGGCACGATGCCGGTGGAATCCGCGACGGCGATGACCTGTGAGCCGGCCGTGATGGCAGTGGCGGTGGTCGCCAGCCGCAGGGTCGTGAACGCGCCGGTCTTCGTGTGCCAGAGCCACTGCCGGGACTGAAACACCTCGCGGACGCCGTGGACAACGGCCTGCCGGACGGCCCGGTGCTCTCCGTCCTGGGCGCCACCTCCGGTGGAGGTCAGCAGGTGGTCAACGACGTCCTGTGCGGTGAACATCACTTCCGCCTCCATTTCGGGGCGTACTTGTCGATGACGATTTCGCGGAGTTCGGCCTTACTCTTGCCCGGGTGACGCTTGCGTTCGACGGCGGACATTTCACGGATCAGCCGCTCGCTCAAGGCTTTTGGCTCTGGTGGCGGCATCGGCACGGCCTCGTGTTCGACGATTCCACGAACCGTGAGGTTTCGCTGCCGGGCCACACGCTTGATGTCGGCGGAGCTGTCGATCCACGCCGCGGGGTCGCAGTGCCCTCGCTTGTCGGCCAGACCCGAGCAGTAGTACTTGCCGCTGATGTTGATGCCGGCCGCCCGCGCCTCGCGGGTGATCCGGCGGGCCTGGTCCGTCGGCATGTCTTCGAGCCACTGTTCGGCGTAGCGGTGCTGCATGACGGCGCGGTCGGTTCCTTTGACACCGGGCGGCTGCTGCAGGCTGCACATCTCCGCCCATCGATGGCCATGGCCTTCCGCAAGCAGCCGCTTGTACATGCGGATGGCTTCCATGCCGGCCCTCTGGATGTCGTGGGGAACGTCTTTCATGGTTGGTCTGGAGGGAGGCCCCCCGCCGCCGAAGCAGCCTGCGGACCTGCGGGAGGGGGGGGCAGGCCGAGCGGCGCTTCGGGCGGGGGGGGCGGCGCGGGGATCAGATACGGAGTCGCATCGATGTCGAGGCTCATCGCCCAGTCCCTCATGAGGGCGTTGAACGGCCCGACCACTCCCCCCGAAGCCAAGGGCGCGAGGATCGGCCCCAGCGTTTGAATGGCGAGCGTCATCTGCTCGACGCGGCTCGCCTTGTTCGGCTTGCGGGCGCTGCCCGCCTCCACCCGAAAAAGAAAATCCCGCGTCAGACTCACGAGGTCGCGCTTGGCGACGTGCTGCTCCCAGGCGATGGCTCCCATCGGTCCGAGCACCGGTGCCACGTCCTTGGGCTCGAGCAGCCAGCGGGCCGCGAGGGCTTCCCGCCGGGCTAGTGTGGACATGGCGTCCTCGAGGTCGTTGGCCATGTTGTCCGGCCGGACCGAGACGTTTTCCTGCTTGATCGTCGCTTCGGCGGCGCTACGGAACTGGTTGCGGGTGTACCCGTAGGCAAGTTCTGTGAGGCCCGTCCGCTGGGCGAACTGATCCGCGACCGCGGTCAGAATGTCCCAGAGGTCTTTGGTGACTTGGGGCAGTTGGAACGTGCTGATCACGTCCTCGACCCGCCGGCCGAGGAGTTCCGCCAGTTCGATGATCTTGAAGCCGCCTTCGCTCGGCGCGAGGAGCTGATCCTTGAACTCCTGGTCGGCGGCCTTCTGGACCGCGATGATCGTCTCGCAGCTCGTAGCGATCCGGCTGGCCAGGAACGACATGCCCCAGTTGAGCATCCGCAGCTCGGCCACCGCAGGCTTGATGTGGGAGATGGGCCAGGCGTACCCGGGCTTGGGATGGAACGCCAACGGCACGAACGGCCAGCCGCCCGGATCCAGGTAGTACGGCACGGGCCAGGCCATGCCAAGCATCACGCTCTGCGGAATGCCCGTCTGCGGATCGGGTTCTTCCTGCATCACCGCAGGCGGCAGGTTGAGCGGATAGTCGACCCCCTCGCAGATGACGAGATAGCAGTACTTGCCGAGGGAGTCGAAGACGCCGCGGCTTTCCTTCGGCGCGTCCTTGAAGCGATCCCCCGCGCCGCACTTGCTCCAGACCTTGTAGTAAGTGACGAGCCGCTGCGTCTGTCCGGACTTCTTCTTGGTGTTTCGCGGTTCGTTGTCGGCCTTGATCTCGGTGTTGCCGTCCAAGTGGCGGGCCAGGTCTTCCTCTGGAATCTGGTATTCGATTGCCACTTCCTCAAGCGGCCGGACGCACCGCCTGGCGCACCAGAGCATGTCGTCCATGTTGTCGAAGTCGGGGTCGATCAACAGGTTGTCGACCGAGTCGTAGAAGCTGCCGACCATGCGAATCGGATCGGAGCCGGAAGCCTCAATCTCGATGAGTTCCGGCCAGAGGACGCCCATGCCCTTCATCAGCCCCTCGTTGACGAACTTCTTGGCCTGCCGCTTGAGGTCGAGTTCGTTGGGCGTGTAGTTCAAGTAGCTTTCGAGCAGCTGCCGGGCGACATCGCGGCTCGTGCGGGCTTGGGCGTCGGCCTGCGCCACGCCCATGAGCTGCGTCTGCTCGGGCGTGAGCATCGCCATGTCGGCCGGCAGGCCGTAGGCGTCGGGCGGCAGGTCGGGCTGCTTGTAGAGCGTGACGGTGCGGACCGGGTTTCGGTGGTAGATGACCGCCCCGAAGATCTCGATCAGTTCGAAGACCTTGTTGACCTGCATCCGGAACGCCGGCGGCGCTATCGAGCTGTTGTAGCCCTTCTCTCCGCGGGCATAGGAGTCCTTCCACATCCAGTTGTGGTCGCCGTCAAAGAACATCGCCGCCTCCTTCGCGTCGTCGGCGAAGGGCTTCTTGTATTTGATGGCGGCCTCGAACTTCTTCGTCCACGTGCGGACGAGCTGCCGAAGCGGACTACTTTCCGGCAGGCTTTGCGTCGGCATGGGCGGCGAGCTTCTGGATGAGGGTGGTGAGCGGCGCGTAGTCCCAGCAGCCGAGATCGGCCCAGCCGGGGTTCTCAAGCAGTGCGGGATCGTCCTTGTGATGGACGCTCGACTTCTGAACGAACCCGCTGGCCGTGAACGCGAGCACGTTGACGGTGCATTCGCCGCGTTCGTCCGTCACCCAGCCCACGCAGGGGTTCGTGAAGTGGTGGATGTCGGTCGAGAACAGGATGAGATCGCCCGGCTGCGGCCGGGGCATTTGGTACTGGGTCATCAGTTGCGTCCTCCTTGGGGGCCGAGATTTACGAAGGAACCTTCGCCGAGCGACTTGCGGCGTTTTTCCGCCCACTTCACCCACCATGGCTCCAGTTCGTAGGTTGCGACCGGCGGCTGGTGATAGGCGGGGCGATACGCGCAGAGATATTCCAAGCACTGGCAGAGATGGACCTCGCCGCGCGTGTTCGGCTTGTCGGTGACGATCGGGACGCCACTGATGTAGTTGACGACCTTGCGATACCGCTTGATCTCCCGCTCGAGGTCGGGGACCGCGCCGCGGAGGATCCGCAGCTGCGGCGTCCCCGCAGGACGGATGTGCAAAGCCGCCCTCGTGCTCTCGCATCGTGCGATCACGTCGTCGCACCCGGCCAAGAACGAACTGCCGGTGATATGCGAGCGGACGCCGCGCTTGACGAGCTGCTCGGTGTACTGCTCAACGGGCAGGCGGCCGGAGCCGATGTCGCGGAGCCGGCCGCCGTGGGCGTCGATCAGAAACGCGTGGAAGTGGTGGGAAAGCGCCTTTTTCGAGAACTGGTCGCCGAACACCAGGGCGTTCGACTGCCGCAGGTAGAGCTGGTCGTAGACGAGCCAGAACTCTTCCGAAGGTGGCACTGCGGCGAAGAGCACGGCGGTAACCGCGTGGCCCGGATCGACCACGGCGTAGCGGCACCAGTTGGCGGGGATGTGGCCGTCGGGCAGCTCCGTGCGGTCGAACCCGTGGATCGACATGTCGAACGACGGATAGACCAATACGCTGTCGACGATGAAATCGCCTTCGGCTCTCATGCGGAGCACGTCGTCACCGCTGGCCGCCCACCGCTCGATGCTTTTTCGTTTCTCCTCTGAGTCGAGATACGGGTTGTCGAGAAACCGCAGGCGGAAGAGGCGGATCGACGACTTCTCTCCGAGCGCAGCCTCGCTCGCTTCGGCGCGTTCCTTCATGCCCAAGAGCGCGTTGTTCGTGGAGTGCGGCATAGCGCTCCACTGAAACTTCCCGCGGCGGTCGATGATGCGGGCCAGGCTCTCGGGAATCCACCGCTCGTCGTTCAAGTCCTCGTCGCAGTGGATAAGGTTGCAGCTGTAGCCCTGCACGGGCTCGCCTTCGCTCGAGAAGAAGTGAATCTCCCAGCCGTTGGTGAGCGTGATCTTCTGGCAGTAGCCGGCGCTCTTGAGCAGCCAGGAGACTTTCTTGACGAGCCGCTGCGGGATCAGCGGCGGGGCGGGGCGGGCGTCGGCGCGACGGTCGGCATCGATCATTGGATCGAACGCCCGCCACTCGCTCGTGGCGGCGTCCTTGATGATCTTGAACGCCCCCGGCTTCATCAGCATCGGAAAGCACACCAGTCCCAGGTGCTTCCAGTCTTTGCCGATGATGACGAGCACCCCGTCTTTCTTCGGGTACTTGTCGAAGGGATCCTGGCCCGTCACGGCCCGCGCGTCCTCGACGAACGTGTAGAGCGACTTTCCCGACCGGTTGCCGCCGATGACGAGCACTTCACTCGCCCGGCATTTGTGGATCTCCTCCTGGTTCGGATTCGGCCGGTAGAGCTTGAGCGCCTCCACCTTCCGCTCCCGCAGCTCGTTCTGCAGGTTCTTGAGTTCCTGCCTCTCGAACTGGCTCAGGTGCGGGATGTTCGGGATCTTGGGCGGCGAGAGCCGCGGGTGCCCGTTTCGTCTTTTTGCCACCCTCCACCTCCCCCTGCACGATCTTCACGGCCTGCTTGAAGCGAACCTGCAACTCCTGCTCAAGCTCGTCCTCCGACCAGAGTGAGAGCGGTCGCTTAACCCCGCCTTGGTCGACGTTCTTCGACACGAGCCGAACGATGGTCTCGAGCAGTCTCGTGCGGGTCGTGCTCCCGGGCCGCGAGTCGTAGTACTGCTTGACGAGCATGGCCGCGAAGCCGCTCGTTCCGCCGAAGTATTCGACGACGCGTTCGAGGACTTCTGCGCTGTGGGGGATGTTGGATCCGCCGGCTTTGACCTGGGAAAGCCAAAGCGCAAGGCCGTCAGCTTCAACCTTCGCCAGAGCCTCCTTGCGGCGGGCTTTGGCCCGCCGTCGCTCCTCGCTCTTTCGGGCCTTTCCACAGCTGCGGCAGATGGGAACCAGCGTCCCGTCGCGAACCCGGAAATGCTCGCTCGTAGGCGGGTAAGAAACGCCGCAGCGCTTGCACAGGCGGCGCTCACCCACTTCCACAGGGCCACCGCCTGCCGTACCGACCGGCAGGTCGCCAGGAGGTTGTGCAGCGGTCGTTTCATCAGATGGCGTTGTCGAACA
>Ga0164294_10006514_pt1 | contig 9998 bp, 11 predicted proteins | sample GEODES005metaG_FD_111479 | JGI IMG/M metagenome (GOLD analysis project Ga0164294, IMG submission 111479) | Oligotrophic lake water microbial communities from Sparkling Lake, Wisconsin, USA - GEODES005 metaG | ecosystem: Environmental > Aquatic > Freshwater > Lake | place: USA: Sparkling Lake...
AATGTGGCATCCATAATTTCTGGTCCGATTCCGTCACCTTTAGCTACTGTAATTTTCTTTGATTCTGTCATTGGTTTTAATTGATTTAATTTTTAATGATGCAAAATTGTGTTTTTTAAAACATAAGTAATATTTAAATTTGTAATCATTTACATAAATTATTTTTATGAATTATACAATTAATCAGTTGCGCATCTTTTTAAAAATATCGCAAACGCAAAGCATCACGAAGGCTGCAGAGGAACTGCATCTCACGCAACCTGCTGTATCTATTCAATTAAAAAATTTTCAAGCACAGTTCGAAATACAACTTACAGAAATAATTGGCAGAAAAATATTTATTACCGACTTCGGCAGAGAGATAGCCATGGCTGCTGAAAAAATCATTAACGAAGTATCTGCCATTGATTATAAATCACATGTTCATAAAGGACAGTTAAGTGGTAATTTAAAAATATCTGTGGTCTCTACTGGAAAATACATCATGCCTTATTTTCTATCCGGTTTTTTAAGGCAACATGATGGTATTGAAATACAGTTAGCTGTTACCAATAAATCGCAAGTGATTCAAAGTTTAGAAAAAAATGAAGTCGATTTTGCTTTAGTTTCGGTCATTCCACCTAAGTTAATGTTGAACAAGCTAGAACTGCTAGAAAACCGACTGTACCTAGTTGGTAACCATGATACAAAGTTTAAGGAAAAGATATACGATCGAAAAATATTTGAAACGATGCCATTAATCTATCGCGAAGAGGGTTCTGGCACAAGACAGGTCATGGAGAACTTTATTTTAAAAAATAAATTACCTGTTAGAAAGAAAATGGAACTTACTTCTAATGAAGCCGTGAAACAGGCTGTAATGGCGGGTATGGGCTACTCTATTATGCCCTTGATTGGCATTAAGAATGAGCTGACCAATAAAGAACTTCAAATTATTCCTGTGAAAGGTTTCCCCATAAAATCAGTATGGAATTTGATTTGGTTAAAAGAGAAAGGATTTTCTGTGGTGGCCAATGCCTATCTCGACTATTTAAGGCTGGAAAAACAAAACATTATTCATGATAGATTTAGCTGGTATGAGAATACAAAATACTAAGAGGCAAGATAATTTAAAATGCTATTCCGTTTCAATGCCTAAAAAAAAGATCGTGTAAATTATTTGTCTAGCTTAGTCGTTAGCCGATGGCTTTGGCGAATTGAATAATGCTTTCACTTCCTTCCAAGGTTTCAAATCGTGATGATGAATTCGAATAGATTTTATATGCGAAGAAAACATACTGGCTTGTTTCATGGCGGTAACGTGTATCCCGTTTCGATAAAAATCATTGACCTCTTGTTCATTCTCCCATAAAGTCATCGTATACCAAACTTTCAAATTCCAATTACAAGAAAGTTTGTACTTCTTGCAAGGTGATTGCTTCAATTGCTCAATAATTTGCTGATTCAATTGCATAAAAGCCAACAATTTTGAATAAGCAGTTAATTCGATTTTTGTAACAGAGACAATCATTTAATGGGTGTTTTATTGTTTGTATTACATTGATTTTTTGCGCTATCTATACGTTTATTTTAAAGGGATGCCAAAAATTGATTCGCCGCGTTTAAGTGCGCTTGCTGACGCGTTTCGGGCATCTTATCGAATGTTCGAACCAACATCCCTAATCGAGGATTTTGCAAAAAATAGTTGCGATGCGTAGACATAAATCGCCAGAACAATCCATCCCAAACACTTTGCCAATCACCTTTTGGATAATCACTCATCTTCATCAAATAATTACTGCCACTAATATAGGGTTTGGTGGCCATGATACCTCCGTCTGAAAATTGACTCATTCCATAAACATTAGGAACCATTACCCAATCATAGGCATCAATAAAAAGCTCCATGAACCAGCGATAAACTTCATCTGGATCAAATTCGCAGAGCAGCATAAAATTACCTAATACCATTAATCTTTCGATATGATGGCAATATCCCGTATCGAGCACTTTTTTAATCGTGCTATCAATCGGTACAATACCTGTGGTGCCATTCCAAAAAGAGGCTGGTATCTTTCGTGTGAAACCCCAATAGTTTTTAGTCCGTTCTTCTGTCCCTTTCAAGACATATACAGCTCTAATAAATTCTCTCCATCCAATAATTTGTCGGATAAATCCTTCTACCGAATTGAATGGAATATCATGTTGCTGTATGTATTCTAAGGTTTGTTCAACAATATACTGAGGGGTTAGTAACCCTATATTTAACATGGGTGTCAGTATCGAATGATGCAATACATTTTCATCTTTTACAATCGCATCTTCAAATTCACCAAAAGAGAAAAATCGTGTTTCAAAAAAACCATGTAACCACTTTTTACTCTCATCAAATGTTGTGGGATAAATAAAATCATCATTTAAAACACCATAGTTAGTCGAAAAGTATTGTTGGGTATAGGCTTTAGCTTCTTTATAAAATTGATTCGGTGGTAAAAAGTTGACTTTAGGTGGTATGGCTCCTTTCGGGTATTTCAAACGATTTTCAGCATCGAACGACCATTTACCACCGATGGGCTGCTGCTGACTATCGACTAATATTTTGTTTTTGATTCGTTGATATTTATAAAAATCTGTTTGAAACATTCGTTTCTTTCCTGCAAAAAAATGGGTAAAGTCGTCGATGTCGCTAATGAATAATTTAGATTTAATTTTATTGGCTTTAACATGTGCTTGCCGACAAACATTTTCTATGCGTTGCTCCAACCAATGATCGGTGGTATCAATATAATCGAAGGTATCAATCCCTTCTGCCTTCATCGACGGAACCAATTTTCTAATATCCGAGAGCTCGTCTATAGCATCAATATAACGTACCTGAATGTTTTGTTGATGAAGGTAATTCTCATAAAACTTCATGGTGGCTCTGTGCAAACATATTTTTTGTTGGTGGAAATTATATTGCTTAAAATACAACCATTCCTCCACTAAAAAAATGGAGTCACATTGCAACATTTCATCGTTTACTTCAAACAATTGATGCGGAAAAACGATACCTACTTTCATTTTTTATTTTTATTTAATCTACATTGATCACTGCAATACTTCACCTCTTCCCACACTTTTTCCCATTTTTTTCGCCAAGAAAATGGTCGACCACATACCACACAAACGCGTTGTGGCAGAAATTCTTTTTTTACATTTTTCATTCGTGATGATCTGTTATTTTCATTTTTACAATTTCTTTTCACCGACACAACATCTTGTATTGTCCTACTTTTTGAGCAATTTCTCCACTTTTTTCCAATACCCAAAAAAAGATGGAAAATAAGCATTAACCTGTGGGACCATCCACGCGCGCTGCTCTTCTATTCCTGTATAGCCAATATTTAGAGGATGTTCTTTATAATAAATTTGGTCGAGGTGATGCTGCTGCACGAGCTCTTCAAAAGCACCCACAAATACTTGTATTCCTTCGATATTTTTGGACAAGTCGAGCATAAAATCAATACATTTTTTGCTGACTGGATGGGTATTAAAAAAATTCGGTTCCAATAATAAAACACGATTTCCTGCTTCGCCCTGATGCCAAAGTGGATCGAGGTTATAATAGTTATAGATAAACGTTGGTAAATTATTATCTACCTTAATGGTTAACTGCAGTGGCAGATCTATGGTTGAATCAAAAGTTTGTGTGGCTACTAATTTTGCTGGAATTTTCATGGTCGCTAAATCTTCATAACTCTTGTCTAGCATTGTATCCGACTGATTGGTACAGGTATATTTGTTAATGTTTTCTTGGTTGGCGAAATATTTTTTTTGGCTGTTAGCACCTGCCACCCATTGCCAGCTGCAGCTATTACTCGCCCAATCTCCATCGAGTAGATGATAATACATCCATTGCGACGGGTGTTTCCAATGCGATTTAGCAATATTGCAAACCAAAGAAGCCGTATACATTCTACAGTGATTATGCATATAACCATCTTGATACAATTGATGTATGGCTTGATCAATACCCGCAATACCTGTTTCACCGGCCATCACTGCCACTGGTATTTCGTGATTATGAACAGGCGTTTGTGGCTGTTTGATATCCGTTAAAACATTTTTATGTTGCGCCACGCGTTGAAAATAGTCGCGCCAACAAAGCTCTTTGGTAAATGATTCTATTTGCTTGGGTGAAAATCCTTTTTTTACAATGGATTGAAGCACTTGTTTTGTACTGATGACGCCTCTCGAAATATAAGGAGATAGATAGGTTACTGCACCATTGAGATAGTTTCTGTCATATCCATACTGAACCGGATCGATACCATCTATTCTTTCGAGTATAGATTTATAATCTGTTGGAAATTTAATCTGCATGCTATCGTTTACTAATTTTATTCAACGATATCGTTCTTTGCCTGGTGCATTTAAATCGAGTAATATCTGCGTTTCTCTTCTGTGTATGCTTCGTACGAATTCCTTGATTCACGCGCTGTCGCCATAAAGTAAAGCTAGCTCGCTTAAGCTCTCTGCGCATCAGTTTAATCACGTCAGCTTCGGAAAAGCCAAACTGCGTTTTGATGGCTTCGAATGGGGTTCTATCTTCCCAAGCCATTTCAATGATTCGATCTATCTCTGCAGGTGTTAACATCTGAAAATCTCTTTGCAGGGAATAACGAAAAAAGCGATAAAAATGTTTAAGGATTCATTCTTTGGAAGGTCGCTTGAATCATTTCTGGAGTTGCCTTCACCAGCATTTCGCTAAAACCAAAAGTTAATTCTTGACTTCCTGCTTATGCCTTGTCAATAATTTTTCGTGCAATTTTTACGACCATTGATCGAGGCGCAAATCTCACGGTATTCACCATCAACCAATTCATCCATCCATGGATAGCAACCGTTTTATCTTGAAGCATTGCCTCATAACCATATATCGCTACTTCTTCTGAAGTAGGTATTTTTTTTCCACTAAATAAGGCGCTTTCTTCCATGGCTGCTGCTGCTTGAAATCCACTTTCGGTGGCACCTGGACAAAGGGCAGTAACACGCACGCCTTTATCAGCTAATTCATTGGCGAGTGCCTCAGAAAAACTTAATACATACGCTTTTGTCGCCGCATACACTGCCATGAATGGTATCGGTTGAAAAGCAGCACTAGAAGCCACATTCATGATTTTACCTCCTCTTCTTTTAACCATGTCTTGGAGATATAATTTTGTAAACTGGGTTAATGCCGTGATGTTTAAGTTTAGCATTTGTAATTCTTTATTCCAATCACTATCCGCAAACATACCGAAGTCGCCAAAGCCCGCATTATTGATTAAGTAATCTATCTGTATATTGAGTTGTGTGGTTTCGTTATACACTTCTTGAGGGGCATTGGGTGCAGAAAGATCTTTACCAATAGTATGCACTTTAATGTTGAATTGCTTTTCTAGACTGGCTTTTAGCTCGTCGAGTTTGGTTTTATTTCTGGCGACTAAAACTAAGTTTCCGCCTTTTGCGGCATGTACTTTGGCTAATTCTAAACCAATACCACTAGATGCTCCTGTAATTAATGCAGTTGTCATGTTTTTGAATTTAATTTTAGCACAAAATTAGTAGAAGATTTCGAACCTACAACAGTAGAGTATGGTCTATACTTGTTATTTATTTTTAGACCCTTTATATTTGCCCTATGTTAATTAATGAATTATCGAAACTGACGGGAATAACCACCCATACCATTCGGTTTTATGAAAAGTCGGGCTTGATTCAAGGCAAGCGTGATGGCACAATAAAATCGAATAATTATTTTCATTACGATGAAGAAACGGTAGAGAAATTGGCTTTAATTAGAGATGCTAAATCTGTTGGATTTACCATTAGTGAAATTGCGCAGCTCATTCATGCGTGGTATACCAATGAAATATCGACAGCAGAAAAATTAGCTGTACTAGACGAAAAATTAGTTTCTATCGAAGAAAGAATTAAACAGCTAAAAGAAATGAAAAAATTGATTGGCCAGTTTAAAAAAGAGGTGATACAAAACGATTGCTAAATCGACCTTTTAGGATAGAGAGATGAATTTTTTCGAATGATTTTGATTTTTTTCTTAGCAACATGTAACTTATCTTTTCATTTTCGACTTGCATACTTCATGCTAAGGTTATTGAATGGATAGTCGATAATAAAAAAACAAATACCACGCGTACCATCCTTACTACACTGACTAGCGTTATTAAAAAGACGATAGTGCTGCATGAGGGAATGGCAGCAGGCCCCAACTTGTTGGGCACTGCCGAATGCCCGACCCCTCTTGGCCAACTTTGTTGCGACAAGTGGGGGCATGCCCAAACCTTATCACCCATCTTATTTTTCGCACAAAATAGTTGGTGTATCTATATTGTACAATCGAAATCGCCTTTGTTGAAATGTCAAAAAGATTATAGTTTACACAATATTATTTATCGCATTTTCGTATAAGGTTAAAAGTGACTCGTGAAAATATGGCAGAAAGTAAAGATAAAAAGCAAGCAAGCAAACCCAAAGCACCGTCGGCAACGTCCGCAGGTAAAGGCATTGGCGAATTAATCACCGATAAGCGAATCCCAATTGTTTTGGGCATTTTGTTTTTATTAGGTTCTTTTGTGTTAGTTATTTCGCTCACCTCCTACTTATCGTCGTACCAAGCAGATGAATCTGTGGTGCTTGCCCCGACAAGAAGTGACGCGGTCAACAATTCTGCTGGTCCGTTTGGGGCGATTATTGGCAGTTTTTTCTTCGACAAACTATTTGGATTTGGTTCATTTCTTTTCGTGCTCATTTTTGGCACCTTAGGCATCAATTTATTATTGCGCAAAAAGATTTTTCGTGTCACCAAAATTACGCTCTACTCAATCCTCACCATGGTTTGGTTTTCGATGATAGCCAGCTATGTGCAAATGGCTTTTCGACTCGATAGCGGACTGAGTTGGGGCGGGGCCTTTGGCGAATATTTGACCGGTATAGAAGGCGTGCTTACCATCAATTTAAAAGTAGTGGCCACGGGTGCTATTTTGGTCGCTGGGTCGCTCATTATCGCTGTTTTCTTCGGCCTTACTTTCGACTTTATGTCGAGATGGATAGAGGCTTTAAAAACGATTGGAACGAAGAAAAAATTAGCAGCGGATGACCTTAATGATATAGATGGTGATGAGAAAAGAGTGGTACCCGGAACAGATATCTCTATTTTTGAAAAAGACAAACTCGAAGAGGCCGCAGTAGCAGCAACCCTTTCACCGACGCCTGTCAAAAATCAAAATGAATTTGTGCACCGCTTAGAATTAACGGAAGATGATCTCGATGAAACAGAAGAAAATGAAGAGGAAGACTTGGTATCAGGAATTACTTCAACCAATGTAAATATACCCGACACTGATTTCGAAATCAATATTCCGGAAGATAATATCGATTCATATACCGATGAAACATTAACAGATCGAGAAATAGATGACGAAGAAGAAGAGTTACTAGACGATAGCGAACCCGACAGCCCAAGCGACTTTGCAGAGATGGACCCCTTCATGAATAGCAAAGGCGAATACGACCCCACGCTTTCATTGAGTAAATATAAATTTCCGGATGTTAATTTATTAGAGGAACATGGCTCAGACAAAATAAAAATTGATAAGGTAGAGCTTGAGAAAAACAAGAATCAAATTATTCAGACCTTAATCAATTACAAGATTGAGATATCGAAAATTATGGCTACCGTCGGGCCTACAGTTACCTTGTATGAGATTGTACCAGCACCAGGCGTAAGGATTTCGAAAATAAAAAGTTTGGAAGATGATATCGCCTTGAGCTTAGCTGCCTTGGGTATTCGTATTATCGCTCCTATTCCCGGCAAAGGAACCATTGGGATAGAGGTACCGAACGTGAATAAAGAAATTGTATCGATGCGTTCGATGATTGGATCGGAGAAATTTAAAAATTCGACGATGGATTTACCTATTTGTTTAGGAAAAACAATTTCGAACGAAATCTATATTGCCGACTTAGCAAAGATGCCGCATCTATTGATGGCTGGGGCTACCGGACAAGGTAAATCAGTAGGAATTAATTCTATTTTAGTATCCTTATTATATAAAAAACATCCTGCTGAGTTAAAGTTTGTATTAGTAGATCCGAAAAAAGTAGAACTTTCTATTTATTCGGCGATTGAAAAACATTTTTTAGCGAAATTACCAGGCGAGGCAGATGCCATTATTACCGACACGCGCAAAGTGGTAAGTACCTTAAACGCCTTATGTATCGAGATGGATATGCGGTATGACTTACTCAAAAAAGCAAATGTTAGAAATCTAAAAGAATACAATGCCAAATTTGTGGCACGCAAATTAAATCCACACAAAGGACATAAATACATGCCGTTGATTGTGGTGATTGTAGATGAGTTTGCCGATTTGATAATGACCGCAGGGAAAGAAGTAGAAATGCCGATTGCCCGAATTGCCCAATTAGCGAGAGCCATAGGTATTCACTTAATCTTAGCCACGCAGCGACCGTCGGTGAATATTATTACAGGTACTATTAAAGCCAATTTCCCGGCACGAATTTCGTTTAAGGTGGCCTCAAAGATTGATTCGAGAACGATTTTAGATATGGGCGGTGCCGACCAACTCATCGGTAGAGGGGATATGTTATTGAGTTTGGGTAGCGACCTCATTCGTTTGCAATGTGGATTTGTAGATACACCAGAAGTAGATAAAATTGTGCATGCAGTAAGCGTACAACAAGGATTTGGAGAAGCCTTTTTATTGCCCGAAGTGATTGATGAAACCAATTTAGATGGCGGCGGCAAGGGTGGCATTGCAGCGGGCGATAGAGATGATATGTTTGAAGATGCTGCTAGAATTATTGTTCAAAATCAAATGGGCTCTACTTCTTTAATACAGCGCAGGCTGAAGCTAGGCTATAACAGAGCGGGTCGATTGATGGATCAGTTAGAAGATGCAGGAATCGTTGGACCTAACCTTGGCAGCAAAGCTAGAGAAGTGTTATATAACAATGAACAAGAATTGGAACGATATTTGGATACGATGAAATAATAGGTGCTGCAGCAGGTACTTTAAAAAGCAACTAGCTCCTCCCCTATTCACCACCAATGAAAAAAAAACTATGACTAAATTTAAATTCTTGGCCTTATTGGCTTTTTTAACAGGTAGCTTTTTTACGATGCAAGCGCAATCAGATGCAGAAGCCACTGCTTTACTAAAAAAAGTAAGCGCTAAATATAAAAGCTATACCACCACCACGACTGATTTCACGATTAGCATTCATGAGCCTGAAGCCAAAACTGATATCATCAAAAAAGGAAAACTTTTTCTTAAAGGTGCTAAGTTTAAATTACAAATAGATGAAGTAATATCATTTTGCGATGGTAAAAATATTTGGAATTATTTACCCAAAGAAAAACAAGTACAAGTAAGTCTTTACGATAAAAATGATGGATCAGTATCGCCTGAAAAAATATTTTCGATTTGGGAAAAAGATTATATGTATCGCATCAAAGAAAAGAAAACGCTAAATGGTAAAGCGGTTACCATTATAGAACTATCGCCAGCCACCAACAAAAGTGCCTCTATTTTTAAAATAGATGTTACTATCAACCCTGCGACTAACGAATTGCTGTCCTTTTTGGTGTATGAAAAAAATGGAACACGAACCACTTATACCGTAAATACCGTTATTCCGAACACGGTATATGCTGATACCTATTTTATCTTCGACCCCAAATTATATAAAGGAGTAGAAGTGATTGAGCTACGACAATAGGCTGATAAAAAAATTAATTGAGGCCTCGTTCTGTTTTTATCTTTTCGTATGCCACTTGCAATTCTTGAAATTTTTGGCGGGCGATCTCTTGATCTTTTAGAGGCTGGTGCAGCCATCTATCAGGGTGATATTTCAAGACCAATTTTCGATAGGCTGTTTTAATTTCAACATCGGTGGCCGTTTTACTCACTTTCAAGATGGAGTAATACGTATCCATAAAAGTATATGAAGTA
>Ga0164294_10006517_pt1 | contig 9995 bp, 8 predicted proteins | sample GEODES005metaG_FD_111479 | JGI IMG/M metagenome (GOLD analysis project Ga0164294, IMG submission 111479) | Oligotrophic lake water microbial communities from Sparkling Lake, Wisconsin, USA - GEODES005 metaG | ecosystem: Environmental > Aquatic > Freshwater > Lake | place: USA: Sparkling Lake...
AAGTCCAATTGGTCAAGTCAAGTCAAGAGTGACTTGAAGTGGAGCGCTCCTTGCGTAGTTGCGACTTTAAATCTTGATGTTGACTTGACTTGAAGTTTAAAACGTCTAACGTGTAGAGGGAATGAGGGATCGACTCAGTACATGTAAAGCGGCGCTCATGCGAGACTCGCTTGTGTGTGTGAATCGTGTGTGTTGTCTCGCAACCCGTGACTTGATTGACAAGTTGACGCCTCGGAGGGCGTGATGAATCATGATGAATTTCATCGACCGTCTCGCAGCGAGAAACAAAGCTCGGAGCCGAGCACTCACGGCTCGCCTGACAGCGTCCATGTGGCGTGTCGTCGTCGCATGCCTTCCCGTGGCGTCATTGGCGTTTGCGCCGTCGGCGACCGTACATCTCGGCGCGCCGCGCTCCGCACTGCTGCCACGCTCGGCGGCGCTCTCGATGCACGCCCGTGCCGCCAACCTGCAGCCGCAGCGCCTCGAGTTGGCAGCGGCGACGGTCGCCCAACCCGCTGCAGCGTGGATGCGCGCAGCTTCCCGGTTCGCGCTCGCGCTCGCTACGGTGCTGCTCACGCTCACCCTGCACGCCGGGCGCGCCTTCGCCGTCACGGCCGCCAAGCGCGCTCGCAAGGCCGTGGCGCCCTCGGCGGTCGAGAGCTTGCTCACGGGCAACACGCTCAAGTGGGCAGTGTGCGGCACGGTGCTCGGCGCCATGTTCGTCTTCCGCAGAGAGGAGCAGCCCCTGCTGACTGAGACGGTCATCCACGAGGAGCCGGCCGCCCGGCCCGCCCAGGCCGCGCGCGACAACGCCTCCGACCAGCCGGCCGAGGGACTGATGCCGATGAGTTTCGATGTGGACGACTCGTCGATCCACTCGGCGATGCTCAAGCGCATGCAGCAGCTCGCGCGCGAGCAGGGCGAGGCTGCCGCCAAGCCTGAGACGCCGCCGCCCGCGCCGCCCGCCGACGCGACTCGAGGTGGGCTGGGGATGCTCGAGCGGCCGAGTGAGGAGGGACCGAGTGAGGAGGGAGGGCTGCTTGACGGCGAGCCGCCCGTCACCTTCCCGCCCGGCTTCCCGCTCGTCAACAACTTCGAGGAGGACTTTGACGCGAAGCCCGCGGCCAGCGAGGAGCAGATCGCCATGCTGAAGCGCATGTTTGGCGGCGCCTAGGCCGAGTGAGAGGCGCGTCTCAAGGCGTCCGCGAGGGGTCGAGAAGGCGTGTCCACGTGTCTGTAGAGGCGCCGCGGCGCGCTCGACGGGGCGTCCGTGGGGTAATCGAGTCGGCGCGTTCGATGTGGGGCCATGCGATCGGCCCTTTGTCGTGGGAGGTTTTGTAGATCAAACTTCAAAGATCAAAAAGTCGAAAGAAAAAGTCGATGCAAGTGAAACACTGAGTGTGTAAAGTGGCGGAGGGCACCGGTAAGGAGAAGGAAGCCTTCGTGTCCTACGACTTCAAACTTCGCCACAAACTGGGCGGTAGCTTGCGCGAATCGGCGACGAAACTGAACTCGGGCCGCTCTGTGAAACTGGCAAGACCCTGCGTCGTCGGAGGCGTCGACATCGCTCACGCCTGGCCTATCGGCCTGGACGACTGTCATCTCAGCGCGTCTGCGCCCTTAGCGTGGCACCGATGAGCGTCGAGGAGGCAGAGGCGTATTCGCAGAAGCATAAGATTGCCGATCGGCTCACTGAGGCGATCAACAGCGCGCTGGCGGAGCAGCCCGAGGGTGCTGGTGCACCACTGCTGCACATGGCGAGGGTGCTTCGCGAGAAGGCGGGAGCGCCGCCGGCCGAGCCACCATCGCCCACGTCGGGCGTGACGCTCAGCCCAGGCACCGCCGAGTACCTGAAAAAGCACGAGCTCAATGAGGTGATGCAGCAGGCGATCTCCTCGCTCGTAGAGGCGATGCCCGAGGAGCCGATCGAGTTCCTCGCGTTGGCGCTCGAGGCGAAGGCGAGCGCGCTGTACGTCGGCACTCCGTCCTTCACGAATGTCGCGGATGTGCGCTCTGCCTTCATCAACTACTTCAAGGACGATTGCGCGCACACCTTTTGGCCGTCGTCGCCGGTCGCGCCGCTGGACGACCCGACGCTGCTCTTCATCAACTCGGGCATGGCCCAGTTCAAGCCGCATTTCCTGGGCCGGTGCGACCCCAACTCGGCCATGTCTAAGCTCAAGCGCGCCGCCAACACGCAGAAGTGCATCCGCGCGGGCGGCAAGCACAATGACCTCGATGACGTGGGCAAAGACAATTACCACCACACCTTCTTCGAGATGCTCGGCAACTGGAGTTTCGGCGACTACTTCAAGGAGGAGGCCATCAAGTGGTCGTGGACGCTGCTGACCGAGGTGTACAAGATCCCCAAGGACCGGCTCTACGTCACCTACTTTGAGGGCAATGAGGCGCAGGGCGTGCCCGCGGACCTCGAGGCGCGCGAGATCTGGGCCAAGTACGTGCCGCGCGAGCGCATCCTCGCGGGCAACATGAAGGACAATTTTTGGGAGATGGGCGACACGGGGCCGTGCGGCCCTTGCTCCGAGATCCACTACGATCGCATCGGCGGCCGCGACGCGGCCCATCTCGTCAACGACGGCTGCGTCGGACGTAACGGCCAGCCCATCCCCAAGAAGGGGACGGTGGTCAAGGGACATACCGTCGGTGTGGCGGATCCAAACGTGCTCGAGATCTGGAACAACGTGTTCATGCAGTTCAACCGCGAGAAGGACGGCTCGCTCACGCCGCTGCCTAAGCCGTGCGTCGACACTGGCATGGGTCTCGAGCGCGTGAGCTCCATCCTGCTCGGCAAGCGCTCCAATTACCAAATCGATGTGTTCACCACGACCTTCGAAGCGATCCACAAGCTCGCGCCCGCGGGCACGAAGCCGTACGAGGACAAGTACGGCGCCGAGGACCCGGACGGCGTGTTCATGGCATACCGTGTGGTCGCCGACCACATTCGCACTCTCACCTTCTCCCTCACCGACGGCGCCACTCCCTCATCGGAGGGTCGCGGCTACGTGCTCCGTCGCATCCTGCGCCGCGCGGTGCGCTACGGCTCCGAGAAGCTCAACATGCCCGAGGGCTTCTTTGCGCAGCTGGTGGACTCGCTGGTGGCGTGCATGGGCGGCGCCTTCCCCGAGCTCGCCAAAGATCCCGAGCGCGTCAAGGCCATCCTGCGCGAGGAGGAGGAGATCTTCTCGCGCACGCTCAAGAAGGGCATCCTCGAGCTCGATAAGCGGTGCAAGAAGCTCGGAGGCGCGACGGTGCTGCCTGGCGACGATGCGTTCCGTATGTACGACACGTACGGCTTCCCGCTCGACCTGACCGTGCTCATGTGCGAGGAGAAGGGTCTCTCCGTCGACACGGCCGGCTATGAGTCTGAGATGGCCAAGGCCGTTGAGCAAGCACGCAAGGGCGGCAACTTCAACGCCGACGAGGCCATCGATGTGGCCGCTGACGAGGTGGACACGCTGAAGACGAAGATGGGCCTGCCGCCCACGGACGACATGCCCAAGTACACGTGGGACTCGGCTGCTGGCACGGGCGGTCCGCTCGGCTCCAAGCTGCGCGCCATCCTCAACGTCAAGAAGGTCTTCCTGGACGAGGCGAGCGCGGCGAGCGGTCTGGTGGGCGTCGTGACGGATGCGACGTCCTTCTACGCTGAAGCGGGCGGTCAGGTGGCGGACACTGGCACGATCGTCTCGGCCGAAGGCGCGAGCCTCGCCGTCGAGTCCGTCCAAAAGTACGGCGCGTACGTGCTGCATATCGGCAAGATGACCGTCGGAACACTCAAGCTTGGCGATGAGATCTCTCTCCAAGTTGACTACGCACGGCGCGCGCTCATCGCCAAGAACCACACGGCGACGCACATGCTCAACTTGGCGATCAAGGGCGCGCTCGGCATGGCGTGCGACCAGCGCGGCTCGCTCTGCGACGCGGACAAGTACCGCTTCGACTTTGCGTACGGCAAGCCACTCACGATGGACGAGCTGCTCGCGACCCAGAAGCATGTCAACGAGCAGATCGCCGCCGCGCTGCCCGTGCAGATCCAGGTGACTGGCCTCGAGGGAGCCAAGACGATCCGCGGGCTGCGCGCCGTCTTCGGCGAGCAGTACCCGGACCCGGTGCGCGTGGTCTGCGTGGGCGGGCCGGGCGTGCAGCAGATGCTCGATGCGCCCGACACCCCCGAGTGGGAGACGTACTCGGCTGAGTTCTGTGGTGGTACCCACATCGGCAACTCGAAGGAGATTGAACACTTTGTGCTGCTCAGTGAGGAGGGCCTCGGCCGTGGCGTGCGCCGTGTGCTCGGTGTGACGTTCGAGAAGGCCAAAGCCGCCTTCGCGGAGGCCGAGAGCCTCAAGTCGCGCTTCGACAAGGCCGAGAGCCTCAGCGGTGACGCGCTCGTCGCCGAGAACACAGAGCTGCTCAAACTCCTCGAGACGGCCATTATCCCGGTGGTCGATCGCAAGACTCTCCAGGACAAGATCATGGTGCTCAAGAAGAAGGTCGTCGATGCTGAGAAGGAGGCCGCCAAGGCGGGCGCCGGGGCAGCCAAGGAAGAGGCCGAGGCGCTCGCCGATGGCGCCGCCGCGACTCCAACCGCGCCTCTCGTGGCGCTTCTCGCGGCGGAGGCGGATGCCAAGGGTCTCGAGGGGGCCATGAGCGTCGTGACGGCCAAGGTGCCGGGCGCGCCCGTGATGCTCATCGGCAAGGGCAAGGCGCTTGCCGCGCTCGCGGTCGTGCCTCCGGAGCTTGAGGCCAAGCTGAATGCTAAAGATTGGATCAACGCGGCGCTTGAGTGTGCGGGCGGCAAGGGCGGCGGCAAGGCCGGGCGCGCACAGGGAGCGGCACGCGACGCGGCCAACGCCGCCGAGGCTGCGGAGGCGGCCAAGAAGTACGTGGCGGAGAAGCTCGGCTGAGCACGCGTAGCACCAAAGGGACGAGGGTGGCATGCCAGCCTATCGGACGCGCCTGCACAGAGCGAATGCATGCGGCAAGGGTTTCTAGAGTGGCCGAGAGTCGCTCTTAGTGTGCGCTCTCCAAGAGGCCATGCCAAGAGGCGCAGCCCTCTCGTTCCGATCGACCGGACGGACGGTGTCCACAAAAGAAGAGGACGCGTCAGAGGAGAGGACGCGTTCGGTGGCTGCTGGCCTGCCCGTCTGCGTCTCGCGGGCGTTTGAATAACATCGCGTCTACGCGTCAACAAAGCGTCACGTCTGCGTTCATGTTGGGATTTACACCAGAAATGTTCAGGACAAAGCCACGCAACGCAGTACCCGGTAACACATAGCTGTCGAGACATCGAGGACACCATGCGAGTCATCTCACACATTGGTCATGCACCCGGCGTCATCCGATCATGCCACTTGTATGCATGCACATAGTTGCGCTCGATCAATCCTTTTTCTTCTCGGCCTCGGCCTTGGCCTCAACCTTCTCGAGGGCCTCTGCCTTCGCTAGCTCGCTGATAAACCTGTGTGGCGACACGCGAACGTCAGCCAGACAGCGTGGATGGGCAACGCTGCTCACTCTGAACCGGCACTGCAACACACTGCGAACGCATCTGCTGCACGAGGCGGGACGTGCGGGTGCTGGCGCTGCACGCACCACACCACAAGGACGAGGAGCACGATCGACATGAAGAGGAAGATGCTTACGTGCAAGCGGATCGTCTGTGCGATACAGGGCCCAGGATGAAGTCAGCAGCGTGATGCGATCACGAATAAAGCATTACACACGTACCGAGTCCTGGATGATGCAAAGCATGCCGGAGAGCACGATAATGAGGCTAACGAGCGACAGCTTGAGCGTGGTGAAGACACCAGGACTCACGCCTGGCTTGAGCAGCTCATCGAGCCAGCCCGGCAGGCCGGAATCGTCGGGCGTGGCCGCGACAGCCATCAGGGTCGCAATTCACGAGTCGCGGAGCGGGAGTCGAACCGGTAAAAAGACACCGGGGGAGCCGGGACACACACCTCACAGCACTCTCCTCACAGCTCGCTTCGAAATTGGAACAAAAAGTCGAGTGTCGCCGAGTGCGTCGGCGTGAGCGGGAATACGCAGCTGGCCTCGTCGTTTGGCGCGCGGCGTCATGTCAGAGCGCCCGCCGTCTACGTGCCTATTCCTGCCTGAGCTGCCTGCCGACCTCACGGACCAAGTGCTCGAGCGTCACTTCCGTGGTTTCGTTGGCTACGACAGTTCCCGCACAAAACATGACCGCAACGGAAGGCTCGTCGGCTTCGTTGAATTCACCACCGTGGATGATGCTGTCCGCTGCCGTGATAGCATGCAAGGCGCATCGCCCTTCCCTGGGGTCCACTGGCAAATCCACTTTTCCAACAACACGCAGAGCCGTCCGACCGCTTCAGCCAAGCGCCAGCGCAGCGAGGAGTCTGAGCCGCCCCTCGCCCAACGCAACAGTTTTCCGATGGAGCCCCCGCGGCCTATGGCCCCCCCGGCGGTCGTGTACGGACGCGACGATCCTCGCTATGCGCCGCCACCTCATCATCATAACTCTCCGCTACCGCCCACGCCGTCCGGCTATGGTGCGCCGTATGCGCCGTCCGCGTACGGCAGCTACGGCGCGCCGCCCCCCTCCGACCCGCTAGCTATGCAGCCGCAGCCAGCCAACTACATCGGCATGCATCTTCCGCACGATGCTTCGAGCACGCTGTACATCGAGGGCCTGCCTACCGACGCGACCGATCGCGAGGTCGCGCAAGTATTCCGTCGGTACGAGGGCCTAGGCTTCCGCTCCATCCGGATGAGCTCCATCAAATCCTCTCGCAACCCTGGCACCAACCTGTTCTTATGCTTTGCCGAGTTCGACAATGCGCACCAGGCGACCGTGGCGCTGTGCGGGCTGCAGGGCTACCGCTTCGACACGCGCGTCGACGGAGAGAAGAGCGGCATCCGTATCTCGTATGCTAAGGCGAAGGGCGGGGGAGGCGGCCAGAGGGGGGAGGGGGGCGGCCAGCGGGCGCCACCGGGAGGGCCTCCACCCCCCGCTGCCATGCCCCAGGCGCATTCGAGTGACGAGCGTGGCTACGGGCACGCGCCGCCGCGCCACGAGCTCGAGCGGCGCGAGAGTCGAGGCGGCGGCGACGACCGTGGCGGCGGCGGCGGTGACGAGCGTCGAAGCGGCGGCGGCCGCGACACTTACTACGATGAAGGACTGAGTACGGGTAGCCGCGGGGCGCGTGGGTATGACAACGACCGGAGCGGCTACCGGCGCGATGGGCGCGAGCACAGCGACCGTTACGGTGAGGAGTATGAAGACTCGGAGCGCGGCGATGACGAGCTATTTCACCGTGCAGACAATGTCAGCGTGCAGGGCATCATTGACTGACACGTGTGTGACTGACCGGGGACCTCAGATGACAATCTCAGCCCCGGAGGTGACATCTCGAAGAAGATGATGCTGAGGGGAAGGGTCGTTTGAATGAGTTGGGACGCGCGCACTGCACAAAGCGGCTATGGTAAAGTGGGCACGGGCTTGTGCTATACGACGGCGTCACGCAGAGAGGAGAGGGACGCGCGCTCGACTTTCTGTATATCATACAACCGCGCGTGTCGACTGTGCGAGCCGAGGGCAGAGGCGGCGGACTCGCGGGCGCGGGGCCGGGCACATACAACCCACGCTGCTCGGTGACGGGGCTAAGTCGTAACATAAGTCGTACGCGGGGTGCCCAATTGGGGGTGCCAGGGCGGCCCCGCCTTGACAGTAATCAGTATTCAACAAATAACAGTGTATTCAACACTGCATGACACACACACAGCGTGTTACTCAATGTCATCGGATTCCGCTGCGCGAGTACCCACGACCGCAACAAACGGGTCGCCACCCAATCCGCTGATGCTCCCTAGCTGGGCAAGTAACGACGTGCCGCCGCCCACGATTTCGATGTCGCTGAACCCTCCTGCAGCTCGCATGTAGTCCTTGACCAGCTTTGCGCGCGTCGCCATCCCGCGGTCGATCCATCCTTGGATCGCTTTAGGGAAGAAGAATTTGTCCGTAAAGGAGACGATCAGGACACCGTGCGGTTTCAGCGCCCGCGCGCATTCGGCGAATACGGCCTCGGGCTCTTGCAGATACTGGACACCCGCACAGCAGAGGATCGCATCGTAGCTCGCCGTGGCAGCAAACGGGAGCGACGGTTCGATGTTGAGGTCGGCCACGTGCCTCTCGGAGAGCGCCGGGTTGGCAGCCAGCTCGTCCGCATTCATACCGTGCCCAGTCACGTAGAGTTCACACAGCCGGTCCTCTGGCAAGTGTGATACATGTGATGCCATTAAGTCTAGAACGCGCGAGCCAGAGATTCGCTCGTTGTACAGGTTCGTCAGTGCCGTCACAAAGGCATCATCGCAGTGCGTAACCAGCTTCGGTGATTCGTAAAAGTTGCTGTCTGGGGAGGTGTTGAGCTTGCGACGGTCCAATGCGGTCACACGGCCAATGGGAGCGCGCACAATGCTGGCGCGCACAGTGCAGCCAAGGGCCAATGCGAAGAAATAACCGGATTGCATGACCTACAAATCAAAAGGACCTGCAATGAGCAGGGCGGCGACAGCCACATCAAAGATCAAACTTGAGAAAGGGTCAGTTGAATCGACACACAAGGTCAAACTTGCGAAAGGGTCAGTTGAATCGACACACAAGGTACCGACCAGCCACTACCACACGAAACACTGCCACGCAGTGGTCGCGTCGATCAAACTTGCGAATAAGGTCAGCTCAAACGTGAAAGACTGACGAAACCTCTTTATGATCACACTGACCAAGCGCCTCAATAGCTCAGCGCTCCGCGGTCAATACGCGATGGTGTCGCCTCGATTACGCCTCGATCGCGACGCCTAACGCCGCTAACGTAACCCGAACAGACGCCGACGGAGCACACAAGTTACAAGTTCTGCGTTGTTAGCGGCCTTGTCACTCACCCGGCACGCACATCACCCCACGCAGGCCGCCCCACCCGCACCTGGCTTCATTCACAACACACCAATACGAGAACAATGAGATTTGAGTCTCGTCTCGACCCTCACCCCCCGCCCCACCGGCCGCGGTATCGGAGCGACGGTGGCTAAAGCGACGGACAAGGCGGACAAGGTAGCAACAGACAAGGTGGCCAAGGCAGACAAGGCCGTGATGAGTCATCAGCTCCAACTCGATCCCACAGCTCTCGAAGCCGAGCTACGCAGCCTGGGCGAGACGAATCGGGTCTCCGAGGCTCCTGGCTCCTCTGCCGGGCGTCAAGGTGGCGAGGAGTGTATCCGCAAAGGTCGCGTGTCCCTGCGTGTATAAGGAGTGTATCCGCAAAGGTCGCGTGTCCCTGCATGCGGGTTTACTCGGACGTCTCGGCCATTTACTCGGACGTCTCGGCCATTTACTCGGACGTCTCGGCCATTTACTCGGACGTCTCGGCGGCCATCTGTTGGTCCATGTGCTGCTCAGTGAGCTCCTTTGCTTTCTCCGGATCCTCCGCGTCGCTCTTTGAGCGTGACGAAACCGACGACCGGCCCGCACCGCTGATGAGCGTCGACTGTATGACCGCGCCAAAGTTGTCCTCGTTTGACCATGCCGCGAGCGACACGAGGATGAAAGCGATGACCAGCCCGAGTATGAGGACAATGTAAGCCACCGAAAGGATAATCTGCGTGGGCCCCAGGCCAAGAGCCTCAGCGCCCTCGGCCGTGAAGGACTTGAGCAGCAGCGACCAGCTATTGACGAACTCCTGCTGGGAAACCGAGCCGCTGCAGTCGATGTCACATAGTGCGAAGAGTCGCTCTTTCTGCGACTCGGACATGTTCAGGTCGAGCAGGGTGAACACCGCCATGAACTCTTCCTTCGTCAACTCTCCGTCGCCCTGCTGGTCAAGCAACCGAAAGATCGCCTCGGGCGAGACTTTGATCTGCCTCGTGCCGTTGCTTGCGTCCTCTCCCTCGCCGCCACCAGCACCCTTCTCGATGTCGCCGGCCGCCTTTCCTGGTGGATC
>Ga0164294_10006519_pt1 | contig 9994 bp, 19 predicted proteins | sample GEODES005metaG_FD_111479 | JGI IMG/M metagenome (GOLD analysis project Ga0164294, IMG submission 111479) | Oligotrophic lake water microbial communities from Sparkling Lake, Wisconsin, USA - GEODES005 metaG | ecosystem: Environmental > Aquatic > Freshwater > Lake | place: USA: Sparkling Lake...
GACCAAATGTGGGAAGACCACTTCAACGATTAGGAGATAACTATGCAAGGTCTATGCACAGGTCATGAGAACCCTGACCTATGGTTCAGCGAGTCTATTGACAGCGACGGAAGTAATTCCCATACCAATGACAATACTCCCGAGTATAGAGAGCGTCTTGCTAATGTAAAGACCGCGATAAGTATCTGTAATGCATGCCCTACTAAGGCTGAATGCTTTGATGAAGGTATGAAAAGAGAGAACTTAGACAATGGGATTTGGGGTGGCACTCTACCTGGTGAGCGTGTCTTACTTGCAAATGTTTCATTGACATGGAACAATCGCAGGCAGATGATTAACTTTGCACACAAGGTAAGGGCAACCCAATGAAAGCGATAACATTCTTGCTACTCGTAGTGGTAGCATTGTTCTTATACGAAACTCCAACGAGCGAACCACAACTAAAAGAAACAGTTCAGACTGCGTGGAGTAAAGTAGATAGCAAGGCATACGCTAGAGATAAACTCAGCGAGTGGCAAGATACACAATGGTCATGTCTCAACAGTTTGTGGGCTAAAGAATCCGCATGGAATCCTGAAGCATTCAATCCTGTCCGTGTAATGGGGAAGCACGCGGGTGGGATACCACAACTGTTGGGACTTGACCCTGACACACCAGCACCACGACAAATAGAGCGCGGGCTTGATTATATTTACTACAGATACGGCACGCCATGTGATGCATGGTCTCACTGGAAAAGGAATGGTAACTACTAATGGCTAAACATGTAACAGAAATGAAACCTGATTACACACAGGCTATGGACATACGCGGTACACCTACACTGGTATGCCCATGTGGCTGTGAGATTTGGAATCTTAAGACAGTCTTTGATGACGACGGAGAGATTGCTATGTACTTCCTTGACATGGAGTGTGCTGAGTGTGGTACACTAGCAACAGCACCAATGCCTGAGGGAACGGAGATAGAAGATGACTGAGTTTCTAAAAGATATAGTAGAGGGACGTGCATTCGAACAAGCACAGCGTGATTGGAGTGGTTCAATACATAGTCTAGACATACCAAGATTTACATCAGACCCATGGGCAGAAGACTTTATCTACCCAACGAATGAGGATTTAGGTACAACATAATGGCAAGTTATGAATACAAATGTGAAGTTGACTCAAGCATTGTTACAATCAGTAGAGGTATGACCGACGATGAAATCATACCTTACTGCGACAGTTGCAACGAGCCAATGGTAAGGGTGTACAGTGCACCACCTGTCAAGTTCAATGGCAGTGGATTCTATTCAACGGGAGGGTAACAATGGTATGCGAGATATGCGATGACGGCGGTTGTTCAGTGTGCTTTAAGGCAGAGAGCGACGAACTACAGTTTGCTAGCATGAAAGAGATTGAAGAGTTCTATAATATAAATGGGGAGACATTGCATATGGACCCAGCGGAGATGGACTTAGAGGACATGGTACAAGAGATGATAGATAGTGAGATTGATTTTGATAAAGAGTTCGACCCGAATGCAGAATAAGAATGGGTTGGTTAACTAAATACTTCCCACTCTTACTACTGCTATCAATCACATTGATATGTGTGACTGTGTTAACCTATATCATTCTGCTTCTTGGGAGTCTTGTGACTCTTCTGTTTCCGTGGACGATATAAAATCAACATCATTGTACGGCCTGTAGCCACCCAACTTAACAACCAACCGCTTGACGGCTCTGTTACCCCTCATGCGTGCGGTGTCATCACTACCTAGAGATAAGAAGTTTGCTATCTCTTTGTAGTCCATAGACTCTGCATATCGGAAGAAGAGTATTTTTCTATCCTCTTTACTTAACTTCCAGTATGCGGAGTCTATCTCCATCATCATTACAGATAGATTACCGCCCTCAGATGGCGCACTAGGACGTCCTGGTATACCTAAGTTTAACTTATGGCTCACGCCCCACTCATTACGCAACACGGGAGGCAGTAGGGCTTCTACAATATCTGCTTCATAATAATACAAATCAGACACATCATAGCCCGTACTCTTTGCCTTCCAGCGTTGACAATAATCTAATGCTTGATTGCGAAGTGAACGATAGATTAAGTTCTTGGCATCTTTCTCGCCAATCTTTTCCCACTCATCTAACTTATTAGGGTGCTGAGTAAACCACTCGTACAACGACTGCTTGATATCATCATACTCAACCATATCAAACTTACGTCGGTACTCTGAGGCTACTGCCGTCGCCACATAATCCCACTTCTCAATGCGTGACCAATCCATTATGCTACAATCACTTCCTGTATCTGTGATAGTGGCACACGCCACCCATCAATGTCGGCTTGGTAGTATTCATCAGTCATGTAATCATCCGCTTTGAATGAACCATAGATTTCTACAGTAGAATAATATTCTTCATCTGTAACTTTTACACCAAAGATTGTACGCCCTGCATCTTTTTTCCAGAATGGAATCGAGTCACGGGTGCGTACTGTGCGTACCTCTACATCACCAACATCAGGTATGTTCTTGCGCTGACGATGAAGTTCGTTGGGATACCAGGGTACTGACCATTGCATATTATAAGTGCGGGCTACCGCCCACTCAGCAACGTTCGCTCTGATGTTAGCATTAATCTCAGGTTCTAATTTACCTAATCGTTTGCCTGCTGCATAGTTAGGTCGGTCAGTCGAGCCCATCTTAGCAAGCCAGCGTTCAACTGCTAGGTTAGCACATACTCTTACTTCATCCTTGGTTAAAGTTACTATCATTGTCCCATTGCTTTCGTAAAACCAGCAGTCCAATGACTGCATAGTTTGCCATATCCTTGAAGGAATCTTCTAAGGATTCGTGCTCTGGGTCGACACCACTATCAACCAAGTTATTTATTCTTGCTAACTTATCGTGCATACGTACACGTAAGCCATTGATTGCACCACCAGGTGCTAACGATATATTCTTTGGACCATAATCCTTATGCTTACTTACTAACAACTCAGCGAGTTCATGCCACGTATTACTTAAGTACGTTTCCAGGTGGAGTTCGCGCTTAATATCGGAATTTCCACGGCTATCTTTAAGCATGCGCCGTCCTTCACTACTGACTTCATAGGTAGGCCAATCTCTGTGAGGTAGTTTATAATCTGCCATATCTCCTCATTTTCCATCTTCCAAGAGTTTTTTGAGTTCATCATCCAAACCATTCATACTAGAGCCAACGATTATATCTTCTATTACACTACCTAATACATCAGGTTTAGTTTCTGCTGCAAACAATGTTGCATATGTTGACTGCACAACATCTTTAATCAATGCTGGATTATTAGCATGACCATACAAACAACGAAGCAAAGAACCTACCATCAACCGATACCCGTTGGGTAAGATTAATGCTGGGTCAAACTCTTCATCTTCTTCTAAGAGGTGGTCGGTTGCCTCAAAGACGTTGTCGAATTCTTCACCACACTCAGGACATTTACTGTCATATTGCGTCATCATTTAATCCCATCTTTTCTTTAATAAACCCTGCTCCGTATTTAGTGTATGCTGAATTAGCATCTTCCCCGTCACCGAATCCAACAATAGTGACTGGCAATTCTCTAGCCAAACTGTTTGCAAATTCTCTACCTGGTCCATCACCGTCTGCAAATACAAAGATGCGTTCGAAGTCAGCAAGCAAACGTGTGTAGTGTTTCTTCCAACTGTTTGCACCTGGTACTCCAACACAAGGTACACCAACACAACGAGACATAGTAAGGGTATCAAGTTCACCTTCGCATACTCCAATCCAATCACCTGCTCGTTCGATATCTAGTACGTTGTACATCTTTGTATCTGCGCCAGTCATACCCATATACTTTGGTTCAACTGCTGGGTTCAATGAACGAAATCGTATGTCGACAATACCACTCTTGGTTACATACGGTATAGATAACCGACCAATGTATGCTTCATGCCCTGGTTCAGGTTCCCCGACTACGCCTAATCGAGCCAGCCGTGCTATCTCTAGAGGAATTCCCCTGCTTCGTAGGTAATCTTCGGCCTGATAGATGCTTTCCTGGTACTTTTTGGACGCTATGCCCAAGAGTTCCTTCTGCGAATTTTGCTGCCTCACGTATGTCACACCCTTCTTGTTGTGCTATGATTTGTAAACTGTTTCCTTGTACACCACATGCAAAGCAAACAAATAGATTCTTATCTAAGTTTGCAGTACCTGACTGGTGACTATCACCATGAAAGGGACACTTCAGGTTGGCTTGCCCATGGTCTCGACGTATGCTGGCACCGTAGTGCTCAAGCACAGCCTTGATACTGGGCAAATCATTCACCGAATATATCTCCTAATCTAAATACTAAGTAAGCATCTGCTATCGCCTTACCCCTGGCTTTAATGATAACCGCTGGAGTAATCTGGTCTCCCGATAATCCTCTAGCCTCTGCGTAATGCTTCGCTTCAAGTTGTGCTTCTTTGGTCCAACCACTAAGGTCAATTTTGTTTCCTGCACCTGGGGCTTTGGCTTCGATAACTCCAATTGAGCCAAGGAAATCCGAAGAGACAACAATATCTCCTTCATCTCTTGCACCTGTTCTTGCAAGTCGTTCAGCGTTGTATCCATTTGTGCGAAAGTAGTTTCGTAAGTCTGTTTCAAAGGTTGCTCCTCTAGCCTTGTGTGATTTGCGTGTTGTCATATGTTTTCTGGAATGTCATCCAAGAACATGTACTCTGGATTAAATGCAACCCAAGTCATCAGTCCTCCTCCTGCGTCGGCTCGTCCGTAACGATTCTTAACTGGCGCAACACCCATACTAGTACCAACAACGCCGAGGGTACATATAAGAGCAGGTAACTGAGCAACCTTACCCTGAATCGCCGAGCGCGGTTGGCATGGAGAACCTGGGACCGCCTCGCTTGTGTGGTGAAGGACAACAACTGCAGCATTCGTTGCACGGGCAAGGTACTTCAACTCCTTCATGATAGCACGCATGGATGAGAACTCTTCGCCACCATCTGTTGCTACATCCATTAAGTTATCTACTATAATTAAAACTGGTGGGCATCCCCATAGTTCTTCAAACGCTTGTACTTCTTCATCAATATCTTGGAGAGATGGTGCTGATTCAAATGACCATACGATATGTGAACCCTTAGCAAGTGTTGCTTTAGTCCAACCGAGGTCAACATTCATTAACTGTTCTACATCTGACTGCGACTTACCTGAAATCATTGAGGCTAATCTCATAGCCATAGTGTGTGCGTTGGTATCTGCTGATATATAAAGTGTTGGAACCTTCATCTTCAATGCTAAAGCAAGAGCAAGTGTTGATTTTCCTACACCTGGTGCTGCTGCAAACATCGAAACTTCAGAGCGCCTGATGATAATCTTGTTCGCTTCGAACGCTTTGAAACAACTAGGTAACGGTTCTCCACCAATACTGGGACGACCAACTGAGCGGACAAGTGTACGCATCCTGTTTCATTCCCTTCTGTAAAGAACGAGCGTAGCCACCGAGACGTTGTGACTTGATGGCTACGACTCATTAATGTTTCTTTAGTTTACTGGCTTGCATTGGTCGGGTGTCCCCTGCGGAGTTGGGCATGCCCAGAAAGCGTAAGGCTTTCCAGTTGTCTTGCTCGTTCCCGAGCGGAAGATTCTTGCTCCGTGTACGCACGTCGGGCTCGCTGTCCCTGTCGGGGTTACCGCGCTTGGCGGAGGTGTAAGTGACGGACCCTGCCCCTGGGTTGGAGCGGAGTAAGTGGATTGCATTGTGCCTTGAGTTGAAGGCGTGGTTCCCAAAGGGGCTAAGTTGTATGCACCAACAACCAACTTCTGCACTGCAGCAATTTGTGTTGAGTAGTCACCAATACCCTCTAGCAATACGCTAAGTTCATCGGCCGTGTTGCTACGGATATTAATCATATCCCCAGCAGGTGTTTTATAACTGACTTGCAGTTTCCATTCTTCCATTTGTTATCCTATCTTCGTTGAGAACTGACAGTGTGCTGTCAATCCACATTTATATTGGCAGTTGTTTGTATTAGGTAAAAAGATTCCAGCCTTACGAGCCTTGTCAAAACCTGAAACAAGGTACTCAAGTTTATCCTCTGTGTACTGCTCGAGGCTAACAAGAGGTGACACACCGTGCTGACGTGCCATCCAATAAGTCCCCCACTTAACATCGATACCAAAGGTCTTTAGTATTCCGACCTTATAGAATCCAAGTTGAAGTGTATTGGTTGGTGTTTGCTGAGAGGTTTTTAAGTCGACGATAACAAGTTCGCCATTGACTTCAAACACCCTGTCAAGAATCATCTTGACTGGCACGCCAGCAAATTCAGGTAGCATCGCTAACTCAATGGCTGGTACACCTTGTGGTGTCTTCCACAATTTCCAGTCAGGGTTAGCCTTACGCCAATCAATGTAGGCTTGAACCCATTGAGGTCCAGTCGCCTGCCAAAAGTTAACATCTTCCTTTTGTGGGTTAGCCTTGGTTGCACGACCACCAACACGTGCATTGGTCAGGTCCTTGTCACCAAGTTCTTGTGCCCAGGCTTTCGCCCATAGTTCATTCTGCATTTTCTAAGTCCCACATTTCTGTCGCTGTATGGAAGGCCGAGCCACCCACGGACCAGACTGATGGTGCCTCAGGTAACTGCAACAGTCGACCGAGGTAGTACTGATAACCACAGTCAATGTAGGTACTGAACGCAGAGTAACTCACATGTTCAGGTAGTTCGTAATCTCCAAGTTGAATCATAGTGTAACTATAGCACACCCTAGAATCAGTGCCACTAGGGGAGCCTGATTCGCTTACTTACACCGTCAGATTCTACGTGTATAATTAAATATAATATATTATATATACCCCCGAAGGGGGTTATATTATATATAATAATATATATATTACACTATAGGAGATACTATGTTGGAAGTTTTCTTAGGTGCCATACTGGCACTAGCAGTACGTGATTTATTCTATGAAGCACTTGAAAAGTACAGGCAATACAAGTTCAATAAAAACCTTAAGACATGGAACGAAATCCGTGAGGACTGGGAAGCGGACGACGACTTCTAGGGACGACAAAAGACCCCCCAACCTAGGGTGATTACCTTAGGAAGGGGGGCTTCTTGTCTCTATCGGCCTGCTAGGGGCCTTAGATGAGGATTATTCTGAACCACGTCCAAACGTAGTTTCTTTAGGGTCAAGCGCCTTAAGCACTGGACCAGCAACAGCAGCGACAGCAGCCATAAGAAGATTCTTAGGGTTAGTCTCGCCTGCTAGGTATAGAGCAATCACTGCAGCAAAGGCTGCACGTAGGTATGAGCCTGCAATTGCTACGAGTTTTTCTGTGTTCATAAGTCCTCCTTAGGACTGTTGAGGTTTAGACGCATGGACTTTGCAACAAGTGCAAGGTTCAGTCTTATACGTTTTCTTGCTAGGAGATGGTGACATCGCAGCCCGCAGTTGATTAACAACCTTAGGCTGATTCATCCACCAAAACCAAGGATTAGTATCGGTAGCCATAGAGGGCTTAATAGAAATATGTAGATGCTTGTTATGAGGATTAGACCCAGTGTACCGTCTGTCTCCCAAGTCTTTCTTTTCTTCAGACCAGATAGTACCTTTGAAAATAAGATAGGCAACACGCTTATCCTCCTTAAGTTTTTCAAATATTACGGCACAGTCTACACCGTTGGCTGGGTCATGGGTTAAGTCAACTGCTAAACCAAGGTTATGGTCTGAGTCAGGATTCTGTTTTTGGTGGGCAGCAGAAGGGAGTAATCCATCGCTTACCTTCTTGCGCTTTGGAAATAGCGCCGTCGCTTGGCGCAGCACAGCAATTGCAGCAGGTGTGGCTTTCTTGACTACAGGTTTCATTCATCTCTCCGCTACTAATTTGTATAAATCATCAATACGTTTTTCCATACGAGCCATAGAGTCCTTCATTGAACTGCCACCGTTAGGCTTGAGTTCATTCAGATAATGTTTGACCATCCACCTAATGCCACCAGCAAATGCTGAGAAGATTGCTATGACGGCTACTGCCACTGTTAGGTAGTCTTTGAATTCCATTATACGGTCCTTACGGTTATCTCTATGATGCCACCAAAACCATCAAAGCGTTTATCGGGCGGTGTCATACGGGTGAAGGTCACCTGTTCGATTACTGCTTGTCGTGATTCTCCTGTTGTTAAGTCTTGCCAAGTCAGAACATCGCCTGTCTTTTCAATCTCTTCAAGTAATTGGATACGCTCAAAGGCTCTGCCTTCAAACCCAACTACAGTATTAAACCTATCTGTTTCAATATCAAAACAGTAGACAGGAAAACGAATAACTCTATTGCGTGGAGTAGCAATGGTTGCCTTTGTCTGGTATCCCTTAAAGGTAGGACCAGTAGTTGTATCAGTTGCATCACGATTAAGTGTAAACTTATAAGCAAGAAACTCTTGTGCTACTTCAGGTTGAGATGTAGTTACTTCTACTGCGCCTACTTCTGAATTGTAAGTAATGTGGTCATACTGTGTTTCAGCACCAGTTGCTTCTGTAGCAAGAGATGATAGTGTAAACTCACCAGATGTAAATGAGCCACGCGCAATAAGACGCTTGTAATTCTTAGGCTCTAGCGTAGAGAATCGAATCTTACCTGTACTTATAGAGCCAGATGTTGCTAAAACTGTGGTTGATTGAATGGCTATGCCATTGCTACCTGATGTAGTAAAGGCTATCTGGTCGGTGTTACCCACAAAATCTACGCTAGTAGCATAGCCAGTAGCGGTGCTGAGATAAGTATCTTTAGCATAGGCAAAGCGTAGAGATTCAATCTCTGTGCCTAGGTCAATACGATATAGTCCAGGAGAAGTACCAATTGTACCAGTTGCCCAGACATACTTATCACGGAATGCAAAGTCATAGACACCATTGGTGTCCTCAAATATTAACGGACCGTAGGACAAGTCACCAGTTGTATCTGAGATACTAGCCACACGCATACCCTTATTGGTACCAATTATCAAGTAACCAAGGTAAGACTCAATCTTGTAAACTATCTCGCCAATTGGCAGTTGCGCTGCTACAATCCCTGATGTCAGGGTAGGCATAACACCAGCAGTAGATAGAACAAACTTGTAGATGGCGGAGTTTCCGCCAGCATAACCAGCAGCATAGATGGCAGAGCCACCCTCAGAGATAGATGACCAAGTCCAGTCAGCATTTGGATGCGTGTATGTAGCAGTCGGTAGGGCGTGAGAAGAACCCTTAGCATTAGTTAACTCATAAACAGATGCACCAATGCAAGCAACAAGACGTTGTTTAACCCAAGCAAGTACTACCTTTTCACTACCAGTATTGTAGTACTCTGAGTATCCAGCAGTAGGTGTAGCAATTGGACCTGTATAGATGTGGTCATTGTCTGCAATAAAAAGATGTATTCCATCAGTTGCAATTGCAAGAGTAGCAGTATCTAATCCAGCAGTAACAGCGTGTGTATAAGTAACAGCAGTACCAGTAGGAGTATAGTTTTTTATAGTTGTATTTGCTGGTGTCCAACCAAGAATCTTATTAGTTGAACCATCAACAATAGATAGCACCTTGTATACACCAGTAGTAACACCAGACATATTGGCTGTCTCTTTGAGGAGAGTTACCTGTCCCTTAGTCCACACGTCTACATTATCTGAGTCGGCAAAACGAAAGTTAACTGTCTCACCTGCAGATGGGTCATAGAACTTAATGCCTGTGCCATTATGAAAAGAAGACTGGCTTCTTAGCCAGAAACCAGTGAGTGATTGCTCGCCTGGTTCTGCGCCAATGTCTGACTGTTCCTTACGAAACGGTGCAGTCTGGCGGATATATGGACGAGCATCACTGATAGCGTAGAAGAATGGAAGTCCACCTACCGCTACATCATATGACTCATTAGTGTTCTGCCAAGTAGAACTAGATGAAACAATACCTAAGTCAACAGCAATAGCACGACCAATGCTGGCAGTTGCAGAGC